>Ga0067045_1027427_pt1 | contig 145709 bp, 151 predicted proteins | sample TerdegcTABiofilm_FD_59184 | JGI IMG/M metagenome (GOLD analysis project Ga0067045, IMG submission 59184) | Combined Assembly of (Gp0054472, Gp0054536) Wastewater bioreactor microbial communities from Singapore -Terephthalate degrading...
GGGCCCTGCCATACCACGTGCGCGAATGGGGCGAGCCCCAGGCGGGCCAGCCGCCCCTGGTGCTGGTGCACGGCTGGATGGATGTCTCGGCGTCGTGGCAGTTCGTCGTCGACGCCCTGCCCGACGACCGCTGGATCGTCGCGCCCGACTGGCGCGGCTTCGGTCTGACCCGCGCAGAGCCGGCCCCCGACGCCTACTGGTTCCCTGACTACCTGGGCGACCTCGACGGGCTGCTCGACCACTTTTCACCCGATGTGCCGGTCGATCTGGTCGGTCACAGCATGGGCGGCAACGTCGCGATGATGTTTGGCGGCGTGCGCCCGCAGCGGCTGCGCCGGCTGGTCAACCTCGAGGGTTTCGGCATGCCCGAAACCCGGCCCGCCCAGGCCCCGGAGCGCTATGCCCAGTGGCTGGACGGGCTCAAGGCCCTGCGCCAGGGTGACATGGCCCTGAAGGACTACGACAGCGCCGAAGGCGTGGCCAGCCGGCTGATGAAGACCAATCCCCGCCTGCCCCGGGACAAAGCCGACTGGCTGGCCCGGCACTGGGCCGAGCCCGGTCCGGACGGGCGCTGGCGCATTCTGGGCGACCCGGCACACAAGGTGACCAGCGCCCACCTCTACCAGACGCCGGAAGCGCTGGCGGTGTACGCCCGCATCACCGCCCCCACCCTGTCGATCGTGGCCAGCGACGACAGCCTGGGCCAATGGTGGAAGGGGCGCTACACCCTGGACCAGTACCAGGAACGGCTGACCCACGTGCCCGATGTGCACCACGCGCGGGTGTCCGATGCCGGCCACATGCTGCACCACGACCAGCCCGCGGCGGTGGCCGCCCTGATCGCCGACTTCCTCGCCTGACGCGACCGGTCGTCGCGGATCGGGCCGCCAGCGACAGCCGCCGCGTTGGCGGTCATGAGAAAATCGCGGGTTTGGCGGCCCTGTCCGCTCACACCGAACACGCGAGAGAACACCATGGAAGCCGAACGCCTCAACGCCCTGCAGAACCAACTGGCCGACCTGACCGAGCGGGTGGCCGAGCTTCGGAGGTATCTTTGACTACGATGCCAAGGCCCTGAAACTCAGCGAGGTCAACGCCGCGCTGGAAGACCCCACCGTCTGGGACAACCCCAAACGCGCCCAGGAACTGGGCAAGGAAAAACGCTCCCTCGAAAGCGTGGTGCTGGTCATCGACAAGCTCACCAGCGAGCTGACTGACAACACCGAACTGTTCGAGATGTCGGCGGCCGAAAACGATGACGCCGGCCTGGAAACCATCGAAGGCGAAGCCGCCAAGCTGGCCCCGGAGGTCGAACAACTCGAATTCCGCCGGATGTTCAACAACCCGGCCGATCCGCTGAGCTGCTTTGTCGACATCCAGGCCGGCGCCGGTGGCACCGAAGCCTGCGACTGGGCCAGCATGCTGCTGCGCCAGTACCTGCGCTACGCCGAGCGCAAGGGCTTCAAGGCCACGGTGGAGGAAGAAACCCCCGGCGACACCGCCGGCATCAAGAGCGCCACGATCAAGATCGAGGGCGAATACGCCTACGGCCTGCTGCGCACCGAAACCGGCGTGCACCGGCTGGTGCGCAAGAGCCCGTTCGACAGCTCGGGCGGCCGCCACACCTCGTTCGCCTCGCTCTTCGTCTACCCCGAGATCGATGACTCCATCGAAATCAACATCAACCCGGCCGACGTGCGCACCGACACCTACCGCGCCTCCGGCGCCGGTGGCCAGCACATCAACAAGACCGACTCGGCCGTGCGCCTGACGCACATCCCGACCGGCATCGTCGTGCAGTGCCAGGACGGCCGCAGCCAGCACAGCAACCGCGACGTGGCCTGGCAGCGCCTGCGCTCGCGCCTGTACGACCACGAAATGCGCAAGCGCATGGAGGAGCAGCAGAAGCTGGAAGACACCAAGACCGATGTGGGCTGGGGCCACCAGATCCGCAGCTACGTGCTGGACAACAGCCGCATCAAAGACCTGCGCACCAACGTCGAAGTCTCGGCCACCCAGAAGGTGCTGGACGGCGACCTCGACGTCTTCATCGAAGCCTCGCTCAAGCAGGGCGTCTGACCCAAGACCGCACCCCGACACCAGGAGAAGCACCATGCCGCAACTGCGTGAGGCCCAGGGCCCCGCGACGGTGATCCGCCGCGAAGACTACACCCCGCCCGCGTACTGGGTCGATACGGTCGAACTGATCTTCGATCTCGACCCGGCCAAAACCCGCGTGCTCAACCGGATGCGCCTGCGCCGCAACCCGGACGTGCCCGCCCAGGCGCTGCGCCTGGATGGCGATGACCTGAATCTCGCCCGCGTGCTGGTCAACGGCCAGGGTTGTTCGTTCAAGATGGACGGCAGCACCCTGGTGCTGGAAAGCCTGCCCGAAGGCAACGAACCCTTCGAGCTCGAGATCTTCACCACCTGCGCCCCGGAGAAGAACACCCAGCTGATGGGTCTCTATGTGAGCCAGGGCACCTTCTTCACCCAGTGTGAAGCCGAAGGTTTCCGCCGCATCACCTACTTCCTGGACCGGCCGGACGTGATGGCCAGCTACACCGTCACCCTGCGTGCCGACAAGGCCCGCTACCCGGTGCTGCTGTCCAATGGCAACCTGGTCGAATCGGGTGACCTGCCAGGGCCTGGCAACGAGGGCCGCCACTTCGCCAAATGGGTCGACCCGCACAAGAAGCCGTGTTACCTGTTCGCCCTCGTCGCGGGCAACCTGGTGGCGCGCGAACAGCGCGTGCGGGCCCGTTCGGGCCAGGAACACCTGCTGCAGGTCTATGTGCGCCAGGGCGACATGGACAAGACCGAGCACGCCATGAACTCGCTGATCCACAGCGTGATCTGGGACGAAGCCCGTTTCGGTCTGCCGCTCGACCTGGAGCGTTTCATGATCGTCGCTACCAGCGACTTCAACATGGGCGCGATGGAGAACAAGGGCCTGAACATCTTCAACACGAAGTACGTGCTGGCCAACAGCGCCACGGCCACCGACACCGATTTCGCCAACATCGAATCGGTCGTGGGGCACGAATACTTCCACAACTGGACGGGCAATCGCGTCACCTGCCGCGACTGGTTCCAGCTCTCGCTCAAGGAAGGCCTCACCGTCTTCCGCGACCAGGAATTCAGCATGGACCTGTGCGCCACGCCCTCGGCGCGCGCGGTCAAGCGCATCGAGGACGTGCGCGTACTGCGCACCGCCCAGTTCCCGGAAGACGCCGGCCCCATGGCGCACCCGGTGCGACCCGACAGCTACGTCGAAATCAACAACTTCTACACCGTCACGGTGTACGAAAAAGGCGCCGAGGTCGTGCGCATGCAGCAGACCCTGGTCGGCCGCGAGGGCTTCCGCCGCGGCATGGACCTGTACTTCCAGCGCCACGACGGCCAGGCGGTGACCTGCGACGACTTCGCCCAGGCCATCGCCGACGCCAACCCCGACAGCGACCTGACCCGCCTGCTGCCCCAGTTCAAACGCTGGTACAGCCAGGCCGGCACGCCGCGCGTGCACGCCAGCGGCCACTACGACGCCACCACCCAGCGCTACACGTTGACGCTGTCGCAATCCTGCGAAGCGACACCCGGCCAGGCCGAAAAGCAGCCCTTCGTGATCCCGGTTGCGGTGGGCCTGCTCGATGCCCAGGGCCAGGATCTGGCCCTGCAACTGGCGGGGGAAACCGTCCCGGCCGGCACCACGCGCCTGCTGGTGCTCACCGAACCCCAGCACAGCTACACCTTCGAAGGCGTGGCGACCGAGCCCGTGCCCTCGATGCTGCGGGGCTTCTCGGCGCCGGTCCTGCTCGACATGGCCCAGAGCGACGCACACCTGCTGCACCTGCTGGCCCACGACAGCGACCCGTTCAACCGCTGGGAAGCCGGCCAGCGCCTCGCCTTGCGCCGCGCGCTCGCGGCCATCCGTGCAGAAGGCCCGGCGCCCACGGCGCCGCTGGACAACGCCTTTCTGGACGCCATGCGCAGCGTACTGCGCCACCCCGCGCTCGACGCAGCCTTCAAGGAACTGGTACTGACCCTGCCGGCCGAAAGCTACATCGCCGAACAGCTCGACGTGGTCGACCCGCAGCGCATCCACGCCGTGCGCGAAACCATGCGGCAGCAACTGGCCAACGCACTCTTCGACGACTGGGTCTGGGCCTGGGAACAGCACAAGGACAACGGCGCGTATCGCCCGGAACCCGTCAGCACCGGCCGGCGTGCGCTGGCCGGCCTGGCGCTGGGCATGCTGTGCCTGGCCGCGCGCGACAGCGGCGACACCGTCTGGCCGGGCAAAACCTACCAGCGCGTCAAGGATGCCGACAACATGACCGACCGCTTCAACGCCCTGTCGGCCCTGGTGGTCAGCGGCCATGCGCTTGCCCGCGACGCCCTCGCCCGCTTCCACACCCTGTTCAAGAACGAAGCGCTGGTGCTGGACAAATGGTTCGCCCTGCAGGCCGGCGCGCCCGACCGTGGCGGCAATGTGCTGCCAGCCGTGCGCCAGTTGCTGGCGCATCCGGACTTCCACCTCAAAAACCCGAACCGCGCCCGCAGCGTGATCTTCAGCTACTGCAACGCCAACCCGGCTGCCTTCCACCGCGAAGACGCCGCCGGCTATGTGTTCTGGAGCGACCGCGTGCTGGAAATCGACACCTTCAACCCGCAGGTGGCCAGCCGCCTGGCGCGCGCGCTGGACCGCTGGAAAAAGCTGGCCGAACCCTACCGCAGCGCCGCCCGCGAAGCCATCGCCCGCGTGGCCGCCAAGCCCGACCTGAGCAATGACGTCCGCGAGGTCGTCACCCGATCCCTGGCAGACTGATCCCCCAAAGGCACCGATCATGAGCAACAAGATTTCCCTGACCCGCTATCTGGTCGAGCAACAACGCACGCACGGCCGCATCCCGCCCGAGCTGCGCCTGCTGATCGAGGTGGTGGCCCGCGCCTGCAAGCGCATTTCCATCAGCGTCAACAAGGGCGCGCTGGGCGAGGTGCTGGGCAGTGCCGAGTCCGAAAACGTGCAGGGCGAGGTCCAGAAAAAGCTGGACATCATCGCCAACGAAGTGCTGATCGAAGCCAACGAATGGGGCGGCCACCTGGCGGCCATGGCCTCCGAGGAGATGGACAGCATCTACGTGGTGCCCAACCGCTTCCCGCAGGGCGAATACCTGCTGATGTTCGATCCGCTCGACGGCTCGTCCAACATCGACGTCAACGTCAGCATCGGCACCATCTTCTCGGTGCTGCGCAAACGCCACGACGACCCGAAGATCATCGACCCCGTCAGCGAAGCCGACTTCCTGCAACCGGGCCGCCAGCAGGTCGCCGCCGGCTACTGCGTCTACGGGCCGCAGACCACGCTGGTGCTCACCGTGGGCGATGGCGTGGCCATGTTCACGCTCGACCGCGAGCAAGGCTCCTGGGTGCTGACGCAGGACCAGGTGACGATTCCCGAAGACACCAAGGAATTCGCGATCAACATGAGCAACATGCGCCACTGGGACACCCCGGTCAAGCGCTACATCGACGAATGCCTGGCCGGCCAGGAAGGCCCGCGCGGCAAGGACTTCAACATGCGCTGGATCGCCTCCATGGTGGCCGATGTGCACCGCATCCTCACGCGCGGCGGCGTCTTCATGTACCCCTGGGACAAGCGCGAGCCGAACAAGCCCGGCAAGCTGCGCCTGATGTACGAAGCCAACCCCATGGGCTGGCTGGTGGAACAGGCCGGCGGCGCCGCCACCAACGGCCGCGAACGCATCCTGGATGTGGTGCCGACCCAGTTGCACCAGCGCGTCAGCGTGATCCTGGGTTCGAAAAACGAGGTCGATCTCGTGACCCGGTACCACCTGGAAGCCGACAAGACCGCCTGAGCTTTGCTAGAATATGAGGCTTCGCCGGAATAGCTCAGTCGGTAGAGCAGCTCATTCGTAATGAGAAGGTCGGGGGTTCGATTCCTCTTTCCGGCACCATCTTGAAACCCCTGTCTCGTCAGAGCCAGGGGTTTTTTCATGCACGGGCGTCAGCACCGGGGTCGCGCCATAGGCCATTTCGCCTATTGCGAACACTTCGCTTTTGCCACACAGTGACGCACCTTTTGCCACTGGGCGAAGGCGGATGATCTGCAGCCGCCTCACCGCCGCCGCGCTCCGATGAAAAACATACAACTGCTGCAGAACTGCCTGACCGACACCCAGCTGGCCCACCTCATGCCGGGCTTCAAGGCCCTGGATTTTCGCCACAACCCCCGGCCGGAGTGCCGCGAGTTCCAGATCTTCGAAGCCCTGATGGAGGCGGGCGTCCCCCAGTCCCACGACCTGCTCGGGGCGGTGTCCAGCCGGTTCCAGGCCAAAACCCGGTTGAATGGCCTCCAGGTGCGCCAGTGGATCACCGCCCATCCGGGCTACGAGGTCTACGGTGTCCACCCCTGGCCCCAGTGGCAGTACCTGCATTTCAACAGTTTCGAGCGTGCCCACATCATTCACGGGCCGGACTTCACGGCCCGCACCCAGCAGGTGTTGGACGCGGCGCGAATCCCGATCAATGCCACCGCGCCAGGGCGCCAGCACAACCGCAACCTGTGCATGAGCAGCTACTGGTTCGGCACGCCACGTTTCTGGGGCCGGTTCATGTCGGAACTGGTGCTGCCGATCATGCGCCTGAGCCCCCGCGAACTGGGCAGCGAACTGCACGACTACCTGTATGGCAACCCACTGCCTTACTATGGCCTGTCCAATCACCGGGCCGGCGCCCTGCCCTTTGTGTTGGAGCGGCTCACCAGCCTCTACATCGCAGCGGCTTTCCCCGGCCAGGCCCTGTATTACCAGCGCGATCTGCCGCAGATCCTGGAAAGCTGCCTGTTCCCCTTCGAGCGCGACCTGATCACCCAGTTTCACACCCAGGTCGATGCCTGGGATGCGGCAGGCGTCTACGACACGGAAGCCATGCGCTACTTCGACCGGGCTTCCCGGCATGGGGCCCACGGATGGCTGACCTACATGCTGATGCACCCGGTCAGCTTCGACCACGGCGACCCGCGCCCGCGCCTGCCCTGGTTTGCCAGACAGGCACCCGCGAGCACCTCGGTCACGCCGCGCCCGGCAGTCACCACGCCCGAAGAGGCATGGTGACGACAGGATCGCGGAACGGTCCCCGGATCAGGCGTGCGCCGAACGCAGGCGCACGGAGAAGTCCCGCAGCGCCGCGATGCCACTTTCTTCGGCGCGACGGCACCAGGCCTGCAGGTCGGCCGCCATCTGTTCGCGCGTGGCATGGGTGCCCGTCCAGAGGGCACGCAGCTCTTCGCGCATGGTCACCATCTTGTCGAGCACCGGATGCTCGGCACGGACCTGGGCCAGTTGCGGACGCACCTCGGCGGGAACCTTGTCGTCGTCACGGTGCAACCAGCGCCGCGCCGACTTCATCACGCCCGTGTCGGCACTGCGGGCCTTGAGGCCTTCCAGCTCGCGCTGGCAGGCAGCACGCAACTCGACGGCGAAACCGGCCATGACCTCATAGCGGTTGGCGATGATGGCCTCCAGCGTCTTTTCATCCGCCACCGGCTTCACATCGCCGTATGCCATCTTGGGCGGCACCTTCTTGGGATTGGCCAACCCGAGCAGCCCCAGCGCCCGGATATAGAACCAGCCGATATCGAATTCGTAGGGCTTGACCGAGAACTTGGCCGAGGTGGGATAGGTGTGGTGGTTGTTGTGCAGCTCTTCGCCGCCCACCACCAAGCCCCAGGGAAACACGTTGGTACTGGCATCGGTCGCTTCGAAATTGCGATAACCCCAGTAGTGACCGATGCCGTTGATGACGCCCGCAGCCCAGAACGGAATCCAGAACATCTGGACGGCCCAGACCGTCAGACCCACGGCCCCGAACAGGACCACGTCCAGGATGAGCATCAGGCTCACCCCCAGCACCGGGAAGCGGGAGTACAGGTGGCGTTCGATCCAGTCATCGGGCGTACCGTGACCAAACCGGCTCAGCGTCTCGGCATTCTTGGCTTCGGCACGGTAGAGCTCGGCGCCCTCCCACATCACTTTCTGGATACCGAACACCTGCGGGCTGTGCGGGTCGTCCTCGCGCTCGCACTTGGCGTGGTGCTTGCGGTGGATGGCCGTCCACTCCTTGGTCACCATGCCGGTGGTCAGCCAGAGCCAGAAACGGAAAAAGTGCGCCGCCACCGGGTGCAGGTCCAGCGCCCGGTGCGCCGAATGGCGGTGCAGGTAGATGGTGACGCTGGCAATCGTGATGTGCGTGAGCACCAGGGTCACCAGCACAACCTGCCACCAGCTTGCACCGGTCAGACCTTGGTCCAGAAAGTGGACCACGCCGTCCCACAGGGTGGAAACAACGGTATCGGAGGTATTCATTCAGTTCCTAGCAGTTCGCCCAACGACGGCGAGGGGACAACCCGGCAGCGGCGGTCTGCGCGACCGGAAAACCACCGATTTTACCGACGGTACCATTGGGAACCAAATCGGGCCAGCCGGTGGAAAACACGGGTAAGACCCGCCAGTTCCCGAAAAGTGCCGCCTCAGGGCTTGCGCTGCCAGACGGCGGCAAAAAAACCGTCCGTCGCATGCCGGTGGGGCCACAGGCGCAGAAAACGGCCATCGACGCCCTGGCACAGCCGACCAGCGTCCGCCCCCGGCAGCAGCGCGGCCACCGGCTGCGCCACAAAGTCGGGATGCGCCTGGTCGAACGCCTCGGCCACCGCCTCGTTTTCCTGCGGCAGCAGGCTGCAAGTGGCGTAGACCAGACGCCCGCCCGGCTTGAGCAGACGGGCCGCGCTGGCCAGGATGCGCTGTTGCAGCTCTGCCTGGGCAGCGATGGTGTCCGGCGTCTGGCGCCACTTGAGGTCCGGGCTGCGGCGCAGCGTGCCCAGGCCGGAACAGGGGGCGTCGACCAGCACCCGGTCGATCTTGCCGGCCAGGCGTTTGATGCGCTCGTCGCGTTCATGGGCGATGGCCACCGGGTGCACATTGGACAGGCCGCTGCGCGCCAGCCGCGGCTTGATGGCGTCGAGCCGGTGCGCGGAGGTGTCGAAGGCGTAGAGCCGGCCGGTGTTTTTCATGGCGGCGCCAATGGCCAGGGTCTTGCCACCGGCTCCGGCACAGAAATCGGCCACCATCTCGCCGCGCTTGGCGTCCAGCAGCATGGCCAGCAGTTGCGAACCCTCGTCCTGCACCTCGACCTCGCCGCTGGTAAAGGCTGGCAGTTTGTGCAGGGATGGCTTGCCCTGCAAGCGGATGCCCAGCGGCGCATAGGGCGTCGGCTCCGCCACCAGCCCGGCTGCGCACAGCTCGGCCAGCACGGCCTCGCGTTTCTTCTTCAGGGCATTGACGCGCAGATCCAGCGGTGCGGGCAACAGCAGGCTGGCCGCGAGCGCGTCGAACTCATCACCCACCTGGTCGCGCAGCACGGCGGCCAGCCATTCGGGCAGGTTGTGGCGATGCGGCGCCAGCAGGTCGGCATCACCGGCCTTGGCACAGGCATCGAGCCAGCTCTTTTCGGCGTCGTTGAGCGCACTTTTGAGGAAGTCGCGATCGCCCGGGAAGCCCAGAATGGCCAGGCGCCGCCATTTGGAACCGCTCCCTGAGCGCGCCAGGCCCTCGAATTTCAGCCGCTCGCGCAGCACCGCAAACACGGTGTCGGACAAGGTGGCCCGCTCGCGCGGGCCCAGGGCCTTGTTCTCGCGGAAATGGCGCGCCACCACGGCGTCGGCCGGGTGATCGAATTTGAAGACTTTTTCAATGAGGCTGGCGCTTTCGTCCAGCAGGGCTTTCGGGTGCATCCTGACATTGTCCCACCGGGGATAATCGAAGGCTATGTCCGACATCGCCCAACAGGTGCGCCGCCGCCGCACCTTCGCCATCATTTCCCACCCCGACGCGGGCAAGACCACCCTGACCGAGAAGCTGCTGCTGTTCTCGGGCGCCATCAACATCGCCGGCTCGGTCAAGGCGCGCAAGGCCGCACGCCACGCCACTTCCGACTGGATGGAGATCGAAAAGCAACGTGGCATTTCGGTCGCCTCGTCGGTGATGCAGATGGAGTACCGCGACTGCGTCATCAACCTGCTGGACACCCCCGGCCACCAGGACTTCTCGGAAGACACCTACCGCGTGCTCACCGCCGTGGACGCGGCCCTGATGGTGATCGACGCCGGCAACGGCGTGGAGCCGCAGACCCGGCGCCTGCTGCAGGTCTGCCGCGCGCGCAACACACCCATCCTCACCTTCGTCAACAAGATGGACCGCGAGGTCAAGGCCCCGCTGGACCTGATGGACGAAATCGAGCGCGAACTGGGCATGACCGTCGTGCCCTTCACCTGGCCGGTCGGCATGGGCAAGACCTTCCGCGGCGTGTACGACCGCCGCGAGGACCAGATGCGCGTGTTCGCCGCCGGTGAAGACCGCCGCGGCGGCGACGAAGAAGTGCTGGCCGGTCTGGACAACCCCGAGAGCGCGCAACGTTTCGGCATGGAGTGGGGCCCCGCCAAGGACGAGCTCGAACTGGTGGAAGGCGCTTCCCCCGCTTTCGACAAAGAAGCCTTCCTCAACGGCCAGCAAACGCCCATGCTGTTCGGTTCAGCCGTCAACAACTTCGGCGTGCGCGAGGTGCTGGACGCCCTGGTGGATCTGGCGCCGCAGCCCGGCGCCAAGGCGGCGATCCAGCGCGTGGTCGAGCCGACCGAACCCAAGTTCAGTGGCGTGGTCTTCAAGATCCAGGCCAACATGGATCCGGCGCACCGCGACCGCATCGCCTTCGTGCGCTGCGCCAGCGGCCACTTCGAGCGCGGCATGCGCCTGAAGGTGGTGCGCAGCGGCAAGGAATTGCGGCCCAACACCGTGGTGAGCTTCCTGAGCCAGCGCCGCGAGCTGCTGGACGAGGCCTTTGCCGGCGACATCATCGGCATTCCCAACCACGGCGTGCTGCAGCTCGGCGACACCCTCACCGAGGGCGAAGCGCTGCAGTTCACCGGTCTGCCCTTCTTCGCGCCGGAAATCATCCGCAGCGTGGAAGTGGCCGATCCGCTCAAGACCAAGCAGCTGCGCGCCGGCCTCACGCAGTTGGGCGAAGAAGGCGCGATCCAGGTGTTCCGTCCCATCGCCGGCACCGTGCTGCTGCTGGGCGCCGTCGGGCAACTGCAGTTCGAGGTGGTGGCGCACCGGCTGGAGCACGAATACGGCGTCAAGGCCCGCATCACGGGCAGCAGCTACAACGTGGCGCGCTGGGTGACCTGCGCGCCCGAGGACGGCGGCGAACAGGAACTCAAACGCTTCATGGACGCCAATGCCCACCGCGTGGCGCTGGACGCGGTGGATGCGCCCACGGTGCTGCTGGACCACATGGCCACGCTGCGTGCGGTCGAAGGCAACTGGCCGAAGATCAAATTCCACGCGATGCGCGAGCACGCGGGCCTGGTGTTCCACAAGGGCGTCTGATGGCAGCGGCAGGCGCGCCCAGCATGCGCCCTGAAGACCTGGAGCGCCTGTTCAGCGTAAAGATGCCCTACGGCAAGTACCAGGGCCGCGCCATTGCCGACCTGCCCGGCAACTACCTGAACTGGTTTGCTCGCGAGGGTTTCCCCCGCGGCGACCTGGGGCGCCTCATCGCGCTGATGCACGAAATCGACCACAACGGCCTGGGCGAGTTGCTCGCGCCACTGCGGGCGCGCCACCGCCCGCCCGGCTGAGGCCGGTTCAGGCCGCGATCAGGCGCTCGACCACTTTCGGATAGATCTGGTGCTCCTGCGCCAGCACGCGGGCGGCCAGCGCCTCGGGCGTGTCGCCCGGCAGCACGGGCACCACGGCCTGGTCGAGGTATTCGCCGTGGTCCAGCTCGGCCGTCACGCGGTGCACCGTGCAGCCCGCAAAGCGGCAGCCGGCCTCGATGGCGCGCCGATGGGTGTGCAGGCCCGGAAAGGCCGGCAGCAGGCTGGGGTGGATGTTGACCAGCCGCCCCGCGTAATGCTGGACAAAACCGTGCGTGAGAATGCGCATGAAACCCGCCAGCACCACCAGCGCCGGGCGGTGGCGGTCGATCTCGGCCATCAGCGCCGCGTCGAAGGCCTCGCGCGAATCGAAGGTCTTGTGGTCCAGCGCGGCGGTGGGGATCCGGTGCTCGCGGGCCATCGCCAGGCCGGCTGCATCCGACCTGTTGCTGACGACAGCCGCCACGCGGGCGCCATGGCGCTCGGCCCAGCGCCCTTTGAGCGACGCATTGACGATGGCGGCCATGTTGGAGCCGCTGCCAGAGATGAGAATGACGATGTTTTTGTCCACGGCCCTGATTGCAGCCACCCGCCAGTCGGGGCCGCCAAGTGTAGCGACCCGCCCATGACCCTCGACTTCCGCACCCGCCCCCTTTCCCCCGCCGAAGCCCGCGTGCTGGCCACCCTGATGGAGAAAGCCCGCACCGTGCCCGACAGCTACCCGCTGTCGCTCAACAGCCTGCAAAGCGGCTGCAACCAGAAATCGTCGCGCGAGCCGGTGATGAATCTCGGCGAAGCCGAGATCACCGACGCCATCGACGGCCTGCGCGACCTCAGCCTGGTGATCGAATCCAGCGGCAACCGCGTGCCGCGCTATGAACACAACTTCCAGCGGGCCGTGGGCGTGCCCGAACAGTCGGCCGTGCTGCTGGGCTTGCTGGTGCTGCGCGGCCCGCAGACGGCGGGCGAGTTGCGCACCAACGCCGACCGCTGGTACAGGTTCCTGGACATCGCCTCCGTCGACGCCTTCCTCGACGAACTGCAGGAGCGTGCCGAGGAAAAAGGCGGACCGCTGGTGGTCAAGCTGCCCCGCGCACCAGGCGCCCGCGAACAACGCTGGGCGCACCTGCTGTGCGGCCCGGTGGACCTCTCATCGCCGGCAGCGGGCGGCGCCCCAACCGGCGATGCCGGGCTGGCCGAGCGCGTGGCCACCCTGGAGAACACCGTCGCCACCCTCCAGGCTCAACTGGCCGATCTGCGCGAACAACTGGGCATGTCGCAGCCCGGACAGCCCTAAAACGAACGGTCGTGCGAAACTCCGCGGATCGGGCCGCCACCGCCGGCGGCTGTCGATCACCCGACCACGGAGACAAGCATGGATTTGGCATTCACGCCGGAAGAACTGGCATTCCGCGATCAGATTCGCAGTTGGGTCAAAGCCAACCTGCCTGCGGACATTGCCCACAAGGTCCACAACGCCCTGCGCCTCTCACGCGACGACATGCAGCGCTGGGCCAAGATCCTGGGCAGCAAGGGCTGGCTGGGTTATGGATGGCCCAAGGAATTCGGCGGCCCCGGCTGGACCGCCGTGCAGAAACACCTGTTCGAAGAGGAATGCGCCCTGGCCGGCGCGCCGCGCATCGTGCCTTTCGGGCCGGTGATGGTGGCCCCGGTGATCATGGCCTTTGGCAATGCCGAACAGCACCAGCGTTTTCTGCCCGGCATCGCCAGCGGTGAAGTGTGGTGGAGCCAGGGCTACAGCGAACCGGGTTCGGGTTCGGACCTGGCCTCGGTCAAGACGCGCGCCGAACGCCAGGGCGACCACTACCTCGTCAACGGCCAGAAGACCTGGACCACGCTGGGCCAGTACGGCGAGTGGATCTTCTGCCTGGTGCGCACCAGCACCGAAGGCAAGCCGCAGACCGGCATCAGCTTTCTGCTGATCGACATGAAGTCACCCGGCGTGACGGTGCGGCCGATCAAGCTGCTCGACGGGGAGTGCGAGGTCAACGAAGTCTTCTTCGACAACGTCAAGGTACCGGCCGAAAACCTGATCGGCGAGGAAAACAAGGGCTGGACCTACGCCAAGCACCTGCTCAGCCACGAGCGCACCAACATCGCCGACGTCAACCGCGCCAAGCGCGAGCTGGAGCGCCTCAAGCGCATCGCCAAGGCCGAGGGCGTCTGGGACGACGCGCGGTTCCGGGATCAGATCGCGCTGCTCGAAGTCGACATCGTGGCGCTGGAAATGCTCGTGCTGCGCGTGCTCTCGGCCGAAAAATCGGGCAAGAACCCGCTGGACATTGCCGGCCTGCTCAAGATCAAGGGCAGCGAAATCCAGCAGCGCTACGCCGAGTTGATGATGCTGGCCGCCGGCCCGTTCAGCCTGCCCTTTATCGAAGAAGCCATGGAAGCCGGCTGGCAGGGCAACTTCCCGGGTGGCGTGGTGGCCAACGCGCCGCTGGCGTCGACCTACTTCAACATGCGCAAGACCACCATCTACGGCGGCTCCAACGAAGTGCAGCGCAACATCGTCGCGCAGACGGTGCTGGGATGATTTTCCGCCGGGCCGCCCCTGGGAAAATCGCGCCCCCTTGGGGGGGCAGCGAACCCGGGGTGAGCGTGGGGGCTCAAATTTCTGGAGATTCACATGGACTTCAATTTTTCCGACGACCAGGAACAGCTGCGCGACGCGGTGCGCAAATGGGTCGACAAGGGCTACGATTTCGAGCGCCGCCGTGGCATCGTCAAGGCGGGCGGGTTTGACCGCGCGGCGTACAACGAACTGGCCGAACTCGGTCTGGGTGGCCTGTACATCGGCGAAGACGACGGCGGCCTGGGCATGGGCCCGGTCGAGGGCATGGTGGTGATGGAAGAGCTGGGCCGCGGCATCGTGCTGGAGCCGCTGGCGCAGACCCTGATCACCGGCGGCGTGATCGGCGCTTACGGCGGCACCGAGGTGAAGGCCGCCTGGCTGCCGAAGATCGCGGCGGGCGAGGCCCTGGTGGTGCTGGCGCAGCAGGAGCGTGGGGCGCGATACCGGCTCGACGTCTGCAAGACCACGGCCACCCAGACCGGCAGTGGCTGGACGGTCAGCGGCACCAAGAGCGTGGTGCCCGCCGGCGATCAGGCCGACGCCTGGCTGGTGCCGGCCACGGTCAATGGGCAGATCGCTCTCTTTCTGGTCGAGCGCAGCGCCAGCGGCGTGGCCGCCCAGGGCTACGGCACGCAGGACGGCGGTCGCGCGGCCGAGGTGACGCTGCAGAACGCGCCCGCCACCCTGGTGACCTCCGACGGCCTGCCGGCGCTGGAGCACGCGGTGGACATCGGCATCGCCGCCATCTGCGCCGAAGCCGTGGGCGTGATGGACAAGACCATCGCGGTGACGGCGGAATACCTGAACACGCGCAAGCAGTTCGGCGTGGTCATCGGCAGCTTCCAGGCCTTGCGCCACCGCATCGCCGACATGAAGATGCAGCTCGAACTGGCCCGGTCGATGAGCTATTACGCCAGCCTCAAGCTCAATGCCCCGGCCGACGAGCGCCGCCGCGCGCTCTCGCGCGCCAAGGTGCAACTGGGCCAGAGCATGCGCTACGTGGGCCAGCAGGCGGTGCAGCTGCATGGCGGCATCGGCGTGACCGACGAGTACATCGTCAGCCACTATTTCAAGAAGCTCACCCAGCTGGAAATGACCTTCGGCGACACCCTGCACCACCTGGGCGAGGTGTCGGCGCGCATGGAGGACACGGCCGGGGTGTTTTCCTGAACACCCCCCTGCGCCGCTGACGCGGCTTCCTCCCGCTCTGGCGCGCCGCAACGCGGCGCTGGGCAGGGGGACGGCGCCTGGCCGGCGAAGCCGGACCCTCGTCGCCCTGGTGGCGCAGACACTTGGCGCCGGACAGGGAGATGGGCTCCTGCGCCACTTTCACCCTGCTCTCTTCGGGGCAGCGGCAGCCCACCTATCATCCGCGCCATGAATTCCGCCGCATCGCCCGCCTCGTCCCGCCAACTGCTGTGGCTGGTCGCGGTGGGTTTTTTCATGCAGACGCTGGACGCCACCATCGTCAACACCGCCCTTCCCGCCATGGCGCGCAGCCTCGGCGAAAGCCCGCTGGAGATGCAGGCGGTGATCGTCTCGTACGCGCTCACCATGGCGGTGGTCATCCCGGCCTCGGGCTGGGTGGCCGACCGCTTCGGCACCCAGCGCGTGTTCTTCACCGCCATCGTGCTGTTCACCCTGGGCTCGGCCGCCTGCGCCGCCTCGCCCAGCCTGCACTGGCTGGTGGCTGCGCGTGTGCTGCAGGGCCTGGGCGGCGCCCTGCTGCTGCCGGTGGGCCGCCTGGCGGTGCTGCGCGCCTACCCGCGCGAGCAGTTTCTGGAAGCCATGAGCTTCGTCGCCATGCCGGGCCTGATCGGTCCGCTGGTCGGTCCCACGCTCGGCGGCTGGCTGGTGGAAGCCGCGTCCTGGCACTGGATCTTCCTCATCAACCTGCCTGTGGGCGTGCTCGGCGCACTGGCCACCCTGCGCTACATGCCGGGTGGTCGCTCGGAACGGCCGCCCGCGTTCGACGCGGGTGGCTACACGATGCTGGTGGTGGCCATGCTGGCCCTCTCGCTGGCCCTGGACGGACTGGGTGGCCTGGGCATGAAACACCTGCTGGTGCTGTTGCTGCTCCTGCTGGGGCTGGCCGCCCTCACCGCCTACTGGCTGCACGCCGCGCGCGTGCCCGCCCCCCTGTTCACGCCCCGGCTGTTTTCGCTGCAGAGCTTCCGGGTCGGGCTGCTGGGCAACCTGTTCGCGCGCATCGGTTCCGGTGCCATGCCTTACCTGATTCCCTTGCTGATGCAACTGGCCATGGGCTACAGCCCGGCCCAGGCCGGCATGCTGATGCTGCCGGTGGCACTCGCCGGGCTGGGCATGAAGCGCCTGGTCACGTCCATCATCGGCCGCTGGGGCTACCGCCGCGTTCTGATCGGCAACACGCTGGCCCTGGGGGCCATGATCGCGGGCTTCGCACTCATGACGCCCGACCAGCCGCTGTGGCTGCGCGTGTTGCAGATGGCGATGTTCGGCGCGGTCAATTCGATGCAGTTCACGGCCATGAACACCGTCACGCTCAAGGATCTGGACCCGGCCCACGCCAGCGGCGGCAACAGCATGCTGTCGATGGTGCAAATGCTCGGCATGGGCATGGGCGTGAGCGTGGCCGCCACGCTGCTGGCCGCTTTCGGACCTTGGCTGGGTGTGTCCGCCGGCGCCGCGGGCCCGGACGCCCTGCCCGTGTTCCGCGCAGCGCTGGGCGCCATCGGTGCGGTCACCATGCTGTCGGCCGGCATCTTCTGGCAGTTGCAGCCCGAGCCACCCCGCCCCGACGACGACCTCCGTGCCGGCGAATCGCGCGCGGAGCACTGAACCGACTCACTGGCGGCCGAGGGCCCGCCGTCAGGCATGCAGCCGCGACGACTTGGGCAGATGCGCCATCAGAAACTCCATCTGATCCGCCAGGATGCGGCGGTTGCGCAGGATGAAGTCTTCCCACAGGCTGGGCACATAGGGCGTGTACAGCAGCGCCATGTGCGCCTGCTCGGGCGTGCGGTTGCCCTTGCGGTGGTTGCACGAACGGCAGGCCGTGACCACGTTCATCCAGTGGTCGCGCCCCTGCTGGGCCAGCGGCCGGATGTGCTCGCGCGTCAGCTCGTCTTCGTGGAAAGGGTTGCCGCAGTACGCGCACACGTTGCGGTCGCGCGCGAACAGCTTGGGATTGGTGAGCGTGGGATAGAGCTCGAAGGGGTTGATGGCCGGCACGCCCTTGGTGCCGATGATCGAGTTGACGGTGACGATGGACTGCCGCCCGGTGAGCGCGTTGTGCCCGCCATGGAACACCGCGATCTCTGCGCCCATCTCCCAGCGCACCTCGTCGGCGGCGTAGTGGAGCACGGCTTCCTCCAGGCTGATCCACGATTGCGGCAGCCCCTGGGCAGAGAGCTTCAAGACCTTCAAGACCCACTCCTTCGAAGCAGAGACCGGCAAAGCCCGGCTGCACCGACCGGGCAACCGGTGCGCCCGGATCGCCGAAAATTCCGCGACCCGAAAGCGCTGTCTTGTATGCCAATATAGCGTGCTTTGATGACAGGCCTTTGCCTGCGACGATTGCCCCCATGAAAATCCTCCGAGGCCTCTGGAACCGCGACGCAGCCGCCCCGCACGGCTGCGCGCTGACCATCGGCAACTTCGACGGCGTGCACCGTGGTCACCAGGCCATGCTCGCCCTGCTGCAGAACGAGGCCCGCCACCGCGGCGTGCCCACCTGCGCCCTGACCTTCGAGCCCCACCCGCGCGACTTTTTCGCCGCCGTGCACCGCAAGCCCGAGCTGGCACCGGCCCGCATCGCCACCCTGCGTGACAAGCTGCTGGAGCTGGAACGCTGCGGCGTCGACCAGTGCGTGGTGCTGCCCTTCAACGCCCGGCTGGCGGCCCTGCCGCCGCAGGCCTTCATCGACGACATCCTGGTCAAGGCGCTGGGCGTGAAATACGTGCTGGTGGGCGACGACTTCCGCTTCGGCGCGCAGCGCGCGGGCGACTACGCCCTGCTCGACAGCGCCGGCCAGCGGCTCGGCTTCGACGTTGCCCGCATGCAAAGCTACGAGGTGCACGGCATCCGCGTCTCCAGCTCGGCCGTGCGCGAGGCGCTGGCCGCTGGCGACATGGACCGCACGGCCGCGCTGCTGGGCCGCCCCTACAGCATCAGCGGCCACGTGGTGCACGGGCGCCAACTCGGGCGACAGTTGGCCGAAAGCCGGCCGGGCGCGGGCGATGGCTTCCGCACCCTGAACCTGCGCTTCGCGCACTGGAAGCCGGCCGCCAGCGGCATCTTCGCCGTGCACGTGCACGGCCTGCACCCGGACCCGGACGCGCCGCCGCTCGAAGGTGTGGCCAACCTCGGCATCCGCCCCTCGCTGGACCCCAACGACGTCAACGGCGGACGGGTGCTGCTGGAAACCCACTGCCTCGACTGGCCCGCCGAACTGGCCGCGCGCCTGCCGCAGGGAGAGGCCTACGGTAAAATCATCCGGGTGGAACTGCTGCACAAACTGCACGACGAGCTCAAGTACCCCAGTCTCGACGCCCTGACCCAGGGCATCGCCAAAGACTGCGACGATGCGCGCGCGTTCTTCGCCTCCCTGCACGCGCAGACCCGCCGCCAGACCACGCGCGACCGAATTCAGGGCTGATCGCCGCCCGGTCGCCGCCCCCGACAGACTCAGGGCGAACGGTCCCTTCCTTTGTGCTCGCCTGCCCTGCCGTCCGGGCTTGAGTCTGTCGACACCCCGATCCCGAGATTCGAGACTCATCATGTCCGACCAGAAAACCCCCGCCAAATCCGAGGCGAAAGCCGACCCTTCGGGCGGCGCCTACCGCGCCACGCTCAACATGCCCGACACCCCGTTCCCGATGCGCGGCGACCTGCCCAAGCGCGAACCGGGCTGGGTGAAGGATTGGAACGAAGGCGGGCTGTACCAGCGCCTGCGGATGGCGCGTCGCGGTGCCCCACTGTTCGTGCTGCACGACGGCCCGCCCTATGCCAACGGCCAGATCCACATGGGCCACGCGGTCAACAAGGTGCTCAAAGACATGATCGTCAAGAGCCGGCAGTTGGCCGGCTTCGACGCGCAGTACATCCCCGGCTGGGACTGCCATGGCCTGCCGATCGAGAACGCCATCGAGAAAAAACACGGCCGAAATCTGAGCCGTGATGACATGCAGGCCAAGAGCCGCGCCTTCGCCACCGAACAGATCAGCCAGCAGCGCGAAGACTTCAAGCGCCTGGGCGTGCTGGGCGACTGGGAACGCCCCTACCTGACCATGAACCCCGGCAACGAGGCCGGCGAAATCCGCGCCTTCAAACGCGTGATCGAGCGCGGCTTCGTCTACCGTGGCCTCAAGCCGGTCTACTGGTGCTTCGACTGCGGCTCCTCGCTGGCCGAATTCGAGATCGAATACGCCGACAAACAGAGCGACACGCTGGACGTGGCCTTCGAGGCCGACGATCCGGCGAAGCTGGCCGCCGCCTTCGGCCTGGCCGCCTTGCCCGAGGGCAAGAGCGCCTTCGTCGTCATCTGGACCACCACCGCCTGGACCATCCCGGCCAACCAGGCGCTCAACGCCCATCCCGAACTGGACTACGCGCTGGTCGACACGCCGCGCGGTGTGCTGCTGCTGGCCGAGAGCCTGGTTGGCCCGTGCCTGGAGCGCTTCGGTCTTGAAGGCACCGTGCTGGCCACCGCCAAGGGCGAAGCCCTGGGCGGCCTGGCCTTCCGCCACCCGCTATATGACGCCGACGCCGGCTACCGGCGCCTGTCACCGGTGTACCTGGCGGACTACGTGAGCGACAGCGACGGCACCGGCATCGTGCACTCGGCGCCCGCCTACGGTGTGGACGACTTCAACTCCTGCGTCGCCAACGGCCTGCCATACGACCAGATCCTGAACCCGGTGCAGGGCAACGGTACCTACGCGGCCGACTTCCCGCTGTTCGGCGGCCTGCACATCTGGAAGGCCGTGCCGGTCATCCTGGATGCGCTCAAGCTCGCCGGCCGGCTGATGGCCACCCAGCGCATCACCCACAGCTACCCGCACTGCTGGCGCCACAAGACGCCCGTGATCTACCGCGCTGCCGCGCAATGGTTCGTGCGCATGGACGAAGGCGAAGGCGTGTTCACCCAGCCGGGCGCCAAACCCGCGAAGACGCTGCGCCAACTGGCGCTGGACGCCATCGAGCACACCGGCTTCTACCCGGAGAACGGCCAGGCCCGGCTGCGCGACATGATCGCCAACCGGCCCGACTGGTGCATCTCGCGCCAGCGCTCCTGGGGCGTGCCGATTCCCTTCTTCCTGCACAAGGATTCGGGTGAACTGCATCCGCGCACGATGGACATCCTGGACCAGGCGGCCGACATCGTGGAAAAAGGCGGGATCGAAGCCTGGAGCCGGGTGACGGCCGAAGAGATCCTGGGCGCCGAGGACGCGCCGCACTACACCAAGAGCACCGACATCCTGGAAGTGTGGTTCGATTCCGGCTCCACCTTCTGGCACGTGCTGCGCGGCTCGCACGCCCACGCCTACCCGAACGGCGCCGCGCACGCCGAAGGCCCCGAGGCCGATCTCTACCTGGAAGGCCACGACCAGCACCGCGGCTGGTTCCACAGCTCGCTGCTGCTGGCCAGCGCCATCTACGGCCGCGCGCCCTACAAAGGGCTGTTGACGCACGGCTTCACCGTGGACAGCCAGGGCCGCAAAATGAGCAAGTCGCTGGGCAACGGCATCGACCCGCAGGACGTCAACAAGAAGCTCGGCGCCGAAATCATCCGCCTGTGGGTGGCCGCGTCCGACTACTCCGGCGACATCGCGGGCGACGAAAAAATCCTGGCCCGTGTGGTCGACGCCTACCGCCGCATCCGCAACACGCTGCGTTTCCTGCTGGCCAACACCAGCGACTTCGACCCCGCCACCGACGCCGTGCCGCTGGACCAGATGCTGGAGATCGACCGCTACGCGCTGGCGCGTGCCGCCGAGCTGCAGGCCGAAATCCTGAAGCACTTCGACGTCTACGAATTCCACCCCGTGGTCAGCAAGCTGCAGGTGTACTGCTCGGAAGATCTGGGCGCGTTCTACCTCGACGTGCTCAAGGACCGGCTTTACACCACCGCGCCCAAGAGCCTGGCGCGCCGCAGCGCCCAGACCGCGCTGCACCAGATCACCCACGCCATGCTGCGCTGGATGGCGCCGTTCATGAGCTTCACGGCCGAAGAGGCCTGGCCGGTGCTGGCCGGTGTGCAGAGCCAGGGCTCGATCTTCTTCGAGACCTTCCTGTCCCTGCCCTCGCCGAACGAAGCGCTGCTGGCCAAGTGGTCGCGCATCCGCGCCATCCGCGACGTGGCCAACAAGGCCATCGAGGACCTGCGCGCCGAAGGCCAGGTGGGTGCTTCGCTGCAGGCCACGCTGACCATCACCGCCGGTGCCGACGATGCGGCCCTGCTGCGTTCGCTGGGCGCCGATCTGAAGTTCGTGACCATCACCTCGGCGGTTGCGGTGGAGGACGGTGACGTCCTGCACGTCGTGGTCAGCCCGAGCACGGCCACCAAATGCGAACGCTGCTGGCACTACGCCGACGACGTGGGCCAGCACGCCGCCCACCCCACGCTGTGCGGCCGCTGTGTCGGCAACCTGGCCGAGGCTGCCGGCAACGGGAGCGGCGAAGTCCGCACGGTGGCCTGAACATGGCCAAGAACCGATCCTCCGTCTGGCCCTGGCTGGGCCTGAGCGCGGCCATCGTGCTGCTGGACCAGTTCACCAAGGTGCTCATCCTGGGCAACTACCGGCTCGGCGACAGCACCCCCGTCACCAGCTTCTTCAACGTGGTGCGGGCCCACAACACCGGTGCGGCCTTCTCGTTCCTGGCCAACGCCGGGGGTTGGCAGCGCTGGGTGTTCATCGGCCTGAGCGTGGCCGTGGCGATCTTCGTGCTGTGGATGCTGCGCTCGCACCCGGGCCAGAAGCTGTTCGCGTTCGCGCTTTCGTGCATCCTGGCCGGTGCCATCGGCAACAACCTGATCGACCGCGTGGTGCACGGCTACGTGGTCGACTGGCTGGACTTCCACTGGGCCTTCCTCGGAGGCATCTTCCCAGGGGGTCACTTTCCGGCCTTCAACGTCGCCGACATGGCCATCACGGTGGGGGCGGCCTCGCTGATCCTCGACGAAATCCGGCGCGTGCGCCGCAGCAAATAAGCCCGACCTTGCCCGCGCTGCGGGCTTTTTGGGCAGCTGCAGCAATATTCGAGCGGTTGTATATTCCTTCTGGAATATGAAACATCTGCTCAACTTGCTGGCGGCGATCGCGCTGCTGGTCTGGGGAACCTATCTGGTGCGCACCGGCGTGCTGCGGGTCTTCGGCAGCAATCTGCGCCAGATCCTGGCCATCAGCACCGGGAACCGCTATTCGGCCGCGCTGTCGGGGCTGGGTGTCACGGCGCTGGTGCAGTCCAGCACCGCCACCGCCCTGATCGTGTCGGCGTTCGTCGGACAGGCCCTCATTCCCCTGTCGGCCGCCCTCGCCGTGATGCTGGGCGCCGATATCGGCACGGCCGTGATGGCGGTGCTGTTCTCCTTCGATCTGTCCTGGCTGTCGCCGCTGTTCATCTTCGTCGGCGTGACGCTGTTCATCGCGCGCCAGGGCACGCCGGTGGGCGACGTGGGCCGCGTGTTCATCGGCCTGGGTCTGATGCTGCTGGCCCTGCAGTTGGTGTCGGAAGCCACGCATGTGCTCACCCGCAACCCGGCGGTGCAACTGATGCTGCAGTCGCTCAGCAGCGACCGCCTGCTGGAAATCCTGGTCGGCGCCACGCTGGCCGTGCTGTCCTATTCCAGCCTTGCGGTGGTGCTGCTGACCGCCACCCTGGCCATCAACGTGGTGGGCATCGACGTGGCCATGGGTCTGGTGCTCGGCGCCAATCTGGGCAGTGGCCTGCTGGCGGTCATCACCACGGCCGGCGCCTCGCGCCACACCCGCCAGGTGCCGCTGGGCAACCTGCTGTTCAAGGCCATGGGCGTGGCCATCGCCATCCCGCTCATTCCCTACTGGCTGCGGGCCGCGACGCCCTGGGTCAGCGACCCGGCGACGCAGACGGTGCTGTTCCACTTGAGCTTCAACCTGCTGGTCGGCCTGGTCTTCATCGGCTTCACGGCCCCGGTGGCGCGCTGGGTGGAGAAAGTCTTTCCGGTCCACGCAGGCCAGCAGCTGCACCGGCCCAACCACCTCGACCCGTCGGCGCTGGCCACCCCGTCGCTGGCCATTTCCTGCGCCGCGCGCGAGGCCTTGCACCAGGCCGACGTGGTGGAAACCATGCTGCGCGGCGTGATGACCGTGATCCGCCACAACGACCTGCAGCTCTCGCAAGACCTGCGCAAGCTCGACGACACGGTCGACGGCCTGTATTCGGCGATCAAGTACTACCTCACCAAGCTCTCGCGCGAGCAGCTCAGCGAGGCCGAAAGCCGCCGCTGGACCGACATCATCAGTTTCACCATCAACATGGAACAGATTGGTGACACGGTGGAACGCGCGCTGCTGGACATCGAGGACAAGAAGATCCGCAAAGGCCGCGATTTTTCCGAGGCTGGCCTGGCCGAAATCGCCGAACTGCACAGCCGCCTGCTGGACAACCTGCGCCTGGGCATGAGCGTGTTCCTCAACGGCGACGTGCGCGACGCACAGAAGCTGCTGGAGGAAAAGGCGCGCTTTCGCGACCGCGAGCGCGAATGCGCGCAGGCCCACCTGCTGCGCCTGAGCGACAAGACCCTGCAAAGCATGGAGACGAGTTCGCTGCACATCGACCTGCTCAGCGAACTCAAGCGCATCAACTCCAGCATCTGCTCCATCGCCTACCCGATCCTGGACTCGGTGGGCGCGCTGGCCCCTGACCGCCTGCGCAGGGACGCCGACCCCACAGGCCTGCGGCCCTGACGCCCCTGTGCTAACCTGCCGGCCCCGCCACCGGCGCCGGTGGCCTTTCCCTGGAGACACTCATGCCCGGCCTGCTGCCCCACATCGACCCTGACGGTCTGCTCGAGTTTTCGGTCGTCTACACCGATCGCGCGCTCAACCACATGTCGCGCCGCTTCCAGGGCGTGATGAACGACATCTCCACCCTGCTCAAGCGCGTCTACGGTGCCCATTCGACGGTGCTGGTGCCCGGCAGCGGCACCTTCGGCATGGAAGCCGTGGCCCGCCAGTTCGCCCAGGACCGCCATGTGATGGTCATCCGCAATGGCTGGTTCAGCTACCGCTGGACGCAGATCTTCGACATGGGGCACATTCCGGCCAGCCACACTGTGCTCAAGGCCCGCCCCACCGGCAGCGACGCTCAGGCGGCCTGGGTGCCCTGCCCCATCGACGAAGTGACGGCGGCCATCGCCCGCGAAAAACCCGCGCTGGTGTTCGCCCCGCACGTCGAGACCGCCGCCGGCATGATCCTGCCCGACGACTACCTCCAGGCCGTGGCCGACGCGGTGCACGCCGTCGGTGGCCTGTTCGTGCTGGACTGCATCGCCTCGGGCGCGATGTGGGTCGACATGAAGGCGACCGGTGTGGACATCCTGATCTCGGCCCCACAAAAGGGCTGGAGCAGCTCGCCCTGCTGCGCCATGGTCATGCTCAGCGAGCGCGCCCGCCAGGCCATCGATGCCACCCAGAGCACCACCTTCGCGGCCGACCTGAAGAAATGGCTGCAGATCATGGAAGCGTACGAAGGCGGTGGCCACGCCTACCACACCACCCTGCCCACGGACGCGCTGCAACGCCTGCGCGACACCATGAAGGAAACCGAGGCTTATGGCTTCGAGCGGGTGCGCAACGAACAGATCGAACTGGGCCGCCGCGTGCGTGAACTGCTGGAGCGCCACGGCTTCGCCAGCGTGGCCGCGCCAGGCTTCCAGGCCCCTGGCGTGGTGGTCAGCCACACCACCGACCCGGGCGTGCAGAGCAGCCAGAAATTCCTCGCCGCCGGCCTGCAGACCGCGGCCGGTGTGCCGCTGCAGTGCGACGAAGGGCCTGCGTTCAAGACCTTCCGCATCGGCCTGTTCGGCCTCGACAAGTGGCACGACGTGGACAGCACGCTGGCGCATCTGGAGCAGGCGCTGGCCCAGGTAGCGCCCGCGCCCGCCACGGCCTGAGGTGTTGGCCCGCCCCCACAGTGCGGGGGCGGTTTTTCAGCGCGATGCACAAATAGTGCACAGCCTTCACAGCCCGTTTCAGGCCCGGGTGAAAAACCCTCTTAGGATGAAGAGGCAGTCTCGGCGCACGCCATGGTCCCCATGAAGTCGCCGGGTTTGCGAATGCAATCTCTGCCAATCTTCAAGGAGGATCACATGAAAAAGGCAATCGGCATTGTCGCCACCACGATGATCATGGGCCTGTCGGCCGCTCAGGCGCAAGGTCTCTACGGCGAAATCGCCTACCAATCCCTCGATTTCGACACCAAGACCAACCCGGCGGCGGTGCGCCTGATCGGCGGTTACGAAATCACCCCCCACATCGCCGTCGAAGGCATGCTGGGTCTGTCGGCCAAGAAGGGCAAGGAAACCGTGGACGGCATCCCGGTCTCCCTCAAGGTCAAGGAACTGTGGGGCGTGTACGCCAAGCCCAAGTTCAAGGTCGGTGAATCGCTGGAGCTGTTCGCTCGCCTGGGTTACGCCGGCGCGAAAGCCAAGGCCACGGCGACCGCCTTCGGCTACACCGCTTCGGCCACCGTCAAGGACGACGACTTCTCCTACGGCGTCGGCCTGAGCTACGCGATCACCCCGCAGATGTCGATCACGGCGGACTACCTGAAGATCAGCGATGTCGACGGTTTCGCCATCGGCCTGGGCTGGCGCTTCTGAGCCTGACGCGCTCGGCACAAAACCAAGGGCTGCCACGGCAGCCCTTTTTTGTGCCTGCGGAACGGCCGCAGGTCAGGGCAGCAACACCGTGCAGCCGGTGGTCTTGCGCGCCTCCAGGCTTTCGTGCGCCAGGCGCGCGTCGGTCAGGGCAAAACGCTGATCGATGCGGATCTGCACCTGGCCACTGCCCACCACCTGAAACAGGTCGTTCGCCATGGCCTGGGTGCGTTCACGGCTGTTGATGTGGGTGAACAGCGTCTGCCGGGTCACATAGATTGAACCCTTGGGCCCCAGGATGCCGGGCGCGAACGGCGGCACCGGACCGCTGGCATTGCCGAAGCTGACCATCAGCCCGAACGGGCGCAGGCAGTCGAGCGAACCGTCCCAGGTGTCCTTGCCCACCGAGTCGTACACCACCTTCACGCCCTGGCCCGCGGTGATGTCCTTGACGCGCTCGGCAAAGTTTTCGGTCCGGTAGTTGATGGTGAACTCGGCACCGTGCGCCTCGGCCAGTGCGCACTTCTCGTCCGAGCCCGCGGTGCCGATCAGGCGCAGCCCCAGGGCCTTGGCCCACTGGCAGGCGATGAGGCCAACCCCGCCGGCCGCCGCATGGAACAGCACGAAGTCACCCGGCTCCAGCCCCTCCACCGGACGGCAGCGGCGCAGCAGGTACTGCGCGGTCAGCCCCTTGAGCATCATGGCCGCACCGGTCTCGAAGTCGATGGCGTCGGGCAACTGGCAGACATTCATCGCCGGCATCACCCGCAGATCGCTGTAGCTGCCCGGCATGCCAGCGGCATAGGCCGCCCGGTCACCCGCCTTGAGGTGCATCACCCCGGGGCCGACCGCTTCGATCACCCCGGCGCCCTCCATGCCCAGCGTCAACGGCAACGGGTTCTGGTAAAGCCCCGTGCGCTGGTAGACGTCGATGAAGTTGAGGCCGACGGCCTCGTGGCGGATGCGCACCTCACCGGGCCCCGGCTCGCCAACCTCCACGGTGTCGACGACGAGTTGCTCGGGGCCCCCATGGGCGTGAATGCGCACGGCACGGCTGGTCTGGGTCATGACAGTCTCCTTGATTCACGGCAGCCCGGAACACCCGGACATCGCCCCCGATGCTGCCATGAATCCGCTGCCGTCCGCGTCGGCTGGCAGCGGCATCCCCAGAAGCCCGGAGGGCTTGTGCAGGTGGTTACAGTTGGGCATGACTTCGAGTGCCCGACTGACACCCGCCACCATCGCCCTGTTGCTGGTGCCGCCCCTGATGTGGGCCGGCAACGCGGTGGTCGGGCGGATGATGTACCAGACCATCCCCCCCATCACGTTCAATTTCGTGCGCTGGGTGCTGGCGGGACTGCTGCTGCTGCCGCTGGCGGGCTGGGTGCTCCGGCCAGGCAGCGGCCTGTGGGCACACCGGCGCCGCTTCGCCCTGCTGGGTCTGCTGGGCGTCGGCCTCTACAACACCTTGCAATACCTGGCGCTGAAAACGTCGACCCCCCTCAACGTGACGCTGGTCGCCGCCAGCATTCCCGTCTGGATGATGCTGGTCGGGCGCCTGTGCTACCAGGTGCCGATCTCGCGGCGGGCCGTGGCCGGTGCCTTGCTGTCGTTCTGCGGGGTGGTGGTGGTGCTGACACGCGGCCAACTGGTGCAGCTGGATGCCATCCGCTTCGTGCCGGGCGATGGCTGGATTCTGCTGGCCACGCTGGCCTGGGCCTTCTACAGCTGGCTGCTGGTGCGCCCGCCGGCAGGTGGTTACCCGGCCCACATCCAAGGCGACTGGGCGGCCTTCCTGCTGGCGCAGATCGCCTTTGGCCTGTGCTGGTCCGGCCTGATGACCACCGGCGAATGGCTGTGGCCACAGGGCGATGGCGCCCCGCCTGCCATCCAGTGGGGCTGGCCTCTGGTACTCGCCCTGGTGTATGTGGCCACCGGTCCTTCGCTGCTCGCGTACCGCTGCTGGGGCCTGGGCATCGCGCGCGTGGGCCCTACCGTGGCCAGCTTCTTCAACAATCTGACCCCACTGTTCGCCGCCCTGATGTCGGCCCTGATGCTGGGCGACATGCCCCGCCCCTACCATGCGGTCGGGTTCATCCTCATCGTGGGCGGCATTCTGGTGAGTTCGCGGCGCTGATCCTCAGAAACTGCCGAACAGGCTGCCCAGGGTGATCACCAGCGCCAGCGCCGGCAAAGGAAACAGGATGGTCACGACCGCGATGTCGGCGTACGACTGGCGGTGGTTGAGCTTGCAGATCGACAGCAGCGTGATGATGGCGCCGCAGTGAGGCAAGGTGTCCATGCCACCGGCAGCCATCACGGCCACGCGGTGCAGCAACTCCGGGCCAATGCCCACCTGTTGCGCCATCTGCAGATAGTCGGCGCCCAGTGTCTGCAGCGCAATGCTCAGGCCCCCCGATGACGAGCCGGTGATGCCCGCCAGCACGTTCATGGCGATGGCCTCGGAGATCAGCGGGTTGTGGGGCGACACGTTGAGCACCGCGTCGCGGATGACGACAAAGCCGGCCATGCTGGCGATCACGGCACCGTAACCCACTTCCGAAGCGGTGTTGAACAGGGGCAGCATGAAGCCGAACACGCCCTGGTTCACCGTGTCCTTCAGGTTCGTCCAGTGGCGCAGGCGCAGCACGATCAATGCGGCACAGGCCACCATCAACGCGATGATGAGCGCCCACAGGCCCATCTGCTTGGACGGGCTCAGCGCCGGGAAGCGCTCGGTCATGAACGCCAGATCCAGGCGCGGAAACACCCCGTAGGTGAACACGGCGTTCACACCGATGACCAGCAGCAGCGGCAGCAAAGCCACCCACAGCGGAATCTCGGTGTGGCGGGCCTGGGCCAGGGCGCTGCCCTGCACATCGTTTTCGTCCTTGTGCTGGCCATACCCTTCACCAGCCCGGCGCGCGGCCGCCGCGCGCCGCTGCAGCCACAGCATGCCGGCGGCAAAGATGCACACCGAAGCGATGAGGCCCAAGCCCGGTGCAGCGAACACGTTGGTGCCGAAGTACGGGATGGGGATCGCGTTCTGGATCGCGGGCGAACCGGGCAGCGCCGTCATCGTGAAGGTGAACGAGCCCAGCGCGATGGTGGCCGGAATCAGCCGCTTGGGAATGTTGGCCGACTCGAACAGGCTGCGCGCGATCGGGTAGATGGCAAACGCCACCACGAACAGCGACACCCCGCCATAGGTGAGCAGCGCGCAGGCCAGCACCACGGTCAGGATGGCGTGGCGTTCGCCCACGCTGCGCACGATCGCCATGGCCAGCGTGTAAGCCGCCCCCGAATCGGCCATGAGACGACCGAACAGCGCGCCCAGCAGGAAGATCGGCAGGTACTGAATGACGTAATTGCCCAGGGCCGACATGAAGGTGCTGGTGTACAGCGGCAGCAGGAAGGCGCTGTCGCCCGACAGCAGCACAGCGACCGCCGCCATCAGCGGCGCGAGCAGCAGCACGGTCACGCCCCGGTAGGCGAGCACCATGAGCAGCAGGAGAGAAACCAGGATAGCCAGCATCGTGCGCAGAAAAAATGGCTTTCGCCACTACAAAAAAAAGAGCTCGAATCTAACGCAGTTTGTGGCTTTTGGTCGCATTACCCGGCCATCTCTCAGGAGCACGCCGTCAATGCCCCCGAGTGCGGAGCTCAGAACGTGCCCGGGTACAGCCCGCCGTCGGGCAGGATGTTCTGGCCGTTGATGTAGGCCGCATGCACGCTGCACAGGAAGGCACAGATGGCGCCGAACTCCTGCGGCGTGCCAAAGCGCTTGGCCGGTATCTGCGCTTCCTGCTGGGCCCGCACGGTGTCCACGGGTTGGCCGCTCTTGCTGGCCGCGCCCGCAATGGTGCCGCGCAGGCGGTCGGTGTCGAACTTGCCCGGCAGCAGGTTGTTGAGGGTCACGCCCCGGGCGGCGATGGCGCTGCGCGCCGCGCCAGCCACAAAACCGGTCAGCCCGCTGCGCGCGCCGTTGGACAGGCCCAGGATGTCGATGGGCGCCTTGACCGCGCTGCTGGTGATGTTGACGATGCGTCCGAACCCGCGCGCGGCCATGCCGTCCACGGTCGCCTTGATCAGCTCGATCGGGGTGAGCATGTTGGCGTCCACCGCGCGGATCCAGGCATCACGGTCCCAGTCGCGAAAGTCGCCCGGCGGTGGACCGCCGGCGTTGGTGACCACGATGTCGAAGTCGGTTCCCGGACCGCCGGGTGCGGCAAACACCGCAGCCCGGCCTTCGGGTGTGGTGATGTCTGCGGCCACGGCGACCACCTGCACGCCCGGCGCCGCACGGCGCAGACCGCTGGCCGCAGCCTCCAGCGTTTCGGCACCGCGAGCCACCATCACCACGTTCACGCCTTCGGCGGCCAGAGCGCTCGCACAACCCCAGCCAAGCCCTTTGCTGGCACCGCCCACCAGCGCCCATTTGCCTTTGATGCCCAGATCCATGATGCGGCCTCCTTGCCGTTCTTGACAGTCAGCGGCCCGCGGCCGGCCGGCCGAAACGGGTCACCAGAAACACCCCGGCCACCACCAGCACGGTGCCGGCCACGATCCACCCCGTGAAGGGTTCGTCCAGCAGCAGCACCCCCATGGCGATGGTCGACATGGGGCCGATCATGCCGGTCTGGGCCGTGAGCCCCGGACCGATGCGCTCGATGGCCATCATCACCATGACCACGGGTGCGAAAGTGCAGGCGGTGGCGTTCAGCAGCGACAGCCAGATGACCTCCGGCGCCACCTCCGCCGCCGACAGGGGCCGCAGCAGCACGAACTGCAGCAGGCACAGCACGCAGGCCACCACCGTGGCCAGGCTCACCAGCCGCATGGAGCCCAGGCGCTTGACCATTTCGCCGCTGTAGACCAGATAGATGGCATAGCTGATGGCGCTGCCGAACACCAGCAGGGCCCCCAGGGCCGCGTCGCGCCCCATGCCCGCCAGCGCCTCGTGCCCGAAGACCAGCAGCACGCCCCCGTAACTGACCGCCATCGCCACGCCCTGCATGAGTCCGATGCGGCGCCGGTAGAGCACCCAGCCCAGCAGCAAGACCAGCGTGGGGTTGAGATAGAGAATCAGCCGCTCCAGGCTGGCGCTGATGTACTGCAGGCCCCAGAAATCGAGAAAGCTCGCGAGGTAATAACCGGTCACACCCAGACCGAGAATGCCCAGCCAGTCGCGCTGCGTCAAAGGCGCCAGCTTGGGCGTCTGGTGCCGCGTGGCCCACCAGGCCAGCCCGAGGAACAGCGGCAGCGCAAACAGCATGCGGTACATGATGAGGGTGACCGCATCGACCCCGTAGCGGTAGGCCAGCTTGACGATGATGGCCTTGCCGGAAAAGGCGATGGAACCGGCCGAAGCGAGCAGCAGACCGGCGGCGAGATGGGGGTGGGCAGCAGAGCCCGAAGGCGCGGAAGAGGCGGACATCCAGCCGATTATCGGCAGCCCTCAACGTTTCCGCTGTCGTTTTCCGCGAGGGGCACCTTCGCCCTCAGTCTTTGGGCGAGGCCAGGCGCTGCGTGTCCACGATGCGGTAACTGCGCCCAACTCGGTCCATCGGCTCGATCAGGCCCTCGCGCACAAAGGCGTTCAGCGTGCGGCTGACGGTTTCGAGCTTGAGGTCGAGCATGGCCCCCATGTCCTCGCGCGAAAACAGATGCGCGGTGGAGGGGTCTTCCACCGATCGCATCTTGAGCAACAACCCCGCCACGCGCTGGCGCGCGGTGCCGAAGTTCAGCTCGGCCAGCCAGTCGTCGGCCTCCTTCAGGCTGCGGTGCCAGCGTTCCAGCAGGCGCTGGTGCAGGCGCGGTGTCTCGCGATCGAGGCGCTGCACCACCTGCAGCGGCAGCCGGCACATGCGCGCTGCGGTCAGCGCCACCGCTTCGGCCTCGTAGGCCGACGACATCAGCGCTTCGAGCCCGATCACGTCGCCCGCGCGCAGCACCCGCACGATGCGCTGGCGCCCGTCGATGGTGTTGCGCACCAGCTTGATCATTCCCGAGCGCACGGAATAGAGCGACGTGGCGGTTTCGCCGATGCGCACCACCGTCTGCCCGGGTGCGAACTCGAGGTCGTCGATGGGCGCGTGAATGAGGTTGAAGTCGTCGTCATGCAGGTCGGCGAACAGCACGATGTCGCGAATGCCGCAGTTGCGGCAGTCGGCCGTGCCGCGCCAGGCGGAGTCGGTCCGGGCAGACGGGGTGTCGGGGGTGCGCTGGGGATCGTTCATGGCGCTCAACCCAAAACCGGCGGGGTACTCGCCAGCACTTCGTCCAGCGTGGTGCGCCCTTCGGCGACACGTGCGGCACCGCCCAGGCGCAGCGGTCGCATGCCGTCGGCCACCGCCTGCCGGCGCAGTGCTTCCAGCTTGGGTTCGCGGCTGACCTTGTCCTTGAACGCCTCGGTCACGACCAGCAGTTCGTACAGACCCATGCGGCCGCGGAAGCCCGTCATGCGGCAATCGACGCAGCCCACGGGGCGGAAGGGCTTGTAGCCGCCGCTGACCTGCCAGGGCTTGACCAGCTCTTCCAGCGCCGCCCGCGACGCGGCCTGGCTGGCCTCGTCCTCGCGTTCGCGGCAGGCCGGGCACAGGGTGCGCACCAGGCGCTGCGCCAGCACCCCCAGCACCGTGGCGTTGATCAGGTAGGGGGGCACGCCCAGTTCCATCAATCGCATGATGGCGCTGGGCGCGTCGTTGGTGTGCAGCGTGGTGAACACCAGGTGGCCGGTCAGCGCGGCCTGCACGGCCATTTCGGCGGTGGCCAGGTCGCGGATTTCGCCGACCATGATGATGTCCGGATCCTGACGCATCAGCGCGCGCAGGCCTTGCGCGAAATCGAGCTCCAGGTGCGGCTGCACCTGGGTCTGGTTGAAGGACGGCTCGATCATCTCGATCGGGTCCTCCACGGTCGAGACGTTCACCTCTTCCGTGGCCAGGCGCTTGAGCGTGGCGTACAGCGTGGTGGTCTTGCCCGAGCCCGTGGGGCCGGTCACCAGCACGATGCCGTGCGGCTGGCGCATGAGCTGTTCCCAGCGCTGCGCGTCGCTGGGCGGGAAGCCCAGCGCGGCCAGGTCCTTGGTGGTGGAGTCCGGGTCGAAAATGCGCATCACCAGCTTTTCGCCAAAAGCGGTCGGCAACGTCGACAGGCGCATTTCCACCTCGTCACCGCGCGCGCCATTGCGGCCCGGGCGCAGCGTTTTGATGCGGCCGTCCTGCGGCCGACGGCGCTCAACCACGTCCATGCGGCCCAGCAACTTGATGCGCGCGGTCATGGCGTTGAGCACGCTCATCGGCACCTGGTAGACGGGGTGCAGCACACCGTCGATGCGGAAGCGGATCACGCCCTGCTCGCGGCGCGGCTCCAGATGGATGTCGCTCGCGCGCTGGTCGAAGGCGTACTGCCAGAGCCAGTCGACCACCTGCACCACGCCCTGGTCGTTGGCGTCGAGCTGCTTGTTGCTCTTGCCCAGCTCGACCAGTTGCTCGAAGCTGGCCATGGCGTTCTGGCCACCGCTCTTGCTGGCCGCACGCACCGACCTGGCCAGCGCAAAAAACTCGCCCGTGTAGCGTTTGATGTCTTCGGGGCTGGCCAGCGCCAGCCGCACGCTCTTGCGCGTCTGGCGCTCGACCTCGGGCACCCAGTCACGCACAAAGGGTTCGCTGGTCGCCACCGTCACCTCGGCCGGGCCCACCTGCACCGGCAGCACGTGGTGGCGCTCGGCGTAAGCGGCGCTCATCACGTCCGCCACCCGGGCCACGTCGACCTTGAGCGGGTCGATGCGCACATAGACCAGCCCGCAGCGCGGCGCCAGCCATTCGGTAAGTGCCTCGATGTCGAGCACCGTGCCATCAGGCCGGCACACACCCACCACGGCCAGCCGCTGCAACGGGTGCAACGTGCTCTGGGCCGACGCGCAGCGCGCCACCGTGCGCGCCGCCTCTTCGGCCGTGATCAGCCCGTCCTCTCGCATCCAGCCCACCAGGGTGCGCCAGTCCAGCGGACCGGTGGTCACGGCGCCGGTTTGCGCCGGCTCGGCAGATAGATTCGTCGTCATGCAGCCCCCTCGACCGGCTTGAAGATGCGCAGCCACTTCACCGCCGGCAGGCGCCAGCGTGACTGGATGACCTCGGCCCGCGCCAACAGTTCCATGCGGGAGGGCCGGTCGGGCGTGCGCTGCGCCAGCACGATGGTGTTGCCTTCGCGCGTCGGGCGGAACGCCCAGACGGCCGCCTCGCCAAACGCCTGGGCAATGGCCTGCAGCGAACGGGCGAAGCTGGCGTCGCGCCCGAAGAGGTTGACCGTCATCACCCCGTCTTCGGTCAGCAACGCGCGGCAATCGGCATAGAACTCGGGGCTGTCCAGCACCGGCGCGGCGGCCTCGTGGTCGTACAGGTCCACCTGCAGCGCATCGATCCGGCCGGCATGGGCCGGGTTGCGGATCTCCAGGCCGGCGTCGGCCAGCAGCACCCGCAACCGGGCGCCGTCGGGCGGCAGCTTGAACCAGGTGCGGCACACCGCGAGCACCTGCGGATTGATCTCGATGGCCGTGGTTTCCGTGCGCAGCAGCTTGTGGTGGAACTTGGTCAGCGCGGCCGACCCCAGGCCGAGCTGCATGGCCCGGCGCCGGGGCACGCTGGCCGGGTCGACGAAGAGCAGCCAGGCCATCATGCGCTGCACGTACTCGAGTTCGATAGCGAACGGGTCGTCGATCAGCATCGACCCCTGGATCCATTCGGTGCCCAGGTGCAGGAAGCGCACCTCACCGTCTTCCGACACCGTCACCGGTGGCAACGCATCCAGGGTGCGCGAAGGCGACCGGACACGGGAAGAAGGCGATACCGTTTTCGACATGAAAGACCCAGAAAGGCAACAAAACACCACAGATCAGCGCAATTTCACACGCAAACGCCCTGGGACCGAGGGGCTCGGCGCCACGGGCAGCGAGCGCGCCAGATACTCCCCGGCATCGCTGAACAGCCACAAGGGCTCATTATGAACACGGAAGTGATCTGGAATTTTCTGACGACGCAGGGGGCTGACTTCGGCCTCAAGATCCTGGGCGCGATCGCGGCCTGGGTGATCGGCCGCTGGCTGATCGGGCTGGCCGTGCGCCTCATCGGCGGTGCGCTCGAAAGAGGCCGCAAGATCGACGCCACCCTGATCCAGTACCTCAAATCCATCATCTCGGTGGGTCTGACGCTGGTGCTGGTGCTGGCCATCCTGGACATCTTCGGCATCAAGACCACGTCGTTCGCCGCGTTGCTGGCCGGCGCGGGCCTGGCCATCGGTGCCGCCTGGAGCGGCATGCTGGGCAATTTCGCGGCGGGGCTGTTCCTGCAGGTGCTGCGCCCCTACAAGGTGGGCGACTTCATCAACGCAGGCGGTGTGACCGGCACGGTCAGGGAACTGGGCCTGTTCGCCACCACCATCCTGACCATGGACAACGTGCTGACCGTGGTGGGCAACAACAAGGTGTTCTCGGACAACATCCAGAACTACAGCGCCGAACCCTTCCGCCGCGTCGACTGCGTGGCCAAGGTGGCCAACGGCGTGGACGTACAGGACGCCATCGCGCGCCTGCGCCCGGTGATCGCCGCGATCGCCCATGTGCGCGATACGCCGGCTCCCGACATCGAAATCCTGCAGTTCACGCCCGAAGGCCCGCTGCTGTGCGTGCGCCCCTACACCCACACCGACCACTACTGGCAGGTGTACTTCGACACGCACAAGGCCATCGTGGCCACCTTCGGCGCCGCCGGTTACCCGGTACCGGAAACCCCGGTGGCGCACCGCACGGTCTGACCGGCCTGGCGCCCGCTCCGTGCGGGCGCGCCGCTCAGCCCAGCAGCCCTGTCGCTTCGAACACCGCCTGCCAGGCCTGGCGCTTGCGCTCGAAGCTCCAGCTCGCGTTGGCCGGGCTGGTGGACGGCAGGCGGTACACCGGCAGGCCCAGCGCCCGGGTGTGCCGCGCGTGGCGGAAGCTTTCGCCGCCGTTGTGCGCAATGGCCTGCAGGCGCGGGCATTCGCGCTGCAGCCGGCCCCAGTCGTTGAGCTCGGCATGGCGGATGTCCGCATCCAGGCTGCCTTCGCGCTCGCAGGCGGCGTACACGTCCCAGATGCCCAGGCCGCGCGAGCGCACCGCGTCGAGCCGGTGTGCATAGGTCAGGGCCACCAGATCGGTGGCCCACAGCGCCGACAGGATCTTCCAGAACTGGTTCTGCGGGTGGCCGTAGTACTGCTGCGCGCGCAGCGAAGCCACGCCGGGAAAACTGCCCAACACCAGCAGACGGGTGTCCGGCCCAATGACCGGCGCCAGACCGACCAGGCGCGTCATGCGCCGCGCTCCGGCAAGGCCGCCAGGCGCGGCAGGGCGGCCAACGCATTGGCGGTGGTGGCCTGCGCCAGCGCCTCGGGCGCCATGGCACGCAACCCGGCCAGCACCGCCCCGATGCGCGGCAACTCGGCCGGGGTGTTCAGCCCCTGTGGCCGGCCAGCGGCACGTTCGGCGGCCGTGGCATAGAGCCACTGGGGCGGAATGTCGGGCGCATCGGTTTCGAGCACCAGCGCCTCCAGCGGCAGGGCCGCAGCCAGCGCCCGCAGGCGCAGGGCCGGCTCGAAGGTGGCCGCTCCGCCGAAACCGAGCCGGAAACCCAGTGCCAGAAAGGCCTGCGCCTGCGCCGGGCTGCCGTTGAACGCATGGGCAATGCCGCCGCCCGTGGGCAGCTCGCGAAGGTGCTTGAGCAGCCCGTCGACGCTGCGCCGGCAGTGCAGGATGACCGGCAGCCCATGCTTGCGCGCCAGTTTCAGTTGCGCGCGGTAGAAGCGTTCCTGGCGCGCCCGCATCGCGGGCTCGGTCAGCGCCGGCACAAAAAAATCGAGGCCGATCTCGCCCACGGCCACCAGCCGGGGATCGTCCCGGTACGCCGTCAGTTCAGCGTCCAGGGCGTCCAGGTCCTGCTCATCAGCTTGCGGCACGTAAAGGGGATGGATGCCGAGGGCATAGGCATCGCCCAGCTCGTGCGCCAGTTGCCGCACGGCGGCGAAGTGGCGGCGCTCGACCGCCGGGATCACGCAGCGCGACACGCCCAGCGCGCGCGCGGCTTCCCGCGCCTGCCGCGCCAGCGCATGGCCGTCGCCGAATTCGGGGGCATCCAGATGGCAGTGTGTGTCGATCCACATGGTCGGCAAGGCAAAGTGCGGCGGCCGCCGCTCCAGCGGGTTAAGCTCGGTCAGGCATTCTGCCCGGTTGCCCGGCCCCGCCAACGTGTGGGGTTGACCCACCAGGCCCGTTCACGGAGGAAGATCATGAAGACCCGCACCCACCTGCTGCCCGCCCTGCTCGCCGCTGCCGCCCTGACGGCCTCCTGCGCCACCCCGCCGCCAGCATCGGTGGTGTGGGGCTCCGAATGGCAGTTGCAGGCGCTGGGCGATCAGCCCGTGCTGCACCGTCCCCTGGCCACGCTGAACTTTCCCGAACCGGGCCGGATCGCGGGCAACGGCTCGTGCAACCGCTTTTTCGGCAGCGCCAGCATCGACGGCGCCAATCTCCGGATCGAACAGACCGGCATGACGCGCATGGCCTGCGCCGAGCCCGTGAACGCCCAGGAAATGCACTACATGAAGGCCCTGACAGCGGCCCAGCGCTTCGAGCTGCTGGGCGATGTGCTGCTGATCCACAGCAGCGCCCTGGACAAGCCCTTGCGCTTCGTGAAGCCGGGCATCCGGGACGAGTGACCCGCTGGCCTCCCAGGTGGAGGAGCGCCAGCCCCCCCGGCCCTGCCCGGGCGGTTCGCTGACCGGTTGCCGGCGTTCCTGGCCGTCAGGCCAGCACACCGGCCTTGAGGCGAAGCACCCGGCCGCAGCGGGCGGCCAGGCTCTCGTCGTGGGTCACCACCACGAAGGCCGTGCCCTGGTCGCGGGCCAGTTGCATCATCAGGTCGAACACCCCGTCGGCGGTGCCGCGGTCGAGGTTGCCCGTGGGCTCGTCGGCCAGCACGCAGGCCGGCCGGGTGACCAGCGCACGCGCGATCGCCACGCGTTGGCGCTCGCCTCCCGACAGCTCGGCCGGCCGGTGCGCCAGCCGGCTGGCCAGGCCCACACGGGCCAGCATGTCTTCGGCCTGACGCGCCGCCTCGGCGCGGTCGGTGCGACGGATCCACAGCGGCATGGCAACGTTGTCGCGCGCGCTGAACTCCGGCAGCAGATGGTGGAACTGGTAGACGAAACCCAGATGCTGGTTGCGCAGCGCGCCCTGCTGCGCCGCGTTCAAGTCCGACAGGCGCTGACCCTGGAGCTGCACAGAGCCGGTGGTCGGTGCGTCCAGCCCGCCCAGCACATGCAGCAGCGTGCTCTTGCCGGAGCCGGAGGCGCCAACGATGGCCACGGTTTCACCGCGGCGCACGGCCAGGTCCACGCCACCGAGCACGGTCACATCGAGCCGGCCTTCGGTAAAGCGCTTGGTCAGGCCCGTGGCCTGCAGAACGAGGTCATTCATGAAACAGAGCTTTCCTTCAGCGGAGCGGGGTACCGCCCGCCCTGCGACCGCGGCCGGCGACAGCCGCGACAGAACCTGACGGCCGGCATGCCGGCGCCTGGATGCCCGCCTTCGCGGGCATGACGGGCACACAACGCCCGTGCCCGGCAAAACGGCGGATCGAGGAGACAGACGATCCAGCAGCACCGAGCCGCCCCAAGGCAGGTGCAGCCCCCCCGAGGGGCAGCGACCCGCGCCAGCGGTGGAGCGTGGGGGCCAGACGATCCGGCGCCGGGCCGCCCCAAGCCGGATCAGCCCCCCCGGGGGGCAGCGACCCGCGCCAGCGGCGGAGCGTGGGGGTCTCATTCATACCGCAGCGCCTCGGCCGGGTTCACGCGGCTGGCGCGCCAGCTCGGGTACAGCGTAGCCACGAAGGCCAGTGCCAGCGAGATCAGCGCGATGGGCACGATGTCGCCCTGCTGCGGGTCGCTGGGCATGCGGCTGATGACATAGATGTCCTTGGGCAGGAAGCTGGCCCCCAGCAGGTGTTCGAGCGCCGGCACGATGGTGTCGATGTTGAACGCGATGCCCAGGCCCAGCAGCAGGCCCAGACCGGTGCCGATCACGCCCACAGCCGCGCCCTGCACCATGAAAATGCCCATGATGCTGCGCGGGCTGGCACCCAGGGTGCGCAGGATGGCGATGTCGGCGCGCTTGTCGGTCACGGTCATCACCAGCGTGGACACGAGGTTGAACGCCGCCACAGCCACGATCAGCGTGAGGATGATGAACATCATGCGTTTTTCGAGCTGCACGGCTGCGAACCAGGTGCGGTTCTGGCGCGTCCAGTCGCGCACCAGCAGGCCCGGGTCGAGCTTGGCAGCCAGCTCCAGCGCGACCTCGCGCGCCTCGTGCAGGTTGCGGATCTTCACGCGCACCCCGGTCGGCCCTTCCACGCGGAAGATGCGGGCCGCGTCCTGCTCGTGCAGCAGGGCCAGCGCCGAGTCGTATTCGTAGTGGCCGGAATCGAAGGTGCCCACCACCGTCATCTGGCGGATGCGCGGAACCACGCCGGCCGGCGTGACCTGGCCGCTGGGAGCGATCAGCGTCACGCTGTCGCCCACGCCCACCCCCAGACTGCGCGCCAGCTCGCCACCCAGGATGACGCCGAATGCGCCCGGCACCAGCCGCGGCAGCACGGTCTGCGACAGGTCGGCCGCCAGCTCGGTGACCTGGGGCTCCTGCGCCGGGTCGATGCCGCGCACCATCGCGCCCTTCATGTCCTCGCCACGGGCGATCAGCGCCTGGGCGCCCACGAACGGGGCCGCGCCCACCACCGCGGGGTGGCTGCGCACGCGGGCCAGCACCTCATTCAGCTGCGGCACGGCCTGGCCGCCGGGTTCGAAGATCTCGATGTGCGAGAGCACCCCCAGCATGCGGTCGCGCACCTCTTTCTGGAAGCCGTTCATCACCGACAGCACGATGATGAGCGCCGCCACCCCCAGCGCGATGCCGAGCATGGAAATGAGCGAGATGAAGGAAATGAAGCCGTCCCGGCGGGACGCGCGGCCGGCGCGGGTATAGCGCCAGCCCAGAAGAAGTTCGTAAGGGGTTTGCATGAGCAGGTTCCAGCCGGGCGATTGTGGCATCCCCGACAATGCTGCTCTGACCGTCCGCCCACCTCTCCGGTTCCGTGATCCCCCACCTGCTCATTCCCCATGCCGCCGCCCGCGACCAGCACGACCAGTCCCTGTGGCCGGCGCAGGTGCCGCGCGAACTGCCCCACCTGAGCGCGCTGCTGCCCCTGATGTCGGTGGCCGAGCAGGTGGACGCCGGCCCCGAATGCCCGTCCATGCCCTACGAACTGGCGCTGGCCGCCCTGCTGGGCCTGCCGGCCAGCGAAGGCCAGATCCCCTGGGCCGCCCTGGAAACCCGCACCACCGGCCAGCCCTGCGGCTGGATCCGCCCCTGCCACCTGCAGGTCGGCAGCGACCAGGTCCGGCTGGGGGCCCCGGAACAGCTGGACCTGCAGGAAGCCGAGTCGCGCGCGCTGTTCGAAGCGGCCCAGCCCTACTTCGAAGAAGACGGCATCGCGCTGCGCTACGTCATGCCCCACGCCTGGCTGGCGACGGGGGAACCCCTGCGCGGGCTGACCACCTGGTCGCTGGACCGCCTGGCGGGCCGGCCCATCACGCCGGCGGTGTTGCATTTCAGCGGCCATCCCGAGGCCCTGCGCTGGCGCCGCCTGCAAAACGAGATGCAGATGCTGTTCTACGCCCACCGCGTGAACGACGACCGCCAGCAACGCCGCCTGCCGCTGATCAACGCCCTCTGGGTCACGGGCGCCGGCTTGCTGGAGGCCTTGCCCCCACCGGCACCGCAGGTGCAGGTCGAAAACCGCCTGCAGGCCAGTGCCCTGGCGCTGGATGCCCGCGCCTACGTCGACGCCTGGCAGGCGGTCGACGGCGACAGCGTGGCCCGCCTGCTGGCCGAGGCCCGCCGCGGCACACCGGTCCGCCTCACCCTGGCGGGCGAGCAGCGCGCCATCACCCTGGTGGCCTCGCGCGCCTCGGCCTGGCAGCGCCTGACCCGCCTGTTCGCCTCCCGGCCTTCACTGGCCCTGCTGGACACGCTCTGAACGACACCGCATGAAGATCATCACCCGCGATGTACCCCCCCGCGCCGCCTGGGCGCTTGAACAGGGCGGCCTGCACCCGCTGCTGGCGCGCCTGTTCGCCGCGCGCGGCATCACCGACAAGGCCCAACTGGACGACGCGCTCGCCCTGCTGCTGCCGCCCGGCACCCTGCTCCATGCGCAGACCGCCGCCCGGCAACTGGCCGACGCCCTGCAGGCGGGCCAGCGCGTGTGCATCGTGGCCGACTACGACTGCGACGGTGCCACCGCGTGCGCGGTCGCCGTGCGTGGCCTGCGCCTGCTGGGTGCGCCGCTGGGCTGGGACCGCGTGGACTACCTCGTACCCGACCGCGTGACCGACGGCTACGGCCTCACGCCCGCCATCGCCGAGCGCGTGAAGCAGCGCGGCGCCGACTGGCTGGTGACCGTGGACAACGGCATCGCCAGCGTGGCCGGGGTGCAGGCGGCGCAGGCACTCGGCCTGCAGGTGCTGATCACCGACCACCACCTGCCCGCCGTGGTTGACGGCGCCATCACCCTGCCCACGGGCTGCACCATCGTCAACCCCAACCAGCCCGGCTGCGGCTTCGAGAGCAAGTCCATCGCCGGCGTGGGCGTGATGTTCTACGTGCTGCTGGCGCTGCGCGCGGAACTGCGCGAGCGCGGGGTGTTCGATGCCCGCCCCGCCGCCGGGCCGTCCCAAGGCGAGACCGCCCCTTCGGGGGGCAGCGAACCACGCGAAGCAGGAAGCGTGGGGGCGCGTGTTCTGCAGCCCAAGATCGACACCCTGCTGCCCCTGGTCGCGCTCGGCACCGTAGCCGACGTGGTGAAGCTCGACGCCAACAACCGCCGCCTGGTCGCGCAAGGCCTGCGCCGCATCCGCGCGGGCGCCATGCCCCCCGGCATGGCCGCGCTGTTCGCCGTGGCCGCCCGCCAGCCGGCCAAGGCCAGCAGCTTCGACTTCGGCTTCGCGCTGGGCCCGCGCCTGAACGCCGCAGGCCGCCTGGCCGACATGACACTGGGCATCGAGTGCCTGATCACCGACGATCCCGGCCGCGCCGACGAACTGGCGCGCACGCTCGACGGCATCAACCGCGACCGCAAGGCCATCGAGGGCGAGATGCGCGAACAGGCGCTGATGATCGTGGAAGAACTGTTCGACGAATCGGAGGAGCCGCCGCCGGCCATCACCGTGTTCGACCCCGACTTCCACGAAGGGGTGGTCGGCATCGTGGCCTCGCGCCTGAAGGACAAACTGCACCGGCCCACCTTCGTGTTCGCCGCCAGCGGCGCCGAAGGCAAGGAGCACGAACTCAAGGGTTCAGGCCGCTCCATTCCCGGCTTCCACCTGCGCGACGCGCTGGACCTCGTGGCCAAACGCCACCCGGGCGTGCTGCTGAAGTTCGGCGGCCACGCCATGGCCGCCGGCTGCACCATCAGCGAAGAGCACATCGACACCTTCGAGCAAGCCTTTGCCCAGGTCGCGCACGAATGGCTGGACGCGGCCACGCTGCAGCGCCGGCTCGAAGCCGATGGTGCGCTGGACAAACAGTACCGCCGCCCCGACCTGGTGGACACCCTGCACCAGGAGGTATGGGGCCAGGGTTTTGCGCCGCCCGTGTTCTGCGAAGAGGTGCAGGTGATCAGCCAGCGGCTGGTGGGCGAAAAGCACCTGTCGGTCAAGCTCAAGCACCAGGGCGACACGGTGGACGGCATCTGGTTCGGCCACACCGAACCGCTGCCCGAGCGCGTGAAGATCGCCTACCGGCTCGACGCGGACGAATGGCAGGGCCAGCGCCGCGTGCGCTTTCTGATCGAGGCGGCCGAAGGCTGAACGACTCAGCCCAGCAGGGCTTCGCGCACCGCCGCCAGTTGACGGCGGGAGATCGACAGGCGCTCGTCCACGCCATCGAGGCGCACTGCCCAGCCTTCGCCCTCGGTCGGGTCGTTGACCTTCTCGACCGCACGCACGCACCGGCGCGCAACCAGCGCATTGCGGTGCACGCGCACGAAGAGGTGGCCGTAGCGCTGTTCCAGGTCGCTCAGTGCGCCGTCGTAGATGTGCTCTTTGTCCGCGGTGCGCACCGTGATGTATTTGAGCTCGGCCTTGAGGTAGATCACATCGTCCAGGGGCACCCGCTCGCTGCGGCCACGCTCCTGGATCACCAGGCAATCCTGCGCCGACACCGCCGCCGGCACTTCCACGACCGAGCGCGCGCGCAGCACCTTCTGCAACGCCTGCTGCAGGCGCTCCAGCCGCACCGGCTTGGTCAGGTAATCGGCCGCCTCCAGATCGAAGGCTTCCACCGCGTGTTCGGCATGGGCGGTCACGAACACGACCGCAGGCGCCGGCGACACGCGCCGCAGATGGGCACCCAGCGCGATGCCGTCCATGCCCGGCATGTGCACGTCGAGCAGCACCAGGTCGGCCGGCTGCCGCTGCAACTGCTCCATCGCCTGCACGGCGTTGCCCGCTTCCGCGACGACCTCCGCACGCGGATCGGTGCAATCGCCCAGCAGGGTGCGCAGGCGGGACCGCGCCAGCGGTTCGTCGTCCACGATCAGTACCTTCAGTGTCATGGGTGCTCCGTCGCGAATGCCGTTGGTTCCCGTTTATACCGGGATTTCGAGGCGAACCTGAAACACACCGTCCACCATGCCGCTCTGGAAGCGCCCCTCCAGATCGTGCAGCAATTGCAGACGCTGCCGCACATTGTCCAGCGCCAGGCCGTTGCCGCGTGCGCCGCTGCCGGCGGGCACGGTGTTGGTCACCTTGATCACCACGACACCGGCGCGGCGTTCGGTGCGGATGCGCACCACGGCGCCCGTGGGACTGGGTTCGACCCCGTGCTTGACCGCGTTCTCCACCAGCGGCTGCAGGATCAGCGGCGGCAACCGGGCGCCGCTGGCGGTCTCGTCGATCTGCCACTCCACCTGCAGGCGGTCACCGAACCGCACCTGTTCGATTGCCAGGTAATGCCGCGCCAGTTCCAGCTCTTCGTCCAGGCGGCGGTTTTCGCCCCCATCCACCAGCGCATGGCGGAACAGCTCGCTGAGGTCTTCGAGCAGGCGCTCGGCCTTGGCCGGCTCTTCCCGCACCAGCGCGATGGCGCTGTTGAGCGAATTGAACAGAAAGTGTGGGCGGATGCGGGCCTGCAGCTCGGCCAGCCGCGCCGTGGCACCGGCCGGCATGCGTGCCCGCTCGCGCCACATCAGCGACGCCACCAGCACGGCCGATACCAGCGCCCCGGCCGCGGCGCTGCCCAGCCATGGCGCCGGACTGAGCATGCCCGTCCAGTAGAGCATGGCGCAGCCGTACAGGCCGGCCAGCGCACCCAGCGTGATCGCGACCGCCCACTGCAGGCGGCGCGGCAAGCGGTCCAGCGGGCGCTTGAGCGCGCACACCACCAGCAGCCAGATCACGGTGGACGGCTGCACCGCGCCCGTGAGCACCACCACCCCGCTGAACCACGCGGCCGCACCGCGCAGTTCGAACAGCGAAGCCACCAACACCACCGCCTGCACAAACAGCACCGTGCGCAGCACCACCCCCACCTGGCAGGTGTTGAACACCAGCGCGCGGGAGACGGCCGCCTCCCGGCTGGCGGTACCCGCCCGCGCACGGCGCGTGGACGTCGGCGGCAGTTCCTGGAAGGTCGATAAAATCCGGGAATCCTTCATGGGTCCTTCTGAGCGTGGGCCTGGCGCCGCACCCGCGACCCCGACTCCCTTTTCCTGACACAGCCTACCCGACCGGTGCACCGCGCCGGGCCTTGCCATGACCTCCAACCAACTCGACAAAAAAGCCGAAGCCTGGTCCGCCCTATTCTCGGAGCCCATGAGCGAGCTGGTCAAGCGCTACACCGCCAGCGTGTTCTTCGACAAACGCCTGTGGCTGGCCGACATCACCGGCAGTCTCGCCCACGCCGAGATGCTGGCGGCGCAGGGCATCATCGGCGCCGGTGACCTGGCCGACATTCAACGCGGCATGGCGCAGATCCGCAGCGAGATCGAGGCCGGCAGCTTCGAATGGAAGCTCGACCTCGAAGACGTGCACCTGAACATCGAGGCGCGCCTGACCCAACTGGTGGGCGACGCCGGCAAGCGCCTGCACACCGGCCGCAGCCGCAACGACCAGGTCGCCACCGACGTGCGCCTGTGGCTGCGCGACGAAATCGACCTCATCAGCGACCTGCTCAAGGAACTGCAGATCGCGCTGGTCGATGTGGCCGAACAGAACGTCGAAGTGATCCTGCCCGGCTTCACCCACCTGCAGGTGGCGCAGCCGGTGAGCTTTGCCCACCACCTGCTGGCCTACGTGGAAATGTTCGCCCGCGATGCCGAGCGCATGGCCGACGTGCGCCGCCGCACCAACCGCCTGCCGCTGGGCAGTGCCGCGCTGGCCGGCACCACCTACCCGCTGGACCGCGAGCGCGTGGCGAAGACCCTGGGCATGGTGGACGAGAACGGGTCCCCCGTGGTGTGCCAGAACAGCCTGGACGGCGTGAGCGACCGCGACTTCGCGATCGAGTTCACCGCCGCCGCCAGCCTGTGCATGGTGCACGTCAGCCGCTTCAGCGAAGAGCTGATCCTGTGGATGAGCCAGAACTTCGGCTTCGTGAAGATCGCCGACCGCTTCACCACCGGCTCGTCGATCATGCCCCAGAAGAAGAACCCCGACGTGCCCGAACTCGCGCGCGGCAAGACCGGCCGCGTGGTTGGCCACCTGATGGGCCTGATCACGCTGATGAAGGGCCAGCCGCTGGCCTACAACAAGGACAACCAGGAAGACAAGGAGCCGCTGTTCGATACCGTCGACACGCTCAAGGACACGCTGCGCATCTTTGCCGAGATGGTGGGCGGCCAGCTCAACCCCGCCACCGGCGCCAAGGAAGGCGGCATCACGGTCAATGCGGCCGCCATGGAAGCGGCGGCCAACAAGGGTTACGCCACCGCCACAGATCTGGCCGACTACCTGGTCAAGAAGGGCCTGCCCTTCCGCGACGCCCACGAAACCGTGGCCCACGCCGTCAAGGCGGCCACGTCGCACAACTGCGACCTGTCCGAACTGCCCCTGACCGTGCTGCAGGGCTTCCACCCGGACATCGGCAAAGACGTGTTCGACGTACTCAGCCTGCGCGGCAGCCTCAACGCCCGCAACACGCTGGGCGGCACCGCACCGGCCCAGGTGACGGCGCAGATCGTCCGCCACCGGACCCGGCTGGGCTGACACCGGCACCAGCAGGCGGCGCCCTCCGCATGCAGGAGTCCATCGATCTCGGCACCTTGCGCGTGGTGGTCGCAGCGGCCGACCACGGATCGATCAGTGCCGCCAGCGAGCGCCTGCAGCTCGCGGTGGCCGCCGCCAGTTCGCGCATCACCGCGCTTGAAGAGTCGCTCGGGTTCCGCATCTTCGAACGCTCCTCGCGGGGGGTGCAGCTCACCCCCGCCGGGCAGATGCTGGTGCAGCGCGCACGCGCCCTGTTGACCGACGCCGACCGGCTGGCCCAGCACCTTCAGGGCTACAGCCAGGGGCTGCAAGGCCAGGTGCGTGTGCTGGCCAACACCTCGGCGCTGCTGGAAGTGCTGCCCCAGCGCCTGCAGCGCTTCATGACCGAACACCCGCTGATCCGCATCGACATCGAGGAACGCGGCAGCCCCGAGATCCCGCTGGCGCTGATCGAAGGGCGCGCCGATTTCGGCGTGGTCGACCTGCCAGTGCCTCCGGCGGGCCTTGCGTTCACCCCGTTCTTCCACGACACCCTGGTGCTGCTGGCACCGGCCACGCACCCGCTCGCGCAGCGTCGCCGCCTGCGCCTGGCCGACGCGCTGGACGAGCCGTTCATCACGCTCAGCGGCGGCACCGCACTGTCCAACCGGCTGATGGCCTCGGCCGCCGAAGTCGGTCGCCCGCTGAACGTGCGCATGCGCATGCGGGGGTTTGACGCCGTCTGCCGCATGGTCGCGGCCGGTCTGGGCGTCGGCGTGCTGCCGCTGGAAGCGATTGCCCCGCAACTGGCGCACCTGCCCGTGACGGCCATCCCGCTGGCCGATGCCTGGGCCCAGCGCCAGCACAGCCTGGCCACCCGTGCCGGCGTGCCGCTGTCGCCCGCCGCCGCCACGCTGCTGCAGGCCCTCACGCGCTGAGCGGCTGGCTTTCGCGTTTGGCGAAAGCGGCCTTTGGCAGAGGTCATTGCCCCGCCCGCCGGGGGCTTCCTACACTGCGCCGTCCCCCTTCCCAACCACCCGCCGCCCCCACGCGGCGCAGGAGACCCCATGAAGATTGCCCGCGTCTGGGCCACGCCGTTGCACCTGCCCGTGGAAGTGAATGCCACCGGCCGGACCAAGACCACCAGCCTGTCCGTCTGCCTCGTCTCGGTCGAAACCGACACCGGTCTGGTCGGCACCGGCATGACCGCCATCACCGAAGAGGAGGTCATCGGCAGCATCGTCAACGACATCGCCGCCCACCACCTGGTGGGGCTGGACCCGTTGCGCCACGAGCAGATCTGGGAGCGCCTGTACTGGCTGCTCACGCCCCGCGGGCAGTCGGGCTATGCGAGCCACGCCATCGCCGCCATCGACCTGGCGCTGTGGGACCTCAAGGGCCAGGCGCTGGGCCAGCCCTGCTGGCGCCTGCTCGGCGGCGCGCGCGCCGAAGTCCCGGTGTACGCGACCTTCGGTTTTGCCTTTTTCGACCGCGACGAGCTCGCTGCGGCCGCGCTCGACTGGGTGGGCCGCGGTTTCACGCGCCTGAAAATGACCGTCGGCCACCACGCGCTGCAGCGGCGCGACGAGCCCCGGCCGCTCGACGCGGTGATCGCGGAGGACGTGCAGCGCATCCGCGCCGTGCGCGAGGCGGTCGGGCCCGACGTGCAGCTCTACATCGACGCCAACTGCAGCCTGGACTACTTCCACGCGCTGAGCCTGGCCCGCCAGGTCGAGCCCTATGGCATCAGCTTCTTCGAAGAACCGGTGTCGCACAACGACATCCCCAACCTGGTGAAGCTGCGCGGCAAAACCGATATCCCCCTGGCCGCCGGGCAGAACGAGGGCCTGGCCACCCGGTTCCGCGACATGCTGGTGGCCCAGGCGGTCGACGTGGTGCAGCCCAACGCCTGCATCAGCGGCGGGTTCACCCAGTGCACCCGCATCGCCGGCATGGCCGCTGCCTTCAACACCCGTTTTGCCAACGGCGGCGCCTGGCCCCACCACAACATGCACCTGCACGCGGGGCTGGCCAACGGCTCGCTCGTGGAATACCACTCGGTGGCCGTGCAGTGCTGCGAACTGGTGTTCGACAACCTGCCCAAACCCGTGGCAGGCACGCTCCACCTGAGCGAGCAGCCCGGGCTGGGTTTCCGACCCGACCCCGGGCGGCTCGCCGAACTGGCACGACGACCAGGGTCGCGGGGGGCGGGCAAAGCCTGACCTGCCGCCGCCCTGCCACGATCACGACAACAAACACCGGAGACAAGCATGCACAACCCCCAGCCCCCCTTCTCGGCGGACCGCCGCCACGCCCTGATCACCGCCTTGCTGGCCGCCGTGGGCAGCGCCACCACGCCCCTGGCCTGGTCACAGGACTGGCCCAGCCGCCCGGTGCGGCTGGTCGTCGGCTACTCGGCCGGCGGCGGCGTCGACGCCATGGCGCGCCTGGTCGCGCCGCGCCTGTCGGAGCTGCTGGGCCAGCAGGTGATCGTGGAAAACCGCACCGGCGCTGCCGGCCTGATCGCGGGCGACACCGTCGCGCGCGCCGCGCCGGATGGCTACACGCTGATGCTCGGCGACAGCTCGCTGCTCATCGCCCAGCACCTGCAGTCGCGCATGAGCTTCGATCCGCTCAAGGCCTTCACCCCGGTGGCCAGCCTGTTCACGCTGCCGCTGATCATCGTCACCCACAACGACTTTCCGGCCCGGACGCCGGCCGAATTTGTCGCCACCCTGAAAAAGAACCCGGGCCGCTATTCGTACGCCACCTCCGGCGTGGGCACCGTGCACCACCTCGGTTTCGAAATGCTCAAGGGCCGCACGGGCTCCTTCGTGCTGCACATCCCGTACCGGGGCGCCTCGCAGATCGTGCCCGACGTGATGAGCGGCCAGGTGCCCATCGGCGTGGTCAGCGCGGCCTCGGCCATCGCCCAGGCACGGGCCGGCCGGCTGCGGGCCCTGGCGGTGATGAACCCGGTCAGGCTGTCCGGCGGCGAAGACATTCCCCCGCTGTCCGACGCGGTGCCGGGCTTCTCCGCCGTGCCACGGCTGTACGTGCTGGCCCCGACCGGCACACCCGCACCCATCGTCGAGCGGCTGAGCGAATCGCTGCGCAAAGTCATGGCCGCCCCCGACATCGCGCAGGTCGCGGCCCAGCAGGGTGCCGTGCCGGCCTACATGCCGGCCGCGGCCCTGGCCACCGACCTGGGGCGCGAATCGGCCGAATGGGGCAAGGTCATCCGCGAACAGAAGATTTCCGCGCAATGAGCGCGTGCCACCCGGTGCCCGGCCACCAGCGGGAGAGCCCCCCATGCCCGTGATGACGAACATCGAAGACCTGCGCCGCCTGGCCCAGAAACGCGTGCCGCGCATGTTCTACGACTACGCCGACTCCGGCTCCTGGACCGAAAGCACCTACCGCGCCAACGAGAGCGACTTCCAGCAGATCAAGCTGCGCCAGCGCGTGGCCATCAACATGGAAAACCGCTCCACCGCCACCACCTTGGTCGGCCAGCCCTCAGCCATGCCCCTGGCCCTGGCCCCCACCGGCCTGACCGGCATGCAGCACCCCGACGGCGAGATCCTCGCCGCACGCGCCGCACGCCGCTTCGGCGTGCCTTTCACGCTCTCGACCATGAGCATCTGCTCCATCGAGGATGTCGCCCAGCACGCCGGCGAGGGCTTCTGGTTCCAGCTGTATGTCATGAAGGACCGCGCTTTCATCGAGCGCCTGATCGACCGCGCCAAGGCCGCCCGCTGCGGCGCGCTGGTGCTGACGCTGGATCTGCAGATCATCGGTCAGCGCCACAAGGATCTGAAAAATGGCCTGTCGGCCCCGCCCAGGCTGACGCTGCCCAATCTGATCAACATCGCCTCCAAGCCGCGCTGGGCGCTGGGCATGCTGGGCACGCCGCGGCGCAATTTCGGCAACATCTTCGGCCACGTCGAGGGGATCGAGAACATGGGTTCGCTCTCGGAGTGGACGGCCAAGCAGTTCGATCCGGCGCTCAACTGGGGCGATGTGGAGTGGATCAAGAAGCGCTGGGGCGGCAAGCTGATCCTCAAGGGCATTCAGGATGTGGAGGATGCGCGTCTGGCGGTGCAAAGCGGGGCCGATGCGCTGATCGTCTCCAACCACGGGGGGCGCCAGCTCGACGGGGCGCAAAGCAGCATCGCCGCGCTGCCGGCGATCGTGCAGGCGGTGGGCAGCCAGATCGAGGTGCACATGGACGGGGGCGTGCGTTCGGGCCAGGATGTGCTCAAGGCGCGGGCGCTGGGCGCGCGTGGGGTCTACATCGGGCGCGCTTTTCTCTATGGCCTGGGCGCCATGGGCGAGGCCGGGGTCTCGCGCTGCCTGGAGATCATCCACAAGGAGCTGGACCTGACCATGGCGTTCTGCGGTCACACGCAGATCGACAACGTCGATGCCTCCGTGCTCCTCCCGGGCACTTTCCCTACCGCCTGAGGCCAGCGTTCGGGGGCGGCTCAGCGACCGATCCGGTCCAGCACGGGTTCAAGCACTTCCCAGTAGTCGGCCAGGTCCGGCCGGCTCATGGGGCTGGTGATGCCAAGCCAGGCATGGCCCTGACGCTCCACCTCGGTCTGGAGATCGGGCGTGACGCTGAGGTGCGTGCCCAGCCCGATGATGGTGGGCGTGTGGTGCACCTGGCGGCAGGCGCTCAGCACCTTGCCGACGATGCGGTGGTTCTGCTCGGCGTCGTCATCGAGCAGGATCACGACCGCTTCGTAGTTCGGCAGAAACGCATGGGTCATGCCCATGGCCAGCCCCTTGCGGGCGTTGGCGACGATGCGCACGCCGCACGGCCCCAGGCCCGGCAGGTCGAGGTAATCGCTTTCCACGTCGAGCGCGTCTTCCGAACTGCCGGCAAACCGGCGGCGGATGAGCGGGCGCGAGGTTTCGCGGGCCAGCCAGTTGATCAGGTCGAACGACACCGCCCGCCGCGCCGGCAGCAGCATCACGCGCGGGTAGGCGCCGCCGGCCGCCGGCATGTCGGGGTCGGACGGTGAGCACAGGCTCAGCCAGACCGAGGCGGGTTCCATCACGTCGCCCATTTCGTGCCGCTCCTTGAGCGCGAACACGCGCTGGGCGAAGTCGGCCGAGGTCTCGGTGGTCTGCACGATGGAGCCGATCCAGGGCCGCATCAGACGGGCCTTGCCGTGGCTGCGGTGGATGACGGTCAGGCCATGGTGGCGCGTGTCCTGGGCCACCCGGGTGACCAGGCGTTCGATGGCCGGCTCCGGCCCTTCGATCCACTGCACGAACCACCCGCACATGTTGAGCAGCGCCACGCGGATGCCATGCCCCTGGTTGTTGGCGATGGCGTGTTCCCGGATGCGCCGCATTTCGTCGAGCGCGGACCCCTTGACCTGGCTGACGCTGGCGTAGATCAGCCGGCCTACAGGCAGCAGCGGCACCTCGTTGCCAGAGTCGGGCCAACGGGTACTTTCGGGTTCATGCTCCGACACGCTCATGGGACAATCGCTCTCGTTCGACGTGCAGCGAGGCGCCCTATTGTGCGCCGCATCTGCCCCCGCTTCAATGGCGGGAATAACCACTTTCACCATCATGTCTTCGGCAGATTCCGACCAAACTGTAGCCCGCCCCACCACCCGCAGCGTGTCGCCCTGGTGGCGCGCCCTGACCATCGTGCTCGTGCTGGCCATGCTGCTGGGCTGGGCCGCCAGCGCCAGCCTGTACGAGCAGCTCAAAGCCCAGATCAGCCACCTGCAAGGTCGTCTGGCGCAGGTGCCGCAGGTGCGCCATGTGAGCGTGCTGCTGGACGCCCAGGGCCTGCCGGCCATGCTGGCCACCATGGACCCGCAGGAAGGCAAGCTGACGCTGCAGCGTCTCAACGACGTCAAGGAAGGGCGCGAGGACAGCATGCAGGTCTGGGCGGTGCCGGCCGAGGGCGCTCCGCGTTCGCTGGGCGTCATCGAAAGCAAATACCGGACGCTGCAGATGCCCGTGGCCGAAGCCGACCTGCAAGGCGTCACCGAACTGGCCATCAGCGCCGAGAACAAGGGCGGCGTGGCGGCGGGTCAACCGCCCAGCCTGCCCTGGCTGTTCAAGGGTTGGCTGGTGCAGAAAAGCCTCTGATCCAGAGCGCATCCCAGCCTTCTCAAGACCAGGCCGGGTCTTGCGGCGTGTGGCAGGCGACCGCCAGTTTGTTGCCATCGGGATCGCGGAAATACGCGCCGTAGTAATCGGGGTGGTAATGGGGCCGCAGGCCCGGCGCCCCTTCACCCGTGCCACCGTGCGCGAGCGCCGCGCCGTACACCGCCCGCACCTGTTCCCGCGAGGTGGCACCGAACGCCACCATCTGGCCATTGCCGGGCTGGTGCGCGGCGCCATCGAAAGGCTGGCCGATCAGGAACAGCGGCCGACCACCTTCAGCAGGTTGCCAGCCGGCCCAGGGGCGGTCGCGCTCGCAGAAGCGGGGCACCAGCCCCAGCGCGGCCATCACCGGGCCGTAGAAGGCGAGCGCACGGTCAAAGTCACTCACCCCGACAAAGACATGCGAAAACATGGTGATGAGGCCTCGCGGGTCGGACCGACGCTCAGCGCAACTCGTACTCGAACGAGCTGACCACCCGCAGCCGCTTGCTGCGCGAGCTGCCGTCGTCGAAGTCGTTGCCGTCGTCGCCGGTGATGCGGATCACGCCCTGGTTGGCGCTCTTGAGCGGCCCCAGTTTTGCCCCGGCTTCGGTGGCGAACTTCTCGGCCTGCTCGCGCGCGTTGCGGGTGGCTTCGGCCAGCAGCGGCGCCTTGATGTCGTTGAAGCCGCGCAACTGGTAACGCGGCCCGGCCGCGCCTTCGCCATCGCCGCTGAACTGCACGCCGGACTGGATCAGCGGGTCCAGCGCCAGCGCGGCCTGCGCCACCTCGGTCACCCGCGCCGAGCGGATCAGCACCTGGCCGCTGCCATTGAAGCGGAACGGCACGTTGCCCTGCGCGTAGTCGCGCGCCAGCAGGTCCTGCACCGCCAGCGGCCGGGCCTCCAGCTCGTCGTCCTTGAAGCCTTGTGCCTTGAGGAACGCCAGCACCTTTTCACGGTCGGCGGCCAGCGCCTGCTGCACGCCCGCGAATTCGTTGCCGGCACGGCGGAAGCTGAGCGTCCAGATGGCGAAGTCGGCCTCCACGTCCTTTTCGGCCAGGCCTTTGACGGCGATGGTGCGGTCGGCCATGCGAAAGCGCTCCAGGCCGCCACTGACAAAAAATCCCGCGACAGCAATGCCGCCGCCCACGATGAGCGCCACGATCAGGCGCGATGCCCCATTGGCCATGAAACGTTCTCCTTGAAAGCCGGCTGGCGGCGCCGTGTCGCCAGCCCGATCGGCGCATCTTAGCCCCCGCACCAGCGTGCCGGCACAGCGCTATGCTTGGCCGCGTGAACCCTGCCACACCCACCCCGCCGGCGTCTCGCCCGCGGCGCATCGCCCACCTCGACATGGACGCTTTCTACGCGTCGGTCGAGCTGCTGCGCTACCCGCAGCTCAAGGGCCTGCCGATGGTGATCGGCGGTGGGCGGCGGCGCGAGACCGAGATGTTCGAACGCCTGCGCGCCGCCTATCCCGAGCGCGAGTGGGGGCCGGACACCCTCGACCGCATCCCGCCCGATTTTTTCCCCCGCCTGAAGGACTACGCCGGCCGGGGCGTGGCCACCACCGCCACCTACGCGGCGCGCCAGTTCGGCGTCGGCTCGGCCATGGGGCTGATGAAAGCGGCCAAGCTGTGCCCCGACGCGATCCTGCTGCCGGTGGACTTCGACGAGGTCAAGCGCCTCTCGCGCCTGTTCAAGCAGACCATCCTGGAGATTGCGCCGGTGATGCAGGACCGTGGCGTGGACGAGGTCTACATCGACTTCACCGACGTGCCCGGCGGGCAGCGCGAAGGCGGGCGCGTGCTGGCGCGGCTGATCCAGAAAAGCATCTTCCAGGCCACGGGCCTGACCTGCTCCATCGGCGTGGCGCCCAACAAGCTGCTGGCCAAGATGGCGAGCGAGTTCCACAAGCCCAACGGCATCAGCATCGTCATGCCGGACGACCTGCAGGCGCTGATCTGGCCCCTGCCCTGCCGCAAGATCAACGGCATCGGGCCCAAGGCCGACGCCAAGCTGCAGGGCTTCGGCATCCACACCATCGGCGAACTGGCGGCGCGCGAACCGCCCTGGCTGATCGCGCATTTCGGCAAGAGCTACGGCGCCTGGCTGCACGAAGCGGCCTGGGGCCGCGACGACCGGCCCGTGGAAACCGAGAGCGAGCCCGTGAGCATGAGCCGCGAAACCACGTTTGACCGCGACCTGCATGCCGTGCGCGACAAGGCCGAGCTCGGCGCCATCTTCACGCGGCTGTGCGAACAGGTGGCGGCCGATCTGCAGCGCAAGGGCTACAGCGGCCGCACCATCGGCATCAAGATCCGCTACGACAACTTCCAGATCGCCACGCGCGACACCACCATCGACCTGGCCACCGCCGACGCGGCCACCATCCGGCGCCAGGCCGGCCTGTGCCTCAAGCGCGTCGATCTGAGCCGCCGCATCCGGCTGCTGGGGGTGCGGGTGGGCAAACTCGTCAAACCCGGGACAGAAAGCCGCACCGAGTCCCCCTACAGTGGGTCCGCGCACACCCGCCCGCCCCGAGACAAGGCCTCCGATGACCACACCGACCTGCTTTTCCCTGAACTGGGTTGACACCCACATCGCCCACCTGGTGCTCAACCGCCCCGAGGCGATGAACACCATGCACCCGACCTTCTGGCGCGAGCTGGACGACCTGCTCACGCAGCTGCACACCGAGGGCAAGGCCCGGGCCCTGGTGATCAGTTCCACCGGCAAGCACTTCAGCGCCGGCATGGCGCTGGAGACCTTTGCCGGGGCGATCCAGATGGACGACCAGAGCCCCGAAGGGCGTGCGGCCATCTTCGACCTGCTGACCGACATGCAGGCGACCTTCACCAAGATCGAGGCGCTGCGCATCCCGGTGATCTTCGCGATCCACGGCGGCTGCATCGGCGGCGCGGTGGACATGGTCACCTGCGGCTGCATCCGCTACGCCAGCGCCGACGCCTTCTTCTGCATCCAGGAAATCAACATCGGCATGGTGGCCGACGTGGGCACGCTGCAGCGCCTGCCCAAGCTGGTGCCTTTCGCCGTGGTCAAGGAACTGGCCTACACCGGCCGCCGCCTGCCGGCGGACCGCGCCGCGCAATACGGGCTGGTCAACGAGGTCTTCGACACCGCCGAAGCCACGCTGGCCGCCGCGCTGCAATGCGCCCGCGAGATCGCCGCCAAGCCGCCCATCGCCATCTGGGGCACCAAGCAGGCGGTGGCCTACGCGCGCGACCACAGCGTGGAAGACAGCCTGCGCCAGATGGGCTGGCTGCAGGGCGCGATCTGGAGCAACGCCCACGTGCGCGAATCCATCACCGCACAGAAGGCGCGGCGCGAGGGCCAGTTCCCGCCGCTGTCGCCCCTGCAATCGTTCAAGACGCTGGGCTGAGCCCAGGCACCGGCAAGGGCAGCGCGCCGGTTCTCAGGCGGCCAGCGTGCTGCGGATTTCGGCGAAGCTGTTGGCCGTCTCAATCAGCGCAATGGGCTGGCCGAGCTGCCGCTCCACCTGCGTCTGCGAGATCACGCCGCGCACCCGCGCACCGTGGCCGTTCCCGGCCTTCTGCACCACGATCAGGTGGCGCCGCCCGACCTGCTTGAGCGTGGCCACCACCTGCGCCACGTTGGCGTGCGACAGGTCTTCCAGACCGATCGCGTCGAGCGCCGCCAGCGGCGCCATGACGTCGGCCACCGTCAGGTCTTCGTAGCGCACCTGGCGCCGGTTGATGACCTGCATCGGCCGTTCGCCTTCGAGGTCGTTGGCCGTGATCAGGCCGTCGACACAGGGCATCGCGCCCACCACGAAGAGCAGCCGCACGCCCTGGTGGATCATGGTCTGACGGGCCTCGGCCAGCGGCATGTCGGGCGCGATGGTGGCGGCGCGCACATGCGTCAGGTCGGTCATCACCGCGCGGCCGGGCGACGACAGCGTCACCGGCACGCCCGTGGGGGGCTGGGCCTGGGCGATGCAGGTGCCCTCGGGGAAATGGAAGGTGTGAAGGGGCTGGGTGTTCACGGCTCACTCGCTTTCTGCAAAGTCACGGAGAACGCACGCACTGCCGGGGCAGTCAGGCCACCCTAGCAGGCCCACCACCGCCTCACAAGAGGCTTTTCCCCCTGCCGCGCCGGCACCCGCGCCGCGCGGTGCGACACTGGCGGGATGAAGATCTTTCTGAACGCCGACCACCACCGCCACGCTGGGCGGCAGGAAATGTTCCGGGGCCGGATGGTGCCCTGCCACGAGGTGCCCGCGCGGCTCGACCACGTGCTGGCCGAACTCGGTCGCCGGCCCCAGGGCGAACTGCTCTCGCCCGCCATCGGCGACGCCACGCTCGACGCGGCCCTGGCCCGCATGCACCACCCGGACTACCTGCAGTTCCTGGCCACCGCCTGGGCCGACTGGGTGGCCATGGACCCGGCCAACGCCGAGCGCGACGTGCTGCCTTCGGTCTGGCCGCTGCCCAACCGCCATGGCTTTCGCACCGACACGTCGCCGGCCAACTTCGCGGCCCGGCTGGGCCTGTACGGCTTCGATGCGGGCTCGCCCCTGATGGCAGGCACCTGGGCCGCCGCGCGCAGCGGCGCAGCCTGCGCGCTGGCTGCCGCGGGCGAGGTGCTCGGCGGCGCCCGCAGCGCCTTTGCGCTCACCCGCCCGCCGGGCCACCACGCCGGCCCCGACTTCTTCGGCGGCTACTGTTTCCTGAACAACGCCGCCCTCGCAGCCCAGGCACTGCGCGACGGCGGTCACCACCGGGTGGCCGTGCTCGACGTGGACTACCACCACGGCAACGGCACACAGACCATCTTCTACGAGCGCGCCGACGTGCTGACGGTGTCGATCCATGGCGACCCGCGCACCGAATACCCGTTTTTCCTCGGCCACGCCGACGAGCGCGGTGCCGGCGCCGGCGAAGGCGCCAACCTCAACCTGCCGCTGCCACGGGGCACCGGTTTTACCGACTGGCGAATGGCACTCGACACGGCCCTGCAGGCCGTGACCAACTTCGGTGCCAGCGCGCTGGTGGTGCCGATGGGCCTGGACACCTTCGAGGGCGATCCCATCTCCGGCTTCCACCTGCGCAGCGCCGACTACGCCACCGTGGGCCAGGCCCTGGCGGGTGCCGGACTGCCCACGGTGTTCACCTTCGAAGGCGGTTATGCGGTCGCCGAAGTAGGCATCAATGCCGTCAACCTGCTCGAAGGCTTCGGCCGCGCCGTCTGATCAGGCCGCCTTCCAGAAGATGTAGTCGGCACGGTAGTTGACGACCTGCTGGCTGCCGGTGTTGCCCGCGCCGCAGGGCGCGGCCGGTGCCACACCGCCCTGCGTGGCCACACGCTGGATGTAGGCCACGCCCTGCATCGCGCCCATGCCCATGGCCGGGTTGGCCTTGACCAGTTGCAGCGGAATGTTGCCGGCGCCCCCCGGTGCCACCGCGAGTTGCGTCGCGGTGAGCTTGGAGCCGTCCATGCTCTCCCAGGTGGCGGGCGGGCCGTAGTACTTGCCCACGGTCTTGCCGGCGCGGTCCATCAGCTTCGCATCGGGGCCAACGAACACCCACTCGAACTGGCCGGCCATGTCCTTCTTGGCGCGGCATTCGTAGGTAATGCGGCCCACCCCCACGGTTTCCATGGCCACCTGGTGGCCGGCCGGCACCTGCACGGCAGCCGGCAGACCGGCCTGCGAAAACGGGGTGGACATGCCGCCCATCGGGCTGGCGCAGGCCGACAGGGCCAGAGCGGCGACGGCGACGGAAGCGGTTTGGAAGAACATGGAGAGACTCCTGTGAAATGGGGGAAAAGACAAGGCAATGGGCAGCGAAGGGCTGGGCGACGGCGGCATCAGGCGCCGAACGACAGCGCCCCGGGCGGCAGCGGGCGGCCCAGCGCGCCGTTCAGCACCGTGAAGTGCATGGTTTCGTCGGCGGCCAGGCGCGCCGCCACCTTGGCCAGCTCGCGATCGCCCAGCGCGGGGATGACGCTCAGGTAGGCGTTGGTGGCGCCCAGCTCCAGCCGGGCCGCCAGGTCCAGCACATCGGCCTGGCCCTTGAGCGCACCCGCGTTCAGCGCCTTGGCGTAGTCGTCCAGCTTCTTTTCGGCCACCGGCGTACCGCCGAGCTTCTGGATGGTGGCGATCAGCGCGTCGCGGTGGGTCTTGTGGTGGCCCTGGAACTGCACGGCCACGTCGAGCACGGGCTTTTGCAGCAGGCCGCTGGCGGCGCCAAGCTGGTAGGCGTTGATCGCCTCGTGCTCCAGGCCCAGGGCCACGTTGAGGATGCCCACATCCTTGGACGTGTCGGCCTTCTGGCCCTGGGCCAGCGCGTCCTTGCCGGCCAGCAGGGCAACCGCGACGGCAGACAGCGTGGCGCCCTGGCCCATGAAGCGGCGGCGCGAAGCAATGGAAGACAGGGGAGCGGTGGTTGTTTGCATGGTGTTTCCTCAGGTCTGAAAGGTTCGTGGGGGTCATCGCCAGCCGCCACAGCGCGCTGGTGTCCCCAATACGCCGGCACCACCGTCCCCGGATTCACAAACACCCAAAAATCGAAGGGGTATTGGTTGCCGGCATCCATCCGGGGCTGCTGTGCGTACCTGCCCATACCCTTTGCCGAATCCCGCGATGCCCGCTCTGACCCACCTTCCCCTGCCCGCCTGGCACCCGCCGGCAGCCACCGCCGCCCTGCGGGCGATGGTGGGTGTGCACCCGTCGGCACGGTGGCGCCGGCCCGAAATGGCCCACAATGCGGCCATGCCCGACGCCACAGACGACCACCTGATCCACCTGATCGGCCGCGTGGCGGCACAGGACGAAGCCGCCCTCAAAGCGCTGTACGACCACACCTCCGGCAAGCTCTACGGTCTGGCCCTGCGCGTCCTGGGCCACGCGGAAGGCGCCGAAGACGCCTTGCAGGAGACCTTTCTGCAGGTGTGGCGCTCGGCGGGCGACTACCAGGCCAGCCTCAGCCCCCCGATGGCCTGGCTCGGCCTGATGGTGCGCAGCCGCTCCCTCGATCTGCTGCGCCGGCGCAAGGCCGAACGCGAACACCTGCGCACGGACCTCGATGACGAGGCCCTGGTCGAGACGCTCGAAGGCGATGCCCCCAACCCGCTGGACACCAGCCTGGCGAGCCAGCAGGCCTGGGCCCTGCACCAGTGCCTGGGCCGGCTGGAACACAAGCAGCGCCAGGTGGTGAACCTGGCCTACCTGCGCGACCTCAGCCACGGCGAACTGGCCCAGCACCTGCAACTGCCGCTGGGCACGGTCAAGACCTGGATCCGGCGCGGGCTCGACCAGTTGCGGGCCTGCATGGCCCGCTTTGCCTGAAGCCGGAGCGGACCATGGACATCCATCGCCACCCCGACCTGCTGGACCGCCTGGCCGCCGCCTACGCGCTGGGCACCCTGCGCGGCGCAGCACGCCGGCGCTTCGAAGCCCTGGCGCGCGAGCGCGCCCCCGTGCGGGCCGCCGCGCTGATCTGGCAGAGCCGCGTCGCCAGCCTCAACGAGCTGCAAGCGCCGGTCGCAGCACCAGCCAGCGTGTGGCCCCGCGTGCACAACCTGGTGCAGGCCGAGCGCGAACGCCAGGCCATGGCCGCCGCGCGCGCCACGCCCACACCGGCACGGCGCAGTTGGTGGTCCAGCCTGCCGTTGTGGCGCGGCGCCGCTGGCGCTGGCGCCCTGGCCACCGTGCTGGCGGTGGTGACCACGGTCGGCGTGAAGAACGATCTGGGCGGCCAGGTGCTCAACCTGCAGGCGCGCCTGGCCGCCACACCCCAGGTGGCCTACGTCGCGGTGCTCAACGACGACAGCGCGCACCCGGCCATGCTGGTCACTTTCGACCCCCAGCGCCAGACGCTGACCCTGCAGCGCGTGGGCGGTTATCAGGAAGCGGCCGACAAGTCGCTGCAGCTCTGGGCCCTGCCGCCGGGCGGCGCGCCCCGCTCGCTCGGTGTGCTGGGGCGCGATCCCCTGCTCCACCTCACGGCCGGCGAAGGCCAGGTGCGCCAGGTGCCGGCGCTGGCCATCAGCCTGGAGCCCCAGGGCGGCGTGCCCGGCGAGGGCGGCCCCACGGGTCCGGTGCTGTTCCAGGGCGCGCTGATCGAAAAAATGCTCTGAGCGCCGCCAGGCTACGCGCCCCGGTCACTGGCGCGCCGTGCGCACATTGGCCGGCGGCAGCTGGGGGTGGCTGGTGCGCCAGGGGTTGATGTCCAGCCCGCCGCGGCGGGTGTAGCGCGCATACACCGACAGCCTGGCCGGCCGGCAGCGCGCCCAGATGTCCATGTAGATGCGTTCGACGCACTGCTCGTGGAATTCGTTGTGGTTGCGAAAGCTCACGATGTACTGCAGCAGCCCGGCCTGATCGATCTGCGGCCCGGTGTAGCTGACCTGCACGCTGCCCCAGTCGGGCTGACCGGTCACCAGGCAGTTGCTTTTGAGCAGGTCGCTGGTGAGGATTTCGGTCACGGGTTTTTCATCCAGCGCGGCCGTCAGCAGGTCGGGCGCGGGCTGGTAGCGCGTGCACTCCACGTCGAGCCGGTCGATCGACAGGCCTTCGAGTTCACGCACCGGCTCGCACTCGAACAGCGGTGGCGTCAGCAGACGCACCCCGGCGCTCGAACGCACCGGCTCGCCGTGCCAGATGGCCGCACTGACGTCGCTGCGAAGGCGATCGCGCACCGCGTCCGCGTGCTCGAAGCGCGTGTTGTTGAAGCTGTTGAGGTAGAGCTTGAACGACTTGCTTTCGACGATGTGCGTGCTTTCGCAGGGAACCGTGATGTGGGCAATGGCCACCTGCGGTTTGCCCCGCGGGTTCAGCCACGACAGCTCGAAGGCCGTCCAGAGATCGGCCCCCAGAAAAGGCACGCTGCCGTGGATACCGATTTCCTGCCGCTTGGGCTCGCGCGGCAACGGAAACAGCAGCGCCGGGTCGTATTGGTCGGCATAGGCCGACGCCTTGCCCAACTGGGATTGTTCGGGGGTGTGCAGGCTCATGAAAAACAGCAGAAGGAAGGGCTCGGGCAGCGCCGGGAATGCGGTGGCGGGGTCAGACGAACACCCGCTCGCGCAGCCACTTGGTGGCGACCCATTTTTCGCCCTCCAGCACCGGCGCGCCGCCGTGCAGCGTGCGGGTGGCCGGGTGGGGACGGTCGTAGCTGAAGAACACCGCGTTGCCGCGCTGCGGCGCCACCTCCAGCCCCACGTCGGGGAAGGTGGTGCCGCCGCCGCGCACCGGCTCGTTCAGGTACATCACCAGGGTGGCCACACGCTGGCCGCCGCGGCGCAGGATGGTGGGGGTGCCGGGTTCGGCGGGATCGAAGTAGTCGTAGTGCGCCTTGTACTCGGCGCCCACGCGGTAGTTGAGCACCTGCATGCCTTCGCCGTTTTCGACCGGCCAGGCCACCAGGCGGGCGATGCGCGCCTCGATGCGTTCGAGCAGCGCGCTTTCACCCCGGTTGAAAAACATCCCGTCGCTGGTGCGGTCGGGGTTGAGCTCTTCGCCACCGGTGCGGGTCTGCACCGTGCGCGAACGCGCCATGCGCGGCTGCGCCGCCTCGATGAGGCCTTCGCACTCCTCGGCACTGAGCAGCCCGCCCAGCACCACGACCCGCGGCAGTTGCAGCGTCGCGAGCACCTCGACCACGCGGTCGCCCAGATCGATCTGGCGCGGCGACCCGCCAAGCCGGACTTCGGGCAAGGGCCCCGGCTCGACGGCCGGGGACAGCGCCCCGGCCTGCACCGGCTGGCTGGGCACAACCGGCACCGGCCGCCCTTCCGTGCGGGTGCGCAGGTGTTCGCTCAGGGTCGCTTCCAGCGCCTGCCCCGCCACGTCCTCACGCCAGCCGGCCGCGATCATGGCCTGCAGCACGGCGTCGGGCGGGAAACCAGCCGACGCCTGCTCGACGATCCACTGGCGCAGCTCCGGGGTGATCGCCTGACTCAAGGTGTCTTTCACGGCAAGCCTCTCAAGCCTTGGCGTCGCGGCGGAACACCAGCCGGTCGGCCTCGGACGCGGCCGGCACAAAGCGGTAACCCTCCCGATCGAAGCTCTGGAGCTGCTCGACCCGGGTGATGCGGTGCTGCACGGCGTGGCGCACCATCAGCCCGCGCGCACGCTTGGCCATGAAACTGATCACCTTGTACGCGTCGCCCTTGCGCTCTTCGAACACGCAGGTCACCACACGCGGCTGCAGCGCGCGGCGGTCGACCGCCTTGAAGTACTCCTCGCTGGCGAGGTTGACCACCACCGGCGTCTTGTCGGCCCGGGCCCGTTGATTGAGGTAGTCGGCGATCCGGGTGCCCCAGAACTGGTAGAGATTCTTGCCCCGGGGCGTGACCAGACGGGTGCCCATCTCCAGCCGGTAGGGCTGCATCCAGTCGAGCGGCCGCAGCACCCCGTAGAGGCCACTGAGAATGCACAGATGCTGCTGCAGCCAGTCGAGTTCGGGCTCGCCCAGCGAACGCGCGTCCAGCCCGCCGTACACGTCGCCATCGAAGGCCAGCACCGCCTGCTTGGCATTGCGGGCCGTGAACTTCGGCCGCCAGGCCTGGTAACGCGCCACATTCAGGCCGGCAAGCTGGTCGGACAGGTCCATCAGCTCGGCCACCTGCTGCGGGCTCTTGTCGCGCAACACGGTGATCAGCTCGGTTGCGTCCTTCACGAACAGCGGCTGGGTGTGGGTGGCCACGTGCGGGGGCGTCTCGTAGTCCAGGGCCTTCGCGGGAGAAATCAGAAACAGCATGTCGGTCGTCAGAAAGCAGGCGCCGCGCCCGGCTCACCCCGGCGAACGGGTGGGCACGGGAGCGGGCAGGGGTTTGGCCACGAGCTGCGACAGCTCGGCAACCAGTTGATTGTGCGCGTCCAGGAATGCCGCAGCGATGACCTTGCCTTCATGGGTATTGCTCCACCCCAGCCCACCCAGGCCGCCGCCCTTGCCGAAAGTCAGCCCGCCCAGCCCGAGGTCGGTGCTGCGCGCGGCGCCGGTGGCGGCCGACAGCTGTTCGGTGGTTTCGTTGTCGGTCAGCAGCAGCACCACCTGCGCCTCCTTGAACTTGACCTGTTCGGCCGCGCCGGCCAGCATGTCCAGCCCGGGAATGCGCGCCAGGATGCCGCCGATCTGCCGGCCCGCATCCTGCTCGGAAAACGTCAGGCTTGGCACCAGCGTGTACTGGGCCACGATACCGCGCCCCTTCTGCACCGTGGTGTCGTCCTGGCGCAGGACACCGTCTTCCTTCAGTTCCTGTTCGCGCACCGTGGCCTTCAGGCCCGAGTGGCGGTCCACCACCCGGAAGCAGCCGCTTTGCTGCATCAGCACCCGCACCAGCGGCAAAGGGGAATTCGGCAGCCCGCCTTGTCCGATGCCCACGTACCCGCCGGGGTTCTCCATGAGCGCGACCACCGCCACCGGCGAGGGACAGGTGCGCAGGTCGGTGGCGGCGTTGTGCGCCCCTTGCGGGCCGGCCGAACCCTGGACCACCGAGCCCCCTTCGCCCAGCTCCACGCCCTGTTTGCCGCAGCCAGCCAGGCCCAGCACCGCACACAGGAGCAGCCCGCACGCCATCCGGAAAGTTGGGGGAACCCAGACCATGTTCAGAGCAGAAGAAAAAAGTGGAGAAGACGGGCACGCCCGCCAGCGGCGCGGAAAGTTTACCCGTGCGGCCCGCGGGCCGCGGTGCCCTGGCGGACAATGCGCCGCGTGAACGCCGATGCCCCCCTGACGATCCTGTACCGCGACGCGCACCTGATCGCCATCCACAAGCCTCCCGGCCTGCTGGTGCACCGCACCGGACTGGACGCGGGCGAAACGCGCTTTGCGGTGCAGTGGCTGCGCGACCAGATCGGCCAGCCGGTCTGGCCGGCGCACAGGCTCGACAAGGGCACCAGCGGCGTGCTGCTGTTCGCGCTGGATGCCGCGACAGCAGGCCAGCTCGGCCGGGCGTTCGAAGCGGGCCAGGGCCTGCAGAAAACCTACCACGCCATCGTGCGCGGCTGGCCGGCCGACGGGGGCCTGATCGACCACCCGCTGCGGCGCATGCCCGACGACATGCGCACCGACCGCGAGGAGGTGCAGGCCGCGCAGACCCGGTTTGCCACGCTGGCGCGCTACGCCCTGCCGCTGCCGTATGGCGGCTTTCCCGCCACGCGCTGCGCGCTGGTCGAACTGCAACCGTTGACCGGCCGCCGGCACCAGTTGCGGCGCCACCTGAAGCACATCGCCCACCCGATCATCGGCGACGCGACGCATGGCAAGGGGCTGCTGAACCGGGCGGTGGCTGCGTGGCTGGGGGTGCAGCGGCTGTGGCTGCATGCGAGCGGGCTGGCGCTGGTGCACCCCGTCAGCGGGCACGCACTGCACATCGAGGCGCCCCGCGACGACGACTGGGCCCGCTGGGCGGGCGCCTGAGCGCTACGCCAGGTCCCCCGCCAGACTGGCCAGCGCCTCCGCCGGCACCTGCACATGCGCCGGGTAGTGCGTGTGGTCGCAGCCGAGCTTGACGGCAGCGCCAGCGCGGATGGCGGCGCGCATCGCGGGCGTGAACTCGAACCGCAGGAAATGCACGGCGCTGGTCTTTTCCGCGGTTTCGCGGTCCAGGTCTTCGTCGGCGATGGCGTAGACCCGCTGGTGGCCCTCGACCTCGACAAACATGCGGTCCTCCACGCCGATCAGGCGCGCGAGTTCGCGCTGGCGCTCGGGGATGTCGGTGTACGCGATCATCATCGTCGCCTTCCAGTTGCTGCCGTCGGGCACCAGCGGCGCGTAAGCCTCGATTTCGCTCTGGATGCCTTCTTCCTCGAAGATCTTTTCGATGCGCAGCATCTCCTGGATCTGGTAGCGCATGGTCGTTTCGGACTCGAAGTTCAGCGTGATGTGCTCGCCCAGATGCACGGTACGCCGTTTGCGGTGCGCCATGACCTCGGCCTTATGCACTTTGCGCCACTTGCTGTAGGCCTCCAGGCTCATCAGGCTGTCGGCGGTGATGTGTCCGGTCAGTTGCATGGTGTGGTCCTTCATGGTTTTGCCGCCGGGCCGCCCCAAGGCAAAACGCGCCCCCATGGGGGGCAGCGACCCGCGCAGCGGTGGAGCGTGGGGTCACTTCAGTCCATAGGCCTTGCGGACCAGGGTCAGCGGGTGGTTCAGCTCGGGCGCGCCGTGGCCGTTCACCTCAAAGCCTTGCGCGATGTGGTGCCCGCCGAGCGGGCAGTCGGAGCTGATGTAGTCGGGTTGGCTGCCGTCCTTCATGGTGGCCATGGCCTTGAACACCGGCTTGCCGATCTTCATGGCCTGCTGGTGCGAGCCCTTCTTGACACCGAAGGTGCCGGCGTGGCCCGAGCAGCGTTCGATGGTGTTCACCGTGGTGGCCGGGACCATCTTGAGCATCTCTTCGGTCTTGCGGCCGATGTTCTGCACCCGGCCGTGGCAGGGGATCTGGTAGCTGATGTTGCCCAGCTTCTGCGGAAACTCGGTCTTCAGAAGACCATCGCGCTTGCGCGCCATCAGGTACTCGAACGGGTCCCACATGTGTTCCTTGACGAGCTGCGTGTCGGCGTCGTCGGGGAACATCAGCGGGAGTTCCTGCTTGAACATCAGCGCGCAGCTCGGCACGGCGGCGAGGATGGCGTAGCCGTCGCGGGCGTACTTCGCCAGCACCGGAATGTTGGCCTCTTTGCTGGCCTGCACCGAGTCCAGGTCGCCCAGCTCCAGCTTGGGCATGCCGCAGCACTTTTCCTTCTCGACCAGGGTGTAGGGGATGTGATTGTGGTCGAGGATCTTGAGCAGGTCCAGGCCGATACCGGGTTCGTTGTGGTTGATGTAGCAGGTGGAGAAGATCGCCACCTTGCCCGGCGTCTTCTCGCCGTCCACCACCTGGGTGGCCTTCGCGTCCGGTGCGGCCCAGCGGAAGCGTTGGGTCGCCAGATCGGGCAGCCAGGCGTCCTTGTCCACGCCCATCACGTTTTCCATCACGCCGCGAGCGGCCTTGGTCCGGTTCACCGCGTTGACCACCTGCACCACGATCGGAATGCCGGCGAACTGGCCATGCACGTCGGTGGAGGCGAGCAGCTTCTCGCTGGTCTTGACCTCACCCTTCTTGAACTTGATCGCCTTGGCCCGCAGCATGGTGTGCGGGAAGTCCAGATTCCATTCGTGCGGCGGGGTGTACGGGCACTTGGTCATGTAGCAGAGGTCGCACATGTAGCACTGGTCCACCACCTTCCAGTAGTCCTGCTTGGCGACGCCATCGACCTCCATGGTCGCGCTATCGTCCACCAGATCGAACAGGGTCGGGAACGAGCCGCACAGGCTCACGCAGCGGCGGCAACCGTGGCAGATGTCGAAGATGCGCTCCAGCTCGTGGAAGCACTTCGCTTCGTCGTAGAAATCGGGGCTCTGCCAATCCAGCGGGTGGCGCGTCGGCGCCTGCAGGTTGCCTTCGGTGGCCATGTCTCGGGTCCTCGTCTGTGCGGGCTGGCTCGTGGTTTTTTGAAAGCGCTCGGCAAAGCGCATTCAAAACGGCGCCCGGAGCGAAAGGCTCCCCTTCCAGGGACACCGCGGAACCGGCTTTGCCGGGCCGCAGGTGTCGTCCCCCTGTCAGGGGGAAGCCGCGTCAGCGGCGCAGGGGGTGACCCGTTCAGTCCACCAGCTCGTTCAGGGCTTTCTGGTAGCGGTTCGCGTGCGAGCGTTCGGCCTTGGCCAGGGTCTCGAACCAGTCGGCGATTTCGTCGAAACCTTCTTCGCGCGCGGTCTTGGCCATGCCGGGGTACATGTCGGTGTACTCGTGGGTTTCGCCGGCCACGGCGGACGCCAGGTTCTGGCGCGTGTTGCCAATGGGCAGGCCGGTGGCCGGATCGCCCGACTGCTCCAGAAACTCCAGATGCCCATGTGCGTGACCGGTCTCGCCTTCGGCGGTGGAGCGGAACAGCGCCGCCACGTCGTTCTGGCCCTCCACGTCGGCCTTGTTGGCGAAGTACAGGTAGCGGCGGTTGGCCTGGGATTCGCCGGAGAAGGCGTCCTTCAGGCACTGTTCGGTTTTGGAACCTTTGAGCGCGGACATGGGGGTCTCCTTGTGGTGTATCGTGGGTGATCGACCGACCAGCAGGCGCCAAACGGGTGGCGCGCCCCGTCGAGTCGGCCTCCAACATACCCCCGTCGCCGGGCAGCGTCTAATTGTTCGACGCTATGCATCACATTGCCCCCGCCTATCGCCCGCCGCCCCGGGTACACACGGCAGAGGCACGGCGGAGACCCTGCCGGTGGCCGGGTTTCGATCCCCGGATACCATTCCGTTTGGTTAAATGCATTACGCATTGAAGAACAGGAGACGCCATGAATACCCCCCTGCCCCCACCCGCCCCGGTTCAGCAGTTGCACCACTACGCCTACCGGGCCCGCGACGCCGAAGAAACGCGGCATTTCTACGAGGACATCCTGGGCCTGCCGCTGTACCACATCATCCAGAGCGACTACGTGCCCAGCACGGGCGAGTACTGCCCGTACACGCACTTCTTCTTCCGTCTGCAGGACGGTTCGTTCATTGCCTTCTTCGACCTGGGCGACGACGTGGCGGCCGAGCCGTCGCCGAACACGCCGAAGTGGGTGAACCACATCAGCTTCCGCGTGAACACGGTGCAGGAACTGGAGAACACGAAAGCGCGGTTGCAGGCGCACGGCATCGAGGTGTTGGGCGTGACCGACCACCACATCTTCAAGAGCATCTATTTCTTTGATCCGAACGGCATCCGGCTGGAGCTGACGGCGCAGCTGGCGGACGAGTTCCAGATGCTGCAGGAGAGCAAGACGGCGCATGTGCGGCTGGCGGAGTGGAATGCGCGCAAGGAACAGTGGCGCCAGGAGCGGGCGTCGGGTCAATCTTCTGTACCGCTGAAGCCGCAGGCGAATGATCGGCCGGAGTTTGTGCCTCCCTCCGCCTGAGTTCGGCTTGGTCGGTGCTGGCGTTGGCGCAGTTCCGTGTGGTGAGGGCTGGGGCGACCGGCTCCGCTCGTGTCCCCCGCCAGCGGCTGCGCCGCTGGCTCCTCCTTTTACCTCGCTGCGCCGGTCACCCCAGCCCTCACCACACTCGTTGGCGCGCCAACATCAAGCACCCGCAATGCCTCAGGCCGGAAGTGATGGGTGTACTGTGCAGCGAAGTAAAGGAGGAGGCCCGGCGCAGCCGGGCCGGGGGACATGAGCGGAACAGTGCACCCGTCGCTTCCGAGCCCGCGAGGTCGATGAGAGAAAACAGACAACAGACAGAGCACCCGGAGACTGCAGATGAACGAGAACAGCTACAAACAAGCCGCCCACACCAACAGCTACGAGTTCACCCAAGGCAGCGGCTACCAACTGCCCGAGTACCCCTTTGTCCCCCCGCCCGAACTCGGCGAAACACGCACCAGAAGGCACCCCATCGTCATCGTCGGCGGCGGCATCACCGGCCTGACCCTCGCGTGCTCCCTGGCGAACCTGGGCGTGCCCGCCATCCTGCTCGACGAAGACAACACCGTCGGCGTCAAGGGCGCCTCCTCGCGCGGCATCTGCTACACCCAGAAATCGCTCGAAATCTTCCAGCGCCTCGGCATCTACGAGCGCATCGCCGCCAAGGGCATCCAGTGGAGTGTGGGCCGCACCTTCGCCGGCGACGACGAGGTCTACAGTTTCGACCTGCGCCAGCAAGGCGCCTACAACCTCTCGCAGCAGCCACCCTTCATCAACATCCAGCAGTTCTACATCGAAGGCTTTCTGGTCGAGCGCATCGCCGAACTCGGCCATATCGAGCTGCGCTGGCAGAACCGGCTGATGGCCTTCGAGCAGGGCGCGGACACCGCCACCCTGACCGTCGAGAGCCCGGCGGGGCGCTACACCATCGAGGCCGACCATGTCATCGACGCCACCGGCTCGAACAGCCCGCTGCGCCAATGGCTGCAAGTGCCCTTCACCGCCAAACGCGGCGACGACCGCTGGTGCATCGCCGACGTGCGCTTCACGAAACACCCGCCGGTCGAGCGCCACACCTGGGTCGAAGCACCCTTCAACGACAACCGCGCCGTCTGGCAGCACCTGATGGCCGACGATGTCTGGCGCATCGACTACCAGATGGCGCCCGACAGCGACCCGGCCTACGTGAGCCGCGAAGACGTGGTGCGCGAGCGCCTGACACGCCAGTTCGGCCCCGACACCGAGGTGCAGATCGTCTGGGTCGGCCCTTATGCCTACCGCAGCGAGTGCGTGCACCGGATGCGTGAGGGCCGCGTGTTCTTCATGGGCGACTCGGCCAAAGTGGTCAGCCCCTTCGGCGCACGCGGCGGCAATACCGGGGTGTCCGACGCGGACAACCTGGCCTGGAAACTCGCCGCCGTGCAGCGCGGCCGAGCCCACCCTGCGCTGCTGGACAGCTACGGCGACGAGCGCCTCGAAGCCGCGCAGCAGAACGTGCTGGTGACCAGCCGCACCGCGCGCTTCCTGCGCCCGGCCGACGGTGTGGAACGCCTGTTCCGCCACGCCGCCATCGGCCTGGCGAAAAAGTACCCGTTCGCCCGCACCTTGATGAACACCGGCCGCATGGCGGTGGCCAACCCCTACAGCCGCTCGCGCGCTTGCAGCTACGCCGAAGGATCGGCTGCGGGGCAGTCGGTGCAGAACGTGGCGCTGCGCTGGGCCGACGGCGCGACCGGTTGCGCCAACGACCTGCTCCGGTGGGCCGGTGGTGACCTGCTCCTGCTGGCCTTCGGGCCCCTGACCCGGGCCGACCTGGGCCGGCTGAAAACGCTGACCTCCGGTGCGCCGCTTCGTGCGGTGCAGGTAGCGGCCGGGCGCGAACGCGCTCAGGCCGCCGAACATGTGCGCGACCCCGAAGGCCATCTGCGCGCGGCCTGCCAGGTCCTCCCCACCGGCTGGGCGCTGGTCCGGCCCGACGGCTACCTGGCCGCCACCGGCGCCCGCATCGACGGCCGACTGATCGCCGCACTCGAACGTTCACTCGGCCTGCGCTGAGTCCCCTGGAGACCTGCATGAACACCACCCCGAACTTCCAAGACGCCGACGGTTTCTACGAGCGCCTGCTCGACGCCCACCAGGGCCTGTCGCGCGAGCAGTCCGAACTGCTCAACGCCCGCCTGATCCTGCTGCTGGCCAACCAGGTCGGCAACGCCCAGGTGCTGGCCCACTGCATCGACGCAGCGCGCGAGGCGGTCGAATAAAATCGGGGGTTTCCCGAGCACACCCTGACGGCGCCCTGCGGGGCGCCGTTGCACTTTTGGTCCCACCATGTCCGACACCCTGCAGCAACCCGGTCTGAACAGCCTGTCCAAGTCCTTCGAGCCCGCCGCGCTCGAAGCCCACTGGGGCCCCGAGTGGGAAAAGCGGGGCTACGGCGTCGCAGGCTTCCGGGGCACCGGCGTACCGCAGGCCGAAACGCCCTCGTTCGCCATCCAGCTGCCGCCACCCAACGTGACCGGCACGCTGCACATGGGCCACGCGTTCAACCAGACCATCATGGACTCGCTGACGCGCTATCACCGCATGAGCGGCTTCAACACCGTCTGGGTGCCAGGCACCGACCACGCCGGCATCGCCACCCAGATCGTGGTGGAGCGCCAGTTGCAGGAACAGGGCATCAGCCGCCACGACATGGGCCCCACCCCGCCCGAAGCGCGCAAGAACTTCGTCGCCAAGGTCTGGGAATGGAAGGAAAAGAGCGGCAACACCATCACCACCCAGATGCGCCGCATGGGCGACAGCGTGGACTGGAGCCGCGAGTACTTCACCATGGACGACAAGCTGTCCACCGTGGTGACCGAGACCTTCGTGCGCCTGTACGAACAGGGCCTGATCTACCGCGGCAAGCGCCTGGTGAGCTGGGACCCGATCCTCAAGTCCGCCGTGTCCGACCTGGAGGTGGAGAGCGAGGAGGAAGACGGCCACCTCTGGCACATCCGTTACCCGGTGGACGGCAGCGCCGAATCGCTGGTGGTGGCCACCACCCGGCCCGAAACCATGCTGGGTGACACCGCCGTCATGGTGCATCCGGAGGACGAGCGCTACACCCACCTGATCGGCAAACAGGTCAAGCTGCCCATCACCGGCCGTCTGGTGCCCGTGATCGCCGACGCCTACGTGGACAAGGCCTTCGGCACCGGTGTGGTCAAGGTCACGCCCGCGCACGACCAGAACGACTACCAGGTTGGCCTGCGCCATGGTCTCCCGATGCTGACCATCTTCGACCTGTCGGCCAAGGTCTGCTGCGACGAGGCCGACGACATTCCCGATGCCTATGTCGGTCTGGACCGCTTCGTCGCGCGCAAGCAGATCGTGGCGCAGCTCGAAGCCGAAGGCCTGCTGGTCGAGATCAAGAAACACAAGCTCATGGTGCCGCGTTGCGCGCGCACCGGCCAGGTGATCGAGCCCATGCTGACCGACCAGTGGTTCGTCGCCATGAGCAAGGTCAGCGACCAGGACCCGACCGGCAAGAGCATCGCCCAGAAGGCCATCGATGCCGTGCAGTCGGGCCAGGTGCGCTTCGTGCCCGAAAACTGGGTCAACACCTACAACCAGTGGATGAACAACATCCAGGACTGGTGCATCAGCCGCCAGCTCTGGTGGGGCCACCAGATCCCCGCCTGGTACGACAAGGACGGCAAGGTCTACGTGGCCCGCAACCAGGAGGAAGCCCAGCTGCAAGCCGGTGCCGACGTCGAACTGACGCGCGACGCCGACGTGCTCGACACCTGGTACTCCTCGGCCCTGGTGCCGTTCTCGTCGCTGGGCTGGCCGCAGGCACTGGAAGACGACAACGCCCTCAAGGACTACGACCTCTACCTGCCCTCGACCGTGCTCGTCACGGGCTACGACATCATCTTCTTCTGGGTCGCCCGGATGATCATGATGACCACGCACTTCACCGGCCGCGTGCCGTTCAAGGACGTCTACATCCACGGCCTGGTGCGCGACGCGCAGGGCCAGAAAATGAGCAAATCCGAAGGCAACGTGCTCGACCCGGTGGACCTGATCGACGGCATCTCGCTCGTCCCACTGCTGGACAAGCGCACGACAGGACTGCGCAAACCCGAGACCGCACCCAAGGTGCGCAAGCAGACCGAGAAGGAATTCCCCGACGGTATCCCCGCTTATGGCGCCGATGCGCTGCGCTTCACCTTTGCCGCGCTGGCTTCGCTGGGCCGCAGCATCAACTTCGACAGCAAGCGCTGCGAGGGCTACCGCAACTTCTGCAACAAGCTCTGGAACGCCACCCGCTTCGTGCTGATGAACTGCGAGGGCCAGGACTGCGGCCTGATGGAACACACCAAGGCCGACTGCGCCGTGGGAGGCAAGGCGCATGGCTACATGAGCTTCAGCCACGCCGACCGCTGGATCGTCTCGCGCCTGCAGCGTGTCGAGGCCGAGGTCGCGCAAGGCTTCGCGGAGTACCGCCTGGACAACGTGGCCAACGCCATCTACGACTTCGTCTGGAACGAGTTCTGCGACTGGTACCTGGAAATCGCCAAGGTGCAGATCCAGACCGGCAATGAAGCGCAGCAGCGCGCCACCCGCCGCACCCTGATCCGCACGCTGGAGACCATCCTCCGCCTAGCGCACCCGATCACGCCCTTCATCACCGAAGAGCTGTGGCAGAAGGTCGCGCCCGTGGCCGGCCGCTGGCCGGCCACATCCGATGACACCGGCCGCGTCGGCGCATCGGTCAGCATCGCCGCCTACCCGGTCAGCCAGCCCGAACGCATCGACGAAAACGCCGAGGCCCAGGTCGCCAAGCTCAAGAGTCTGGTGGACGCCTGCCGCACGCTGCGCGGCGAGCTGGGCGTCTCACCCGCCACCCGACTGCCGATGTTCGTGGTCGGCGACGCCGACTTCATGCGCGAGAACGCCGCCGTGCTGCAGGGCCTGGCCAAGCTGGCCGAGGTCAAGGTGTTCGACGACGAGGCGGCCTGGGCAGCGGCCGCGCAGGCTGCGCCGGTGGCCGTGGTCGGCGAGGCCCGCTTGTGCCTGTTCATGGAGATCGACGTTGCCGCCGAAAAGGCCCGCCTGGCCAAGGAAGCAACCCGACTGGAAGGCGAGATCGCCAAGGCCAGCGGCAAGCTGTCCAACGAAGCCTTCGTGGCCAAGGCGCCGCCGGCCGTGATCGAGCAGGAAAAGAAGCGCGTTGCCGACTTCGGCGCCACGCTGGTCAAGGTGCGCGAACAGTTGAGTCGGCTGGGCTGAGCATCGGCGGCGGAAGCCGCCGCAGTCACCCCGAAGCGGGGCGATCCAGACCGCTCAGTGTTGATAAGACTGGATCGAGCCCCACTGCGAGGGCGAAATGACCTGGGGATCCTCCCCGTCCAGCACCTCCTGGCCACCGCTGTCCATGCCATCGAGGGTGGACGCAAAGTCGCGCGGCCGTGCCTCCCCGTGTGCCTGCTGGGGTGACAGCGTTTCGTGGATGCGGTAGGCCACGTACCAGCTGGCGCGCAGTTTGGCCTCCCGGGTGTGCGCCCCGAGCCGGGGTGTCAGGTGAAGATTCGGAATGCCATACAGCGGCGTGCCCTCCGCCGCGAATTGGGGATTGGCCCCGTCGAGCAGGCAGGCGTCGATCCGCCCATCGGTCAACGCCGTCGCCAGCGCATCCGGATCGAACAACGAACTGCGGCTGACACCGACCCACAGCTGCCCAGGGCGGCAGCGGCTGAGCAGGTGGTCGTTGAGCCAGCCTTTGAATCGCGAGGCATAGACCATCTGGAGCGACACCGCGTCGGCGCGTGCCAGCAGGTTCTGGATCGGCATCGGCTCGACGCCCAGTTTGCTCCAGATGGCGGCCGCATGGTGCACAGCGGGGTCGTATCCCACCAGCCGGACACCCAGCCCCCGGAGCATGGGCGCCAGCGTGTGCGCCACGGGCGCCAGCCCGACCAGGCCGACGGTGCTGCCCGCCAGTTCCCGCCCCATGCGAACCTGGGCCAGCTTGCGCCCCAGCAACGCACTGACCATGCCTCGCCGATACAGCATCAACAAGCCGTAAAGCAGGTACTCGGCATTGGAGCGCACCGTGGCACTGCGTGCCTGAACCACACGCACTCGCCGCCGCGCACAGGCGTCAAGATCGGTGTTGTCGCTCGACATCTGCATGCGGGCCACCACCTGCAGTTTGGGCGAAAAATCCAGAAACTCCTTGGAGACGATGACGTGCGGCGGCAGCACGATGGCCCGCGTCTTGTAAATGGCCTTGCGCAGGGCCACGGGGTCGTCCCCCAGTTCCGGGTGATAACTGACGTCGTAGCGCTCCTGCAGCCAGTTGAGCGCCTCCGGCACCAGCGGATCGATCAGCAGGATTTCCATGGCTGGGCTGCCCGATCGCTGGCGACAGGCTCAGCGGCGCTTAAGGATGGAGATGTGGTCAGCCCCGACAGTTTGCTGCTCGACCAGTTCGTTGCCGGTCTGCTTGGCGAAGGCCTGGAAATCCCGGACCGAACCGGCGTCGGTCGCAATGACGCGCAAGGTCTGGCCACTGGTCATCTCGGCCAGGGCTTTTTTGGCCTTGAGAATGGGCAGGGGGCAATTCAGCCCGCGGGCGTCAAGTTCTTTGTCTGTGTGCATGGCAAGGTCCCAGGATGGGGCGGATTTTAAGATCAAGCGGCTGGCGGGTCCATGAAAACCGGCTCCAAACCACGCCCGCGCAGCCATTGCGCCAGCGCCAACCCGGTACCCGCACGCCAGCAGCGCACCTGCTCGGGGGCCAGCAGCTTGTATTCGGCCAGCTCGGGCGAGAGCTGGACCTGGCCCTGCGTCTGGGCGTGGTAAGTGATGATCACCTGGTTCATCCGCTGGAAATCGTGCACCCCGACCAGCGACAGCGACAGCGTCTCCAGCCCGGTTTCTTCACGGATTTCCCGCCGGATACCCTCCTCCGGCGATTCACCGGCCTCCATGAATCCGGTGATCAGCGCAAACATCCGGTGCTGCCAGGCCGCATTGCGGGCGAGCAGCACCTTCCCATCCAGCTCGACGATGGCGGCCAGCACAGGCGTCGGGTTGTTCCAGTGGGTGAACCCGCAGGCCGGACAACGCCAGCGCTCCTTCGCTCCCCCATCTTCCATCTGGGTGATGGGAGCGAGCGCGGTGGCACAAGCTGGGCAGAACCGGTAGGCAGCGGTGTCCATGGAGCGTACCGATCAAGCCGGAAAAACGCCGGTCGACAGGTACCGGTCACCCCGATCGCAGACCACAAACACGATGGTGGCGTTTTCCACACTGCGGGCGATCTGCTGAGCCACCCAGCAGGCCCCCGCCGCGGAAATACCGGCAAAAATGCCCTCCTCGCGCGCCAGGCGCCGGCACATGTCTTCGGCGTCGGACTGGCTCACGTAGACCAGCTCATCGACGCCCGAAGGGTCATAAATCTTGGGCAAATATTCCTGCGGCCATTTGCGTATGCCCGGAATGCGCGAACCCTCACTGGGCTGCGCCCCGATGACACTGATGCCTGGGTTCTTTTCTTTGAGGAAGCGCGAAACACCAGTGATGGTGCCCGTGGTCCCCATGGCACTCACGAAATGCGTGATGCGCCCGCCAGTCTGCTCCCAGAGTTCGGGACCAGTGGTTTCGTAATGGATGCGCGGATTGTCGGCGTTGGCAAACTGGTCCAACACCCGCCCCTTGCCCTCTTTCTCCATCTTGTCGGCCAAGTCGCGCGCGTACTCCATGCCGCCACTTTTGGGGGTCAGCACCAACTCGGCGCCAAAGGCTTTCATGGTCTGGGCGCGTTCGATGGAAAGGTCCTCCGGCATGATCAGCACCATGCGATAGCCCTTGATCGCAGCGGCCATCGCCAGCGCGATACCGGTGTTGCCCGAAGTGGCTTCGATCAGCGTGTCACCGGGCCGAATATCCCCCCGCTCCTCAGCCCGCTTGATCATCGACACTGCCGGCCGATCCTTGACCGAACCCGCGGGGTTGTTACCTTCAAGCTTGCCCAGCACCACGTTGCCCCGGGCCCGGTTGTCTTCTGCGCCGATCCGCTGCAATGCCACCAGGGGGGTGTTGCCGATCGCGTCTTCGATGGTCGCGTAGTTCATGGGCCTCACTGTGCCATAATTTGAAGCTTGGCATGACCGTGGCCCGGGTGGCGAAATCGGTAGACGCAAGGGATTCAAAATCCCTCGCCGCAAGGCGTGTCGGTTCGAGTCCGACCCCGGGCACCAGCTTTGGACATCGCCATGAGAGAACCCGCACAGGCTTGGCCTCTGCGGGTTTTTTTGTTGGTGGTGAGCACCGTGGGGGCTGAATACAACATGACCGGTGCAAATGCACGGCACGACACGCCGCGAGACACAAAGTCTGTCAATAATGATTCGCAAGTCGTTGATTTAAGATAAATTAGACGTTATGGCTTCTGTCGACACGCCCACCCAGGAACCGTCTTCCATGGCTCTGCCCGGCTTGGGACGTGCGCTGGTATCCGCCGGCATGCTGGGGCAACGGGCGGCGGAAGACCTCTATAAAAAAGCCCAGAGCAGCCGCACCAGCTTCATTGCCGAGCTCACCGGCTCCGGAGCGGTCTCCCCCTACGATCTGGCTCATACCATGTCGGTGGCGTTTGGCGCGCCGCTGCTCGACCTGGATGCCATCGACACCCAGCGTTTGCCCAAAGGCCTGCTGGACACCAAGATCTGCGCAGACTACCGCATCGTCGTTCTGAGCAAGCGCAACAACCGCCTGATGGTGGCCACGGCCGATCCCGCCGACCTCCAGGCTGCCGAGAAAATCAAGTTCGCCACCCAGATGGGGGTGGACTGGGTCATTGCCGAATTCGACAAGTTGAGCAAGCTGGTCGACGCTCAGGCGACCTCCGCCAACGACACGATGGACAACATCATCGGTGGCGAGTTCGAATTCGACGAAATGGCGGCAGAGGCGGCCATCTCGGACAGTGGCAACGACAAAGCAGCCTCCGAGGTTGACGATGCGCCGGTCGTCAAATTCCTGCACAAGATGCTGCTGGACGCGTTCAACATGCGCGCATCCGACCTGCACTTCGAACCCTACGAGCACAACTACCGGGTGCGCTTCCGCATCGATGGCGAGTTGCGGGAAATCGCCTCGCCACCTGTGGCCATCAAGGACAAGCTGGCTTCCCGCATCAAGGTCATCTCTCGGATGGACATCTCCGAGAAACGAGTACCGCAGGACGGCCGGATGAAGCTCAAGGTCGGACCCGACCGGGTGATCGACTTCCGGGTGAGTTCGCTGCCCACGCTGTTCGGCGAAAAGATCGTGATCCGGATTCTCGACCCGAGCAGCGCCAAGCTCGGCATTGACGCCCTCGGGTACGAACCCGAAGAAAAAGAGCGCCTGCTGGAAGCGATCGAGCGGCCTTATGGCATGGTCCTGGTCACCGGCCCGACAGGCTCGGGCAAAACGGTGTCGCTCTACACCTGCCTGAATCTGCTGAACAAGGCGGGCGTCAACATTTCCACGGCCGAAGACCCGTCGGAAATCAACCTTCCCGGCGTGAATCAGGTCAACGTCAACGAAAAGGCCGGGCTGACTTTCGCGGCGGCGCTCAAAGCGTTCCTGCGCCAGGATCCCGATGTGATCATGGTGGGTGAAATCCGTGATCTGGAAACCGCCGACATTGCTATCAAGGCTGCCCAGACGGGCCACATGGTGCTCTCGACGCTGCACACCAACGACGCCCCCACCACACTCACACGGATGATGAACATGGGCATCCCCACGTTCAACATCGCCTCCAGCGTGATTCTCATCACCGCCCAGCGCTTGGCACGGCGTCTGTGCCCTGTCTGCAAGGCCCCACTGGAAGCCCCGCGCAAAGCCCTGCTGGATGCGGGATTTCAGGCCGAGGAGCTTGACGGCACTTGGACGCCTTACCGGCCTGTCGGTTGTTCTGCATGCAACAATGGGTACAAGGGGCGGCTCGGCATTTACCAGGTGATGCCGATCTCGGAAGAGATCCAGCGGATCATCCTGCGCGGCGGCAGTGCCTTGGACATCGCCAAACAAGCCAGCCTGGAAGGCGTGCGCACGCTGCGCGAATCGGGCCTGCTCAAGGTCAAGCAAGGCATGACTTCCCTGGAGGAAGTCCTCAGCGTGACCAACGAATGACGGGGTAACCCGCAACCGGACACAGGGACAAGATGGCCACTGCAGCTACCAAAAGCGCCAAGGAATTCGTCTTCGAATGGGAAGGCAAGGACCGCAACGGCAAGACCGTGCGCGGAGAAACCCGCGCCGGCGGCGAGAACCAGGTGCTCGCCTCGCTGCGCCGTCAGGGCATTGTCCTCAACAAGATCAAAAAACGCCGGATGTCCTCCGGCAAGCGCATCAAGCCCAAGGACATTGCCATCTTCACCCGGCAACTGGCCACGATGATGAAGGCCGGCGTCCCACTGTTGCAGGCTTTCGATATCGTCGGCCGTGGCAACCCCAACCCCAATGTCACCCGGCTGCTGAACAACATTCGTTCTGACGTCGAGACGGGTACCTCGCTGAGTTCGGCCTTCCGCAAACACCCTCTGTACTTTGACAGCCTCTACTGCAACCTGGTTGAAGCCGGTGAAGCCGCCGGTATCCTGGAAGAGTTGCTGGACCGGCTGGCCACCTACATGGAGAAAACCGAGGCCATCAAGTCCAAGGTCCGCTCGGCTTTGATGTACCCGACCTCGGTGCTTATCGTCGCTTGCGTGGTGGTGACCATCATCATGATCTTCGTGATTCCCTCTTTCAAGGAGGTGTTCACGTCTTTCGGCGCCGACCTTCCAGCGCCCACCCTCTTCGTGATCGCGATGAGTGAGTTCTTTGTCGCGTATTGGTGGCTCATCTTTGGGCTCATCGGCGGCGGCGCTTACTTCTTCATGCAAGCTTGGCGGCGCAGTGAAAAAATCCAGATGTTCATGGATCGATTGCTGCTGCGTGTGCCCATCTTTGGTCCGCTGGTGGAAAAGGCCGTTGTCGCGCGCTGGACCCGCACGCTGTCCACCATGTTCGCCGCCGGCGTTCCGTTGGTGGAAGCTTTGGATTCCGTGGGGGGTGCCTCTGGCAATTCCGTCTACGCGCGCGCCACCGACAAGATCCAGCAGGAGGTGTCTACCGGCACCAGCCTGACCAATGCCATGACCAATGCCAACATCTTCCCGTCCATGGTGCTGCAAATGTGCGCCATTGGCGAGGAGTCCGGCTCGATCGACCACATGCTGGGCAAGGCGGCAGATTTTTACGAGGCCGAGGTCGACGACATGGTCGCTGGCCTGTCCAGCCTCATGGAGCCCATCATCATCGTGGTGCTCGGCGTGATCATCGGCGGCATCGTGGTGTCGATGTATCTACCCATCTTCAAGCTCGGCCAGGTCGTCTGATGCCCGATGACGTCTTGACCAGCACACTGTTGCTGGGTTTGCTGGGGTTGCTCATCGGCAGCTTTCTCAATGTGGTGATCCACCGGCTGCCCTTGATGCTCGAGCGGCGCTGGGCTGCAGAATGCGCCGAGCTGCAAGGCCATCAGCCCCCAGATCGGCCACCGCTGAGCCTGACCACCCCACGTTCGCGCTGCCCCCATTGTGGCCACGCGATCCGTTGGTATGAAAATGTTCCCGTGATCAGCTATCTGGTGCTGCGCGGTCGCTGCTCGGAATGCCGGGCACGCATCAGTCCCCGTTACCCTCTGGTGGAGATCCTGACTGGCGGGCTGTTTGCCTGGTGTGGCTGGCAATGGGGCTTGACCGCAGCTGCCGCCGTGTGGTGTGGCTTTGCCGCTGCCATTGTGACCCTGGCCTTCATCGATTGGGACACCACGCTGCTGCCCGACGACATCACCCTGCCCCTGCTCTGGGCGGGTCTGTGTGCCGCGGCCCTGGGGTTCTCCGGTACCGCACTGCCCGATGCCCTCTGGGGTGCGGTGGGTGGATACCTTTCGCTCTGGCTGGTGTACTGGGGCTTCAAGCTTCTGACCGGCAAGGAAGGCATGGGCTACGGCGACTTTAAGCTGTTTGCCGCCCTGGGGGCCTGGTTCGGGTGGCAAGCGCTGATTCCCATTATTTTGATGGCCTCCATCATTGGCGCCGTCATCGGCATCGGCATCAAGTTCGTCGGACAGTTGCGCGAGGGGGGCTACGTCCCCTTCGGGCCGTTTCTGGCTCTCGCCGGACTGACCGCCATGATCTTTGGTCCCATGGCCATCCTCCGTCTGTTCGGCCTCTGATGGCGCAGTGGCGGCTCGGGCTGACAGGGGGCATCGGTAGCGGCAAGAGCACGGTAGCCAGCGTGCTCCAGCAGCAAGGTGCCGTACTCATAGATGCCGATGCCATCTCGCGTGCCAGCACCCAATCGAACGGCAGCGCCATCGCCCCCATCCGACGCGAATTCGGTCCCAACTTCATCGATGCCTCCGGCGCGCTGGACCGCCAGCGCATGCGCGAACACGTCTTTCGGCATCCTGAAGCGCGCCAGCAGTTGGAAACCATTATCCATCCACTCGTGGGCCAAGAGATCCAGCGCCAGCTCGAAGCGGCGAGGCCTGCCGCCTGCGTCGTGCTCGACATTCCACTGTTGGTCGAGTCACCACGCTGGCGCCCGCAACTGGATCGCGTCATCGTGGTGGATTGCTCCGAAGCCACCCAGCGAGCGCGGGTGCGCCAGCGCAATGCCTGGGATGACGACACCATCGAGGCGGTGATGCGCACACAAAGCCCTCGGCTTCAAAGGTTGGCGGCGGCCGACCTTGTCGTCCACAATGATGGACACGATTTGGTGCAACTGCGCGCGCTGGTCCTTCAGTTGGGGGCCCGGTTCGGGCTATGATGCCCGAGCCCCCACCCGATGGCCCGCCCCTCGTCCCATCCGCCGCCGTGATCCTGTACGAATACCCATTCAACGAACGCATTCGCACCTACCTGCGGCTCGAACAACTGTTCCGGCGCCTTGCCGAACTCATGGCTCGCGACCAGCCGCTGGACCACCACTTTGCCATCCAGACGATTTTCGAAATCATGGATGTCGCCTCACGCGTGGACATGAAGTCCGATGTGCTGAAGGATCTCGACAAGCAGAAGCAGATCCTCAACAGCTACCGCGGTAATCCAGCCATTTCTGAGCGAGCCCTTGATGGCGTCGTGGCCCAGTTGGATGCCTGTTTCGAAGGGCTGAATGCCTCGAACGGCAAGGCTGGACAGTCACTCACCGAAAACGACTGGCTCATGGGGATCCGCAGCCGCATCGGCATTCCGGGTGGTACTTGCGAATTCGACCTTCCCGCTTACTTTCACTGGCAACACCTCGACACCAATCATCGACAGGCCGACCTGCAAAGCTGGGCGCAAACGCTGGCACCGCTGGCAGAGTCCATCGTGCTGCTGTTGAAAATGCTGCGCGACTCGGGCGCTGCACAGCGTGTGGTGGCTCCAGGCGGGCAGTTCCAGCAAAACCTGCCCCAGGGACGCACCTTTCAACTGCTGCGGTTGCGACTCGATCCTTCGGCGGGGTTGATTCCCGAGATCAGCGGCAACCGCCTGCTGGTGTCGGTGCGGCTGATGCGCACCGGTGAAGACCTGCGCCTGCACCCTGCAGGCGAAGACGCGACCTTTGAACTGACGCTCTGCGCATGAGTGAAAGCCTTTCCAACGAGACGACCAAGATCGTCGCCTGCCCTGCGTGCAGCGGCGACAGCCACTACGCGGCGAGCAACCCCTACCGTCCCTTCTGCAGCGCCCGCTGCAAACAGATCGATCTGGGGGCGTGGGCAAGCGAACAGTTCAGGGTGCAGGCCGAGCCGCCGGCAGATCCCGATACCGCCCCTTGGCCCACGCCCGCGCACTGAGCTGAGGCACCCGACCCTCGGTGCCTGCCTCAATCGCGCGCGGCAGCCTCTTCGGTCAACCACGCCAGTACCGGGATCGCGCCAGGCAGCACCGGCTCACACCCCACGGGCAGGTGCTCCCAGATGTGCTGCTGGCCTTCCCGCATTTGCAGCTCGCCGACCCAGTCGAATACCTTGCAGAAATGCAGACGCACCAGCGCATGCGGATAATCCACCAGCGTGTCGCGCCAGGGGTGCGCCGGCCCAATGCTGATCCCAAGCTCTTCCTGCAGTTCGCGTCGAAGCGCCTGCTCCACCGTCTCCCCGGCTTCGAGTTTGCCGCCCGGAAACTCCCAGTACCCTGCATAGACTTTGCCAGGTGGCCGTGAGGTCAGCAGAAATCGGCCATCGCGCCCGACCAGCACACCCACAGCCACTTCCGTCACCGGACGAACCGGTTGCCCTTGGGCCGCGCCACCGCCATCGACCACGAGTGTTTCTGAGGTCATGCGCGCCACCCGTCAGCCTTGCACACCGTGCGAACCCGCGTAGTCCCGCGCAAACTGATAGGCCACCCGTCCACTGCGTGAACCCCGCTCCAGCGCCCACACCAGTGCCTGCGGCCGGGCGGTTTCGATATCCTCAGGCGACACGCCGAACGATGCCAACCACTGACCGACGATCGCCAGGTATTCGTCCTGGCTGAAGGGGTAGAAACTCACCCACAGCCCGAAACGCTCCGACAGGGAAATTTTTTCCTCCACCACTTCGCCCGGATGAACTTCTCCATCCGCCGTGTGCGTGTAGCTGAGGTTTTCCTTCATGTATTCGGGCAACAGGTGCCGACGGTTGCTCGTGGCGTAGATGAGCACGTTCTGGCTGGCGGCCGACACCGATCCGTCCAGGATGGACTTGAGCGCCTTGTACCCCGCTTCGCCATCTTCGAAACTCAGGTCATCGCAGAACACGACAAACCGCTCCGGCCGCCCCGCGACCACGTCGACGATGTCGGGCAGGTCCACCAGATCGGCCTTGTCCACTTCGATCAGGCGCAAGCCGTGCGGCGCGTATTCATTCAGGCAAGCCTTGACCAACGACGATTTGCCGGTGCCACGCGCCCCTGTGAGAAGCACGTTGTTGGCAGGCAGGCCTTGAACGAATTGCTGGGTGTTGCGCTGGATTTTGGCCTTCTGGCCGTCGATTTCCTGCAGGTCGACCAAGCGCATCTGCGCCACATGGCGCACCGGCTCCAGCCAGCCATGTCCCCCCGCGCGCTTGCGATAACGAAACGCAACCGATGCATTCCAGTCGGGGGCACCCATCGGGCGGGGCAACACAGCCTCGATGCGGCCGATCAGTTGTTCGGCCCGCTCGATCAGACGTTCGAATTTTTCGTTCATGGATTTTCTGCCAGATCACCCCGCAGGTCTGCAGCCTGCGCGGGCGGCACCAAAGACACGCCGCAGTCGGCGAGAGATTTCACGAGCGGTAGTCGGCGTTGATCGACACGTAATCGTGGCTGAAGTCGCAGGTCCAGACGGTTTCGGTCGCCTCACCACGACCCAACCCGATGCGCACCAGAATCTCAGCGGCTTTCATCACACGCTGGCCGTCCGCCTCCTGATACGCTGGATGGCGCCCGCCCTGGTGCACCACGTGCACATCCCCCAGATGCAGATCGATGCCAGCGACGTCGAGATCGTCGATACCCGCGTAGCCCACCGCAGCCAGAATGCGGCCCAGATTGGGATCGCTGGCGAAGAAGGCGGTCTTGACCAGCGGCGAGTGCGCCACGGCATACGCAGCCTTCAGACATTCCTGCGCATCGCGCCCACCCTCCACCTGCACGGTGATGAACTTGGTGGCCCCTTCGCCATCGCGCACGATGGCATGGGCCAAGAAACGCGCCACGGGCTGGAGGGCCGCCAGCAAGGCCTGCCCTTGCGGGCTGTCCAGATCCGTCACCGCTGCATGGCCAGCCTTGCCGGTGGCCACGACCACGAAGGAATCGTTGGTGGAGGTGTCCCCATCCACAGTGACGCGGTTGAACGAAGCGTCGGCGAGTCGGCGCGCCAGATCGCTCATCACCCCCGGCGCCACCACCGCATCGGTCGCCAGAAAGCCCAGCATGGTGGCCATGTTGGGCCTGATCATCCCTGCCCCTTTGGCAATACCGCTGGCCGTGATGGTCTGTCCGTCAACCGTGGTCTGGGAACTCATGGCTTTGGGCACGGTGTCCGTGGTCATGATGCCTTCGGCCGCTTTGAGCCACTGCGCCCCCGAAGCGCCATCCGCGCCCCCCGCATCGGCCAGGGCAGCAGGCAGGCCCGCCAGCAAGCGGTCCACCGGCAGGGGTTCCATGATCACACCGGTGGAAAACGGCAGCACTTGTTCATGCTGCACACCCAGCGCCAATGCCAGCGCACTCGCTGTCTGGCGGGCATGGTGCAGACCGGGCTCGCCCGTGCCCGCATTCGCATTGCCGGTATTGATGACCATGGCGCGCACGCCGGCCTGGCTCGACAAATGCTCGCGGCAGACCTGCACGGGCGCGGCGGCATAGCGGTTGCGCGTAAAAACGGCCCCCACGCACGCCCCCTCGTCCAGCAGAAACACCGTCAGGTCTTTTCGGTGGGCTTTGCGGATGCCCGCTTCCGCCACACCGATACGCACGCCCGCAACGGGCAACAGATCCTGGGCGAGCGGCGCGTTGTAGTTCACGGCCATGGCAACAATCTCCGATCAAAGAAACTCGTCGTACACCCTGCGGGAACCACCCGGGCCCCGTTCGGTAACCGATCATGCCCCCGTGCCCCGCACGGGATGCGCTGTCAGCTCAATGCACCGTGGCAGTGCTTGTACTTCTTGCCGCTGCCACAAGGGCAAGGGTCGTTGCGGCCTACGCGCGGCACCGCCGAGGCCACCGTGGCCTCATCCACCTGCGACTCGGCCTCACCCGTCTCGGTCGGGGCGGTGTAGGTCACGTTGGCAATGCTTTCGGCACGCTGTTCCATCTGCTGTGCCGCTTCGCTCACCTGTTCAGGCGTCTGCACACGCACATTCAGCAGGACACGGCTCACGTCATTGCGAACGCTGTCGAGCAATTGACCGAACAGCGCAAAGGCCTCGCGCTTGTATTCCTGCTTGGGCTGCTTCTGGGCGTAGCCACGCAGGTGGATGCCCTGCCGGAGGTAATCGAGAGCCGCGATGTGGTCCCGCCACTGGCTGTCCAGTGTCTGCAAAAGCACCATGCGCTCGAACTGGGTGAAGTTCTCTTCACCCACCAGGGCGACCTTGGCATCAAATGCCTCCTTGGCCACCGCCTGCACACGGATAACGATATCGTCGGCATCGATCGCCTCCGCTTCTGCCACCCAGTTCGCGACCCGGGCCTCCAGCGCCCATTCCTCACGCAGGACGCGTTCGAGAGCGGGCAGATCCCATTGCTCTTCCACACTGCCCTCGGGCACATACTGGCTTACCACGTCGGCCATACAGCCGTCGCGCAAGCCATCGATCTGGGCACGCAGGCTGGCGGCATCCAGAATGTCGTTGCGCTGCTGGTAAATCACCTTGCGCTGGTCGTTGGCCACGTCGTCGTACTCCAGCAGCTGCTTGCGCACGTCGAAGTTGCGCGCCTCCACCTTGCGCTGTGCGCCCTCGATGCTTCGAGTGACGATACCGGCCTCGATGGCCTCGCCCTCCGGCATCTTGAGCCGGTCCATGATGGCGCGGACCTTGTCACCCGCAAAGATCCGCATCAGCGGATCGTCCAGACTCAGATAGAAACGCGACGAACCGGGGTCGCCCTGGCGCCCGGACCGGCCGCGCAACTGGTTGTCGATACGACGGCTTTCGTGACGCTCGGTCGCGATGATGCGCAAACCACCCAGTGCCTTGACCTTGTCATGATCCTGCTGCCACTGCTGACGCAGCGTCTCCATGCGCGTGGCCTTGGTCGCCTCATCAAGTGACGCATCCGCCTCGACAGCGGCCAGCATTTTTTCCAGATTGCCACCTAGCACGATGTCGGTGCCACGACCAGCCATGTTGGTCGCAATGGTGATGGCACCGGGCCGTCCCGCCTGCACGATGATGTCGGCTTCGCGTGCGTGCTGTTTGGCATTGAGCACTTCGTGTGGCAGCTTGGCCGCCACCAGCAACTGCGCAATGATTTCGGAGTTCTCGATCGACGAAGTCCCCACCAGCACGGGCTGACCGCGCTCATGGCATTCACGGATATCGGCGATGGCCGCTTCGTATTTCTCCTTGGTGGTCTTGTAGACGCGATCGAGCTGGTCATCGCGCTGACTCGGCCGGTTGGGCGGAATCACCACCGTTTCCAGGCCATAGATTTCCTGGAATTCATACGCCTCGGTATCGGCCGTACCGGTCATGCCGGAAAGCTTCGTGTAAAGGCGGAAGTAGTTCTGGAATGTGATCGATGCCAGCGTCTGGTTCTCGGGCTGGATCGCCACGCCTTCCTTGGCCTCCACCGCCTGGTGCAGACCATCGCTCCAGCGGCGGCCCGCCATGAGGCGGCCAGTGAACTCGTCGACGATGACGATCTCGCCGTTCTGGTTCACGTAATGCTGGTCGCGGTGGTAGATGTGATGGGCCTTGAGCGATGTCACCAGATGGTGCAGCAGCGCAATGTTGGCCGGGTCGTACAGCGATGCCCCTTCGGGCAACAGGCCCGCCTGCGCCAGCAGGCGCTCGGCATTTTCATGTCCCTGTTCGGTCAGGTGGATCTGGTGCGATTTTTCGTCGACCGTGAAATCGCCGGGCTTGATCACGCCCTCACCCGTTCGCGGGTCGGCTTCGCCTTCCTGGCGCACCAGATGGGGCACCAGCTTGTTGATGGTCACATAAACGGGCGTCTGGTCTTCGGCCTGGCCGCTGATGATCAGGGGCGTGCGAGCTTCATCGATGAGGATCGAGTCCACCTCGTCGACGATGGCGTAGTGCAGCGGGCGCTGCACCCGGTCACCCGACTCGTAGACCATGTTGTCCCGCAGGTAATCGAAGCCGTACTCATTGTTCGTCCCATACGTGATGTCCGCCCGGTAGGCTGCCTGCTTGTCTTCACGAGGCATCTGGGGCAGGTTGACCCCGACCGACAAGCCCAGAAAGTTGTACAGGCGCCCCATCCATTGGGCATCGCGCGTGGCCAGGTAATCGTTCACCGTCACCACGTGCACGCCCTTGCCTGCCAGGGCATTCAGGTACACCGGCAGCGTCGCCGTCAGGGTCTTGCCTTCCCCGGTGCGCATTTCAGCGACCTTGCCCGAGTGCAGGGCAATGCCTCCGATGAGCTGCACGTCGAAGTGCCGCATCTTCATCACGCGCTTGCTGGCCTCACGCACCACCGCAAAGGCTTCCGGCAACAGGGCATCCAGAGTCTCGCCAGCGGCCACACGCTGGCGGAGCGTACCTGTCTGTGCCTGCAGTTCGGCATCGCTGAGCTTTTCGAACTTCGGCTCCAGTGCGTTGATGCGCTCAACAGTCTTGCGGTAGGTCTTGATCAGGCGGTCGTTGCGGCTACCGAAGATCTTGGTGAGGAAGTTTGTGGCCATAGTGCGGGCCCGCAGGCGCACCGAATGCGCGCTGCCAGGGCAAGAAAGATCGGAAGTCCCGAAAAGGGCTGTCGGAAAGCCAGAAACGACTCAGATGCCCGCCGACGCAAGATATTCAAGAGCAAACAGGCATTTTAGCTGCCGCTCCTGCTGCTCGCCCACGAGGTCAACGCCGGACCACCGACGCCTTGCTGGACACTTCGGCTGCCGCCATGTTTTCCCCCGCATCCAGAAAACGGCGCGGATCCTGCGGAACCCCCGAAACCCACACCTCAAAATGGAGGTGCGGGCCGGTGGAACGGCCCGTGGACCCCACGTCCGCAATTCGCTGCCCCCTCTTGACCAGATCACCTTTTTTGACGTGTACCTTCGAGGTGTGGGCATAGCGGGTAATCAGGTTGTTGCCATGGTCGATCTCCACCATGTTCCCGTAAGCCGGGTGGTACTCCTGCACCACCACCACGCCGCCGGCAGCGGCCAAGATCGGCGTCCCGACGTCCGAGGGGAAATCAAGGCCGGTGTGCAGCGCCGAACGCCCCGTGAAGGGGTCGATCCTGAATCCGAACGGAGAACCGACACGCCCCCCCGTCACGGGTTCCTGTGTGGGCACCAGACTGCGCTGGATCTTCTGGTCAAACAGCCGCGACTCCACCGCTGTCAGCCAGTCAATACGCGAGCCGCTCGACACATCCAGTTGATCCATCGCCTGTCCGAGTTCGTCCACGGTCAACGCCCGCTCGCCGATCAGCATGCCGCCAGCTCCGGGCAAGGTCTTGAAGTCCGCCGGATTCAAGCCTGCCAAACCGGCCACTCGTTCCCCCAGCGACTCAATCTGCATCATGCGCGCCTGCATTTCACCCAGCCGGCGCGCCATCACGTCCAGGTTTTCTCGCATATACAGCGACCGGGCATCGAGCTCCCCCTGCGTCACGATACGCGCCACCGAAGCAAAACCCGGCCAGCCTTTGCGCACCCCTTCCAGAAAAACCCAGTGGTATGCCGCGACCGCTCCGAGCATCAACATCAGAGAGCCCAACGCTGCAGCACCCAGCAATTTCCACCCATTGAGATGCAGAGCCCGGCTCTGAGCCAACCAGGCGTCCGTGATAATGATGTGCACGCTTGAACCTTTCCCAACGACCGCACTTGCTGCCCATGAACGCAACACCTCGTCGCAGCGGCATGGTGAGCCTCGAAGAAGCCGTCACCCACGCTCCGACCCTGGCCAGCCTCCAGCAACGAATCCAGGAATCCAGCCGCCACTTGACCATGATCCAGCAGCTGATTCCCGCACCCTTGCGGCGCCATGTCAAAGCGGGCCCCCTGCAAGACGACGACTGGTGTCTGTTGGTCGGCAATGCCACCGCCGCATCCAAACTGAGACAGCTTGTCCCTGCCATCCAGCAGGAACTGAACCAAAAGGGGGCAAAGATTACCTCGATCCGCATCAAAATCCAAGCGGCATCGCGGTGAGTGAGGGACCCGCGGAACGGGAAATTGACTCCCGCCGCATCTCAACGGTCGGTGGGCAGACCGTGGTGCCGCTTGTCTGACTCGAACAGACGACCTATCGCTTACAAGGCGAGTGCTCTACCAACTGAGCTAAAGCGGCCACAACCCCGTTTCCGAGGTTGAGAATTCTACTTGACGCGCTTGAGGTGCGATCGCCCGCCACCACCCGAAGTCGGGCCATCCGGTGGTGGCTCACCAGCCTCATCCGACACCGCCCCCTCATCACTGGGAACCGCACGCAAGGGGGCGCGCTCCGCATCGGCCGCCGCTGCGGGCAGGACCTCGGAGACAGCCGGCGGAGGAAAGGCCATGCCTTGCCCGTTCTCACGGGCGTAGATGGCGATCACATGGCCCACGGGAATGATGATCTCGCGGGCAACCCCTCCGAATCGCGCCTTGAACTCGATGTAATCGTTGCCCAGACGCAAGCCGTTGGTGGCGTCAAAACTCACGTTCAAAACGATCTCGCCGTTTTTCACGTATTCCTGCGGAACCTGCACCGACGCATCGACCTGTACAGCGATGTACGGAGAAAACCCGTGATCGGTGCACCACTCGTGCAGCGCACGCAGCAGATAGGGACGCGTAGAAGGGAGTTCCTGTTGACTCAGACTCATGGAATCCATCAGATGGGCACCCAGATTGGCCGGGTGCCACAACCTTGTTACTTGCGCATGACCTTTTCCGAGGGCGTGAGCGCCTCGATGTAAGCCGGACGGGAAAAAATGCGCTCCGCGTACTTCAGCAACGGCGCCGCATTCTTGCTCAACTCGATGCCATAGAAATCGAGGCGCCACAGCAACGGCGCAATGGCCACGTCCAGCATCGAGAAGTTGTCACCCAGCATGTACTTGTTCTTCAGGAACACCGGTGCCAGTTGGGTCAGACGGTCACGGATATGCGCTCGCGCTTTTTCCAGCGCCTTGTCATTGCCCTTCGCTGCACGCGATTCCAGCACGGACACATGGGTGAACAGCTCTTTCTCGAAGTTCAGCAGAAAGAGGCGCACGCGCGCACGGTCCACCGGGTCGCCCGGCATCAGCTGAGGATGCGGAAAGCGCTCATCGATGTACTCGTTGATGATGTTCGATTCGTACAGGATGAGATCACGTTCGACCAGAATCGGCACCTGCCCGTAAGGATTCATCACGCTGATGTCTTCGGGCTTGTTGTACAGATCCACATCGCGGATCTCGAAATCCATGCCCTTCTCGAACAGCACGAAGCGGCAACGGTGGGAGTAAGGGCAGGTGGTGCCCGAGTACAAGACCATCATGTGAGAGACTCCTTAATGCAAAAAACAGTGGAGGACCTGGAGAGCATTTGCTCGACACGGCCCTGCCACTGTGGGCAGCCAACCCCGACGCCTTGACGGCGGCAGGCCGGCTCCAGAGGAAAAATTACTTGACGTCTTTCCAGAACGCTGCGTTCAAGCGCCAAGCCACAAGGGCAAAGGCCGCCAGGAAGATCATGACCCAGACGCCAATGCGCACACGGCTGTTCTGGGCCGGCTCCCCCATCCACTGCAGGTACGCCACCAGATCACCTACGTTCTGATCGAACTCGGCCTGCGTCATCTTGCCAGGCTTTACATCTTGCCAGCCCTTGAGAACGTCGACCTCATGACCATGGCTCCCCACTTTTTCCAGAACCGGGGCGCGCTCGCCCTGCAGCTCCCAAAGTGGGTTGGGCATGCCGATGCTGGGGAACACCATGTTGTTCCAGCCGGTCGCCTTGGTGTCATCGCGGTAGTAAGTCCGCAGCAAGGTGTAAATGTAGTCGGCACCGGTGTAGCCCGGGCCCGAACGCGACCGTGCGATCACCGTCAGGTCGGGCGGGTTGGCGCCGAACCACTCCTTGGCCTGCTTGGGATCAATAGCCGCCTTCATCGTCTCACCGATCTTGTCGGTAGTGAAGGTCAGGTTTTCAGCAATCTGCTTGTCATCCAGCCCAATATCGCGCAAGCGGTTGAAGCGCATGAACGCCGCAGAATGGCAGCTCAGGCAGTAATTGACAAAGATCTTGGCGCCGTTTTGCAGCGCCGCCATGTCGTTGGTTCGGTTGGGAGCCTTGTCGATCGGGAAGCCACCACCCGCAGCCTGCGCGGCACCGGCAAGACCCAAGGTGAGCACAAAGCCCAGAAGCATCTTTTTCATGGGGATATTTCTCCGCTGGGACTTTTGACTCAATGGGCCGTGAAGTTCACGCGCGCGGGCACGGGCTTGAATTCACCCAGACGCGACCACCAGGGCATCAGCAGGAAGAAGCCGAAATAGAACAGCGTACCCACCTGGGACACACGCTCACCGATAGGCGACGGCGGCAAAATACCCAGGTAGCCGAGGATCAGGAAATTGATCACGAAGACGGCGTAGAGCCATTTGTTCCAGCTCGGACGGTAGCGGATCGACTTGACCGGGCTGTGGTCCAGCCAAGGGAGGAAGAAGAGGATGATGACCGCACCACCCATGGCCACCACACCCCAGAACTTGGCATCGATCGCCCACATCAGGGCAATCAGCACCAGCGCAGCGCCGACAACCACGCCCTTGGCCAAACCGCCGAGCTTGGTCTTGACGACGCCCAGAACGGCGCCAGCCAACACACAAGCCATGAGGGCGTACATCATTTCGGTCGTTATCGCACGCAGCATGGAGTAGAACGGTGTGAAGTACCAGACCGGTGCAATATGCGGCGGGGTCTTCAGCGGATCGGCCGGGATGAAGTTGTTGTACTCCAAGAAGTAGCCGCCAAACTCAGGCGCGAAGAACACGATGGCCGAGAACACCATCAGGAACACAGCCACACCAAACACATCGTGCACGGTGTAGTAGGGATGGAACGGCACGCCATCGGCCGGTGCATCCTTGGACCAGCGGTTGCCCTTCGGACCGGCCTTGATTTCCACACCATCCGGATTGTTGGAACCCACATCGTGCAGCGCCAGCAAGTGCGCCACCACCAGACCCAGCAAAACCAGGGGCACAGCAATCACGTGGAAGCTGAAGAAGCGGTTGAGCGTGGCATCGCCCACCACGAAGTCGCCACGGATCAGGATGGCCAGATCAGGGCCGACAAAGGGGATGGCGGAAAACAGGTTCACGATCACCTGCGCGCCCCAGTAGGACATCTGGCCCCAGGGAAGCAGATAACCCATGAAGGCCTCGGCCATCAGTGCCAGGAAGATGGCACAACCGAAAACCCAGACCAACTCACGCGGCTTGCGGTAGGAGCCGTAGATCAGGCCACGGTACATGTGCAGATACACCACCACAAAGAAGGCCGATGCCCCGGTGGAGTGCATGTAGCGAATCAGCCAGCCCCAGGGCACATCGCGCATGATGTACTCGACAGAGGCAAACGCTAGGTTGGCGTCGGGCTTGTAGTGCATCACCAGAAAAATGCCGGTGACGATCTGGATCACGAGCACCAGCAACGCCAGCGAACCGAAGATGTACCAGAAGTTGAAGTTCTTCGGAGCGTAGTACTCCGACATGTGAACGCGGTAAGCCGAGAAAGCGGTAGGAAACCGGTTCTCGAACCAGTTCACGACCTTCTGGCCAGCGGGAGCATCGGGGGGGAGTTCTTTGAATTCAGCCATGTCAGCCTCTGTTGGTCGGTGCGCCAGGGCCTGTCAGGCCTTCTTGTCTTCGCCGATGAGCAGCACCGTGTCCGACACGTAGTAGTGCGGCGGCACTTCCAGATTGTCCGGAGCCGGCTTATTCTTGAACACCCGGCCCGCCAGGTCGAAAGTGGAACCGTGGCAAGGGCAGAGGAAACCGCCCTTCCAGTCTTCGGGCAACGAAGGCTGCGTACCAACGGCGAACTTGTCGATAGGCGAACACCCCAGGTGCGAACAGATGCCCACGCCCACAAACACCTCGGGCTTGATGGAGCGGTGGCGGTTCTTGGCGTACTCCGGCGTGGGATACGCCTTGCGATCGGAATTCGGGTCGGCCAGTTGCGCCTCGTCCTCTTCCAACGACTTGAGCTGCTCGGCCGTGCGCTTCATGATCCACACTGGCTTGCCTCGCCACTCCACAACGATTTTCTCGCCAGGCTGGACGGCCGAAATATCGACCTCGACCGCAGCGCCAGCGGCCTTGGCCCGCTCCGACGGCTGGAAGGTGCTCACGAAAGGCACGGCAACGGCTGCGGCTCCCACGCCACCCATGGCGCAGGAAGTGATCAGCCAGGTTCGGCGACTGCTGTCCACAGTCGCATCGACGGTTGCTTCACTCATGGGGAACTTTCAATGACGTTTCGAAACGGGGCAATACCAAGGTCAACATTGCATTGTACCGAAGCCCAAAACCGCCTCCCGAACCTTTCGGGACACAGCACCAGCCAGGGTCAGCCCCTTGCCTTCGGCAAAAGAGCCCCTCCGTTAATACCAAGGTGCTCTGTGAGAAAATGAAAACAAGAGGGCTGCACGGTGCAGCCCTCGCCGCGGAGCGCGATGATGAGCATAGCGAGTGAATTCAAAGAATTCGCCCTGAAGGGCAATGTGATGGACTTGGCAGTTGGCGTCATCATTGGGGGGGCGTTTGGCAAGATCGTCAGCTCTCTGGTGGATGACGTGATCATGCCGGTGGTCAGCAAGATTTTTGGCGGGCTGGATTTTTCCAGCTACTACGTCCCTCTGGCGGGACAGGCTGCGGGCTTGCCTTTGGCCAAGGCCAAGGAAGCTGGCGCAGTGCTCGCCTACGGCAACTTCATCACCATCGCACTCAACTTCATCATCCTGGCGTTTGTCATCTTCGTGATGGTCAAGCAGGTCAACCGCCTCAAGCGCGAGACCCCTCCGCCGCCGCCAGCAGGCCCGACGGAGGAGGTGCAGTTGCTGCGAGACATCCGCGATAGCCTGCGCAAATAAACCCCTCGGACATCCATGGCCGCTGCCGGAGTCGGCAGCTTTTTTTGCGACTGCCTCAGAGCTCGCCAGGCCCAGGCGACCGGGCAGCGGTCTGCCAGGCTTCGTCAAGCGCAGCCAAAAGGCTCGCCGCACTGGCTTGACCTGTCCCTGCCAGATCGAAGGCCGTACCGTGATCAGGGCTGGTGCGAATCAGAGGCAGGCCCAACGTGGTGTTGACGCCGTGCTCCAACCCCATCAGCTTGACCGGAATGAGCCCTTGGTCGTGGTACATCGCCACCACGGCATCGAACGCCCCTTGCCGGGCCCGCATGAACACCGTATCAGGTGCATACGGACCTGACACGTTCCAGCCGCGATCCCTGCCAGCCGCGATTGCTGGCGCAATCACTTCCAGTTCCTCTCGTCCGAACAGCCCCCCCTCTCCGGCGTGGGGGTTCAGTCCAGCCACCGCAATGCGTGCCTGCGGCAGACCATGGCGCGCAAAATAGTCGGCCGTAATGCGCAACGTCTCCAACACCTGATCGAACGTCACCGCCGCTATGGCCTCCCGCAACGCCACATGGATGCTCACCAGCACGGTACGCAGTCCTGGTGCGCTGAGCATCATGCGAACCGGCATCTGTTCCAGCGGGACTCCCGCGTAAGCCGCCGACAGCGCCTGCAGCATTTCCGTGTGCCCGGGATAAGGCACACCCGCCGCATGCAACGCCTCTTTGTGGATGGGCGCGGTCACCAAAGCCCTCGCTCGCCCGGCCAGCACCTCCGTTGCCCCCCAGGCGATGCAATCCGCCGCAGCCCGCCCCGCAGAGGCAGAAATACACCCCCACGACACAGGCTCATGCAAAGTACATGTCTGCACCACCACCGGAGCCCCCACCGGCACATGCACCCACGCATTCAGATCGGACACCTCCACCCATTCCGGCTCAGCCCCCAGCAAGGCCTGCGCCCGCTTCAGAGAGGGCACATCGCCCGCCACCAGGACACGCTGGCACCATTCCGGCCGTTGCATCAAGGCCTTGGCAATGATTTCCGGCCCCACACCGGCCGGATCGCCCATGGTGAGGACGATGGGGCGGGAAGGGCGTTCGGACTGCATGCGCAACCCCTTCAGGCAGGATTGGGAATATCGATGAACACATGCTCCATGCCGAGCTCCCCGGCCACATGCGCGCCCACCGCCGGCGCCCCATAGCGCTCCGAAGCGTGATGGCCGCAGGCGACGTAGGCCACGCCGCTTTCGCGAGCGTAGTGGGCTTGTGGCTCGGATATTTCGCCCGTGATGAACAGGTCTGCGCCGGCCGCAATCGCCGCCTCGAAGTAGCCTTGCGCACCGCCGGTGCAGAGCGCCACCCGCTCCACCGGCCGGCTGGCCTCATTGGCCACCAAAGTCACCGCACGTCCCAAAGAGCCTTCGATCCGATCCGCCAAGGCCTGCGCGGTGACGGGAGCGGTGCACCCCAACCAGCCCAGCGCCTGGTCCCCGAAGCAGCCCTCCAAGCCACCGAACCGCTCCAGACCCAACCGGGCGGCCAGTTGGGCATTGTTTCCGAGCGTGGGGTGGGCATCCAGCGGAAGGTGATAGGCGAACAAACTGATGTCGTGCGCCAATAGACGGGACAGGCGTTGTTTCATCCACCCGACGACCCGGCCATCTTGCCCCCGCCAGAAAAGGCCATGGTGCACCAGAATGGCGTCGGCCCCTTCGGCGATAGCGGCATCGATCAGTGCCAGACTGGCCGTCACACCAGACACCAGCTTCCTGATCCGAGCCCGGCCCTCGACCTGGAGGCCGTTGGGACCGTAGTCGCGAAACTGGGCTGGCTGCAGCAGCGTATCGAGGGTTTGCAACAAAAGCGTGCGATCAGCGGGTGCTTGCATGCCCGCATTCTGACAGCGTGCGGGACGCACTCGCCCGCGTCGGAACCTTACCCCTCGCTGCGCGGCGCCTCATTCACCTTGCGCAGAAAAAATCGGATGAACCAGATTGCCATACCGATCATGAAAATGATGCCGGCAATGCTGAAGAGGCCGTAGTCGGTCGAGAACAGATCCACCAATGCTTTCATCGTCTTCTCTCCTTAGAGATACTGAGGGGAGCACCATTGCAAGCCATGCCCTGTTCAGGTGCGTTGATCTGCATCAATTCGCATGAACCCGTGAAACAGAATGCAGATGCAGGACAATGCGCATCACGTTTGCGTCTCTTCGCCAACAGAACTTTGCTGCGCTTCTCATGAAACGACTCTGGCTGGTCTTCGCCCAATCCGTCACCGTGCTGCTGGCAGCTTATTTTGTGGTCGCCACCTTGCGGCCCGAATGGCTCAACCGCAAGCCCTCTCTGCCCATGATCGTGCCGGTTCTGGAGTCTTCGACCCCTCCGGGAGATGGCGCCCAGGCCACGACGGCGGGATTCCGCTCGGCAGCCCAGGCCGCTTCGCCCGCCGTGGTCAGCATAAACACCAGCAAAGCCACGGAAACCAATCCTCAGACCTCTGACCCCTGGTTTCGTTTCTTTTTTGGCGACCAGGGCCAATCCCAGCGGCAAAGCGGCCTCGGTTCAGGCGTCATCGTCAGTCCCGCCGGCTACATCCTCACCAATAACCATGTGATCGAGGAAGCCGACCAGATCGAGGTTCTGCTCAATGACGGCCGACGCAGTCCCGCCCAGGTCATCGGTACCGACCCGGACACCGACTTGGCCGTGCTCAAGGTCGACCTTCAGTCGCTGCCCGTTATCACGCTGGGTGATTCGGACGCACTGGCCATCGGCGATGCTGTCCTGGCTATCGGCAACCCCTTTGGTGTGGGGCAGACCGTCACCAGCGGCATCGTCAGCGCCCTGGGACGCACGCAACTGGGCATCAACACCTTTGAGAACTTCATCCAGACCGATGCGGCCATCAACCCCGGCAACTCCGGTGGCGCACTGGTAGACACCAACGGCCACCTGATGGGCATCAATACGGCCATTTACTCCCGCTCAGGTGGATCAATGGGCATTGGGTTTGCCATCCCCACCTCCACCGCCCGCAGCGTCATGGAGGCCATCGTGCGGGACGGCCAGGTCACCCGGGGATGGATCGGCGTGGAACCCCAGGACCTCACCCCCGAACTTGCTGAGAACTTCGGTGTGCCGCCGGGTACCGGCGTCATCATCACGGGCGTGCTCCAGAACGGCCCTGCCGCACAGGCCGGACTCCGCCCGGGAGACGTCATCACCCAGGTGGCAGGCAAGTCGGTCAACAACGTCGCCCAACTGCTGTCGGCGGTCGCCGCCCTTCCGCCGGGTCAGCCGGCATCTCTGGAAGTGGTCCGCAAAGAAGGCGCGCAGCACCTGCAAGTGGTCCCGGGTAGGCGCAATCTGCCCCGGCAAACCAACGGCCAGCGCTGAAGCTTTGGGGAGGAGCGGTGTTGTGGCTCTTGCCACCGCACCGCCTGCGACGCCTTAGGAAGCTGAATCTTCGGGCGTGGCCGGTGCCTGGGTGCTCCGGACAAACCACTGCGAACCCCAGATGCCCAGCTCGTACAGCAGGCACATGGGAACGGCCAGCGCCAGCTGGGAAATCACATCGGGCGGCGTGACCACCGCCGCGATGATGAAGGCCAGCACGACAAAATAACCCCGGAATTCCTTGAGCTTTTCCACGGTGACCAGATCCATCTTGACCAGCAGCACCACCACGATCGGCACCTGGAAAGCCAGGCCAAAGGCGAGGTACAGCGACAGAATGGCCTCGACATAGGAAGCGATGTCTGGCGTGGCCGCCACGCTTTTGGGCGTGAACTGCTGAATGAAGCCGAACATCTTGTCCAAGACAAAAAACTGCACGAAGGCGATACCCATGTAAGCCAGAAGGCTGCCCACGATGATCAGAGGCACGGCAAAGCGCTTCTCATGGCTGTACAGGCCTGGCGCCACAAACGCCCATATCTGGTACATCCACCAGGGCAGCGACATCAGCAAAGCCGCCATGGCCAACACCTTGAGGGGCACAAAGAACGGCGAGAACACGCCCACCGCGATCAATTTCTCCGTGCCGGCAGGCATGTGCGACAGGATGGGTACGGCGATCAGATCGATCAGGCCACTGGGCCCAGGCCAGATCGCCAGCAATGCCATGCAAATGCCCAATCCCGCCATGCCGTAGAGCAGGCGATCACGCAACTCCATCAGGTGCTGGACAAAGGGCTGCTCGGTGCCGGCCAGTTCGTCGGCGGGTTCTTTGGAGTCGGACATCAGCGGGACGCAGAAGATGAGCGTGGGCGATAGCGCGCCACACGAGCGGCACCAGACAAGGCGCGCGTGCGCACGCCAGAACGGGCCTTGTACCACTGGGGCATGGCGGTCTGTTTGATGCGCCAGTTTTTGCCGGGGTGCTTGTAGGCCGGGTAGACCGGCGCGCCCAACGCGCTCAGGGCGTCGTCCATGCCGGAAGAAGCCTGACCATCCAGCCCAGCCGTCGCTTCCGACCACGATTTTTCAAAATCATTGACGCCACTGCTGACCGAAGTCTCGACGTCGCGAGCCGCGCTTTCGACCGACTCTTTCATCTTGCGCAGCTCGTCAAGTTCCATCGACCGATTGACTTCGGCCTTGACGTCGGCCACATACCGCTGCGCCTTGCCCAACAAGGCCCCCACAGTGCGGGCCACGCGCGGAAGCTTTTCGGGGCCGATGACGATCAGCGCCACCGCGCCAATGAGCGCGAGCTTGGAAATGCCCAGATCAATCATGCAAGATTACCCGTGGGAAAGCCGCAGCCCGGCACCAGAAACCCGGACCGCCATCGCCTCCCGGCAGGGAGGCCATCGTTTTCGGTCAGCTTTTTTGCTTGGCCTCGACATCGATCGCGGCCTTGTCGGCACGCGAAGCGTCCTGGGTGACCTGGCCGGCAGCCGGTGGTGTATCGGCACCGCCTTCTTTCATCCCGTCCTTGAAGCCCTTCACCGCCCCGCCGAGATCGGAGCCGATGTTCTTCAGCTTCTTGGTGCCAAACACCATGACCACGATCAGCAGCACGATCAACCAATGCCAGATCGAAAAGGAACCCATGTCGCTCTCCAACAATATTTGATTCAGTTCGTACCCGAACTAAGGGTACCGTTGCTGGGATTCTACGCGCCGCCCCGGAGTTCAGCGCGCACGGATTCAACCGCGCGCCCAGGGGCGGGGGCCACCCATGACATGGACGTGCAGGTGGTGGACTTCCTGCCCCCCTTCTGTGCCGGTGTTGCACACGATGCGGAACCCGCCTTCAGGATACGGGTTGCAACCCTGCTCCATGGCCAGCTTGGGCGCCAGCACCATGATCCGACCCAGCAAGCGCTCGTGCTCAACCGTCAGCTGCGCCATGGAAGGGATGTGCTGCTTCGGCACTATCAGGAAGTGCACGGGCGCCCAGGGTGCAATGTCGTGAAAGGCGTAGAGTTCGTCGTCCTCGTGCACCTTGCGCGAGGGGATCTGGCCAGCAATGATCTTACAGAAAATGCAGTCGGGGTCGTGGGCACTCATGGTGGGCACAAAAGAGGTATCAATCGGGCATGGCCTGCCCGGTGTTCATCCGCACCATGCCTTTGACGATGCGGTAGAGGAACCAGACGGAAATCACCACCCAGGCAAGCATGCCCGGCAGCAAAAACAGCAGCCACAGTGGCAAGGTGACGAGGTACAGGATGCCCGCCCACAGCACCGACCGGATCCGCCATGAAAAATGGCTGGCCTGCCAGGTACCCGCCGCGTCGGACTGTTTGACCAGATCGATGACCAGGGCCACCAGCAGGATACCGATCCCCACCTGGGCGCCCGGCACGACGGCCGCAATGGCCACGACCAAGTGCAACAGGTAACTCACCCAGCCGATCGTGCGCAGCGATTCCGCTGCCTCGTCGCTCTTGTCCTGCACATCGATCACATCACGCGGGTCGTTCATCACGATCTCTCCAGAAAAGGGCGCTGGCTCACTCCCCGGCCTCCCGGGCTTGCGCCTTGCGCAGCGCTTTTTCTTCCAGGCCACTGAGGCCTTCGCGCCGAGCCAGTTCGGCCACCACATCGGCTGGCGACTTGCCGTAATGGGCCAGCGCCACCATGCAATGGAACCAGAGATCGGCCACTTCGTTCACCAGCTTTTGCGGATCGCCGCCGTAGTCAATGTCCTTGGCGGCCATGACCGATTCCGTGGCCTCTTCACCGATTTTTTTCAGAAAGGCATCCGGCCCTTTGTGGAGCAGACGCGCCACATAGCTTTTCTCCGGGTCACCGCCATGGGCGGGTTTGCGGCTTTCGATGACCGCAGCGAGGCGGTCCAGCGAGTCGGTAGAAGTCATGCGTTCATTGGTAGATGGATTCCGGATCCTTGAGCACCGGGTCCACCGGCGTCCAAGCACCATCGCGCAGCACGCTGTAGAAACAGCTGTGCCGCCCGGTATGGCAGGCAATACCGGGTTCGTGCCCGAGCTGGGTCACCTTCAGCAGCACCACATCGTTGTCGCAGTCGAGCCGGATTTCGTGCACGGTCTGCACGTGCCCGGACTCTTCGCCCTTGAACCAGAGCTTGCCACGCGAACGGCTGAAGTACACCGCCCGCCCGAGCTCGGCCGTTTTCTGCAGCGCCTCGCGGTTCATCCAGGCAAACATGAGCACGTCGCCACTGCCTTGTTCCTGCGCGATCACGGGCACCAGGCCCTGCGCATCCCATTTCACGTCATCCAACCAGTTCATCCCGTGAATCTATCACGCGCCCTCCCCCATCACCGCGGGCCTTCGGGGTACCATGGTCCGGCCTTGCATTTCCGGAGACGCCCATGAAAGCCCGCACCCTCATCCTCGTTGCCTGCCTGCTGCTCGTGGCAGGTTTCGTGGCCCTCAATCTGGACGAGATCTTCCGGCCGACCACCCTGAACTTCGCCGTCACCGAAGTGCAGGCCCCGATGGGTCTGGTGCTGCTGGGCCTGCTGGCCCTGGTGCTCGTGGTCTTTCTGCTGGCCCTGGTGTTCAACCAGACCACCCACCTGATGGAGGTGCGCCGCATCAGCCGCGAGGCGGCAGAACAGCGGCAACTGGCCGACAAGGCCGAGGCCTCCCGCATTGCCGAACTGAGGGACGATCTGCGGTCGCAGGTGGCGCATCTCGAGAGCCAGCAGCAGACCCAAGCCAACGCGCTGCAGCAGCAGATCGAGCGATCGCACGCCGAACTCGCCCGCCTGTTCGAGCAGACCAGCAACGGTCTGAGCGCCAGCCTCGGCGAACTGGAAGACCGGCTGGAGCGCCAGGAGCGGCTGGCCCCGCCACCGGGCGCCTGAGCCGCCTGCTCAGAGCCTGACGGGAATGCCTCTCTCGGCCATGCGTTGCTTGGCCTGGGCCACCGTGTATTCGCCGTAGTGGAAGATGCTCGCGGCCAGCACCGCGTCGGCGCCACCCTGCTGCACCCCGTCGGCGAGATGGTCGAGATCGCCCACCCCGCCAGAAGCGATGACGGGCACGCTCACCGCGTCGGACACCGCCCGCGTCAGCGCCAGATCGAAGCCCGACTTGGTGCCATCGCGGTCCATGCTGGTCAGCAGAATTTCGCCCGCACCGAATTCGGCCATCTGCCGGGCCCAGGCCACGGCATCCAGTCCGGTGTTTTTGCGCCCACCGTGGCTGTAGACATCCCAGCCCTCGCCGCGCGTTGCCACGTCATCCCCTTGACGGCGTTTGGCGTCGATGGCCACCACGATGCACTGGGCACCGTATTTGTCGGACGCCTCGCGAATCACCTGCGGGTTGGCGATGGCGGCCGAGTTGAAGCTGGTCTTGTCGGCGCCGGCATTGAGCAGGCGGCGCACGTCTTCCACCGTGCGGACACCGCCCCCCACCGTCAGCGGGATGAAGACCTGCGAGGCCACCGCTTCAATGATGTGGAGGATCAGATCGCGGCCATCGCTGGTCGCGGTGATGTCCAGGAACGTGAGTTCGTCTGCACCTTGCTCGTTGTAGCGCGCCGCGATCTCGACCGGATCGCCGGCATCGCGCAGTTCGACGAAGTTGACGCCTTTGACGACGCGACCGCCGGTCACGTCCAGGCAGGGGATGATGCGTTTCGCCAGCATGGGAAGCCTTGTGTCAGCGATTGAAAAAGCCGGCTACTCAGGCCAGCACCAGCCGTTGATGGCCCACCCAGGTCGCGCCAGGTGCCACTTCGGCGACAGCGAGTGCCTGCGCGGCCTCCACGCAAGCCAGACGCCGCTCACCACCCGGGGGCAGATCGGCCATGGCCGCCGCCTTGTCGGGCCCCGGATTCCAGACCACGGTGTCGGACCACCCCACCTGGGCGACGCCCAGGCGCTTCGGGCCATCGTCCACGCGCAGGCCCTCGGAGGCTGCGGGCAGGATACGGTCAATCTCACCCTGCAGGGGCAGCGCCGGCAGCACCGGGCAGGGCGTGCCACGCACCGAATCCCAGCCACGGCCACCGTCCGGCCAGCCGGAAACGGAAGCCCTGTTGGCGTCATCAAGCGCCAGATAGGTGTGCAATGCGCCGGTGAACGGGAGCACCGTAGGGCCTTCGTTGTGGATGGCCAAAGAAACGGTGAGACAGCCCGATGACAGCGTCACGGTCAGCGCCAGCCGGCACCGGTGCGGCCAGTCGACACCCGCCGGGCGGCACGCCGCCGGGTCGATTTCGAAGCGCAGGCTGGCCTCGGCCACACCGAGTTCTGCCCGCGCGAAACGCCACGGCACCTGGCGGACCCAGCCATGGCGTGGCAACAGGCCCCGATCCGAAAACTGTGGCCAGCACACCGGAATGCCACCGCGGATGGCCGCGCTGCCATCGAGCACGGCACGTGGGCTGAGGTAGAGACGCTCGCTGCCCCCGGCCATCCACGACAGCACCTGGGCACCGTGTTCGGCCACGCAGACCGCATCACCGCCGGGCCAGTACAGACGGTGGCAGGCGAGCTGCTGCAGGGCCACCCGCTCATGCACCGGGGTGTCACCGGCGGAGTTCATCCGTTGAGCTCGTCGGCCAGCCGCTGCGCGGCTTCGAAGTCCAGATCGCCGCTGTAGATGGAGCGGCCGCAGATCACGCCTTCGACCCCCTCGCTTTCGACCGCACAGAGCCGGCGGATGTCGTCGATGTTCGACAGACCACCCGACGCGATGACCGGGATCGACAGGGCCTGGGCCAGCTTCACGGTGGCGTCGATGTTGATGCCGGTGAGCATGCCGTCGCGGCCGATGTCGGTGTAGATGATGCCTTCGACGCCGTAGTCCTCGAACTTGCGCGCCAGATCGACCACTTCGTGGCCGGTGAGCTTGCTCCAGCCATCGGTCGCCACCTTGCCGTCCTTGGCATCGAGGCCGACGATGATGTGGCCGCCAAAAGCGGTGCAGGCATCCTGCAGGAAGCCGGGGTTCTTGACCGCAGCCGTGCCAATGATGACGTAACGCAGGCCTGCATCGAGATAACGCTCGATGGTGTCCAGGTCGCGGATGCCGCCGCCCAGCTGCACGTCGACCTCGTCGCCCACCTCCTGCAGGATGGCGCGGATGGCGGCCTCGTTCTTGGGCTTGCCGGCGAATGCCCCGTTGAGGTCGACCAGGTGCACGCGACGCGCGCCCTTGTCCACCCATTGCCGGGCGATGGCGGCCGGGTCTTCGCCGAATACGGTGGATTGATCCATGTCGCCCTGCTTGAGGCGAACGCACTGGCCGTCTTTGAGGTCAATGGCGGGAATCAGCAGCATGATGAAGAAGCCGGGAAAGGCAGAAAGTCCTCAGGGTTTCCAGAGGAGGAAATTGCGGTAGAGCGCCAGACCCTGGTCGGCGCTCTTTTCGGGGTGAAACTGGGTGGCGAAAATATTATCGCGGGCGATGGCGGCCGCAAACCGGCCACCGTAGTCCGTCTCTCCCGTGGTGTGGGAGGGCTCTGCCGGGCGGGCGTAATAGCTGTGCACGAAATAGAACCAGGCACCGTCGGGCACGCCGGCCCACACCGGGTGCGCCGGCCCGCGCCCAAGGGCGTGGTGAACACGGTTCCACCCCATCTGCGGCACCTTGAAGCGGCTACCGTCGGGCTGCAGCCGGCCTTCGAGCCGAAAGCGCACCACCTCGCCCGGGAACAGGCCCAGGCCATCGGTGGGCCCTTCTTCACTGCGCTGCAGCAGCATCTGCATGCCCACGCACACACCGAACAAAGGCTTGTTCGCGGCCGCGTGAAGCACCGCATCCTTCAGGCCGGAGGCGGCCAGCTCGCGCATGCAGTCGCCCATGTGGCCTTGTCCGGGCAGCACGACGCGGTCGGCATCGCGCACCACGCTCGGATCCGAAGTGACTTGCACCACAAAGCCCTCCGCAGCGGCCACGTGCGCCACCGCCTGCGACACGGAGCGCAGGTTGCCACTGCCGTAGTCCACCACGGCGACTGTCTTGGATGTCATCGAATCGGCCAGAAAAAGGCAGAAAGAATCAGAGCGAACCTTTGGTCGAGGGAATCGCATCCCCCAGGCGGGCGTCCCGCTCCAGGGCCATGCGCAGTGCCCGGGCGAACGCCTTGAACACGGTCTCGGCCTGGTGGTGGGCGTTTTCCCCCTTGAGGTTGTCGATGTGCAGGGTCACCCCCGCATGGTTGACAAAGCCCTGGAAGAACTCGAACGTGAGCTGGGTGTCGAAGGCCCCGATCATGCCGGCCTTGAACGGCACCTGCATGTGCAGACCCGGACGGCCGGAAAAATCGACCACCACGCGCGAAAGCGCCTCGTCCAGCGGCACATAGGCATGGCCGTAGCGGCGCAGGCCCTTCTTGTCACCCACGGCCTTGGCAAAGGCCTGGCCCAGGGTGATGCCCACGTCTTCCACCGTGTGGTGGCCATCGATGTGCAGGTCGCCCTGGCAGTCGATCTCCAGATCGATCAGGCCGTGACGGGCGATCTGGTCGAGCATGTGATCGAAGAAGCCGATGCCCGTAGACAGGCGCGCCTCACCGGTGCCATCGAGGTTCACACGAACACGGATCTTCGTCTCGGCGGTGTGGCGCTGAACGTCGGCAATGCGGGCGGCAGCGGATGCGGCGGCGCTGAGGGGGGTCGGGGTGGTCATAAGCTGGGAGGCAGGGCGTTCAGCATCTGCGTGTTCTCTTCCGGTGTGCCCACCGTCAGGCGCAGGCATTGGCCCAGCAACGGGTGCATTTTAGAAACATTCTTGACCAGCACGCCACGCGCCTTGAGACCGGCAAAGGCACGGTCGGCGTCGGGCACGCGCACCAGCAGCATGTTGGCTTCGCTCGGGAACGGGTGCACGCCTGGCATGGCCGCCATGGCAGAGGCCAGCCGGTCGCGTTCGCTGCGGATCTCCACCGCCTGCCGGGCGAACACGTCGGCGTGCTCCAGCGCGAACAGCGCACACTCCGCATTGAGCACGCTCACGTTGTAGGGCGGGCGCAGCTTGTCGATCTCGTGCACGAGCGCCGATGGACCGACCAGGTAACCCAGACGCACGCCGGCCAGGCCGAACTTGGACAGCGTGCGCATGAGCAGCACGTTCGCATTGGCCACCGGGTCCGCCCGCATCTCATCCAGCCAGCTGCGGCTGGAAAAGGGCTGGTAGGCCTCGTCCATCACCACCAGCCCCCCGAAGCGGGCCGCTTCGGCAATCAGGCGTCGGATCACGGCCGCGTCCCAAAGGTTGGCGGTGGGGTTGTTCGGATAAGCCAGGTAGGTGATGGCTGGCCGGTGTGTGCGCAAAGCCGCCACCATCGCCACCTCATCCAGTTCGAATGCGGCCGTGAGCGGCACGCCATGAAACGCCAGGCCCTGCAACTGGGCACTCATGGCGTACATCACGAAACCCGGCACCGGCGCCACGATGGCCGCACCCGGGCGGTCGCAAGCCATGGCCAACAGCGAGATCAGCTCGTCGGAGCCGTTGCCCAGCATCAGCGCCTGCCCGGCGGGCAGATCGATGTGCCGGGCCAGGGCCTGCCTGAGATCCTCAATGCGATCCCCCGGGTAGCGGTTGATGGCCACCCGCCCCAGACGCTCGCCCAGCGCGGCCTGCAAGGCCGGCGGCAGCGAGAACGGGTTTTCCATCGCGTCCAGCTTGATCAGGCCGGTCGCATTCTGGATCGCGTAGGCATGCAGGGACTGCACATCCTCACGGATGTGCCGCAGCGGGTTCGGGTCGAGCGGTGCGTTCATGTCGGAGACCGCATCGGCGGCACGGTGGACAGGCGCAGCTCGGCTGCGCGGGCGTGGGCTTGCAGCCCCTCGCCATAGGCCAGCTCTGCGGCCACGGCGCCCAGTCCCTGGGCGCCGGCCTCGCTGACCTCGATCAGGCTGGAGCGTTTCTGGAAGTCGTACACACCCAGCGGCGACGAAAAACGCGCCGTGCCGCTGGTGGGCAACACGTGGTTGGGGCCAGCGCAGTAGTCGCCCAGACTTTCGCTGGTGTAGGCGCCAAGGAAGATGGCCCCCGCATGCTTGAGCAGCGGCTCCCAGCGGTGCGGATCGCGGCTGGAGACCTCCAAGTGTTCGGGCGCGATGCGGTTGCTGATGGCGCAGGCCTCTTCCATGTCGCGCGTGTGGATCAGTGCACCGCGGTCGTTCAGGCTCTTGGCGATGATGGCCGCGCGCGGCATGGTCGGCAGCAGGCGCTGAATCTCGGCCTGCACGGCGTCGATGTAGGCCGCATCGGGGCACAGCAGGATCGACTGCGCCAGTTCGTCGTGTTCGGCCTGGCTGAACAGGTCCATGGCGACCCATTCGGGCGGTGTGGTGCCGTCGGCCAGCACCAGGATCTCGCTCGGGCCCGCGATCATGTCGATGCCCACGGTCCCGAACACGTGTTTCTTGGCACTGGCCACGTAGGCATTGCCAGGCCCGGTGATCTTGTCCACCTTGGGCACGGTGGCGGTGCCATACGCCAGTGCGGCCACGGCCTGGGCACCGCCGATGGTGAAGGCACGGGTGACGCCAGCCACGTGGGCGGCGGCCAGCACCAGTTCGTTGCGCTCGCCGCGCGCGGCCGTCGCGGCGCCGCTGCCACCGGTGGCCACGCTGCCACGCACCGGCGTCGGCACCACCATGATGATTTCGCTCACGCCCGCCACGTGCGCCGGCACGGCGTTCATGATCAGGCTCGACGGGTAGGCGGCCTTGCCGCCGGGCACGTAGATGCCGACGCGATCCAGCGGGGTGACCTTCTGGCCCAGCAGGGTGCCGTCTTCATCGCGGTAGGTCCAGCTCTCGCCGGACGCCTTTTTCTGCGCCTCGTGGTAGCTGCGCACACGGCGTGCCGCGCTCTGCAGCGCTTCGCGCTGGGCGGCGGGCAAACCGTCAAAAGCCGCCTTGAAATCAGCCTGCGTCAACTCCAGCGCCGCCATCGACGCCACCTGCAGGCCATCGAACCGCGCGGTGTATTCCAGCACGGCCGCATCACCCCGGGTCCGCACGTCCCGCAGGATGTCGGCCACGCGCTGCTCGATCGCGTGATCGGTATCGGAAGACCAATGCAGCCGCGCCGCAAACTGCGTCTCGAAGTCGGACGAAGCGGTACTCAGGCGAAGCGGGGCTGCAGACAGGCTCATGATGCAACGGGTGTGATGGCGCCAGCGAAGGCGTCGATGATGGGGCGAAGGGCTTCGCGCTTGATCTTCAGCGCGGCCTGGTTGACCACCAGACGCGAGCTGATGTCCATGATGCGCTCGACCTCGACCAGGTTGTTGGCCTTGAGCGTCTTGCCGGTGGACACCAGGTCGACGATGGCATCGGCCATGCCGGTCAGCGGCGCCAGCTCCATGGAGCCGTAGAGCTTGATCAGGTCCACGTGCACACCCTTGCCCGCAAAGAACTCGCGCGCGATGGTGGTGTACTTGGTCGCCACCGTCAGGCGCGAGCCCTGGCGCACGGCCGAGGCGTAGTCGAAATCGGCCGGCACCGCCACGCTCATGCGGCATTTGGCAATCTGCAGGTCCAGCGGCTGGTACAGGCCCTGGCCGCCGTGCTCGATCAGTGTGTCCTTGCCGGTCACGCCCAGGTCGGCGCCGCCGTGCTCCACATAGGTGGGGACGTCGGTGGCCCGAACCAGCACCACGCGCACGCCGGGTTGATTGGTCGGCAGGATGAGCTTGCGCGAGGTTTCGGGATCTTCCAGCACCTCAATCCCTGCGGCCGCGAGCAGCGGCAGGGTTTCGTCGAAGATGCGGCCTTTGGACAGGGCTAAGGTAATCAAGACTTCACTCCAAAAGCGGTGTACCCGCAGACCGGGAACACCGCGGGACTGGCTTTGCCAGACCGCAGGTGTTGCCCCCTTGAGGGGGTCGCGCGCAGAGCGGCGGGGGAGTTCATTTCACCCGCTCGATGTTCGCGCCGATCGTGCGCAGCTTGGCTTCCATCTGGTCGTAGCCACGGTCCAGGTGGTAGATGCGGTCGACAATGGTCTCGCCGTCGGCCACCAGCCCGGCGATCACCAGGCTGGCCGACGCCCGCAGATCGGTGGCCATGACGGTGGCGCCCGAGAGCTTCTCCACACCTTCGACCACGGCCACCTTGCCGTCGATCTGGATCTTGGCGCCCAGGCGCATGAGCTCGCTCACGTGCATGAAGCGGTTTTCGAAGATGGTCTCGGTGGCCGTGCTGTTGCCCTGCGCCACGCAGTTCAGGGCCATGAACTGGGCCTGCATGTCGGTCGGGAAGCCCGGGTATTCGGTGGTGCGAAAGCTCTGGGCCTTCAGACGCCCTTGGCTCTTGACGCGGATGAAGCCTTCACCGGCTTCGATGCTGGCGCCGGCTTCGCGCAGCTTGTCGATCACCGCGTCCAGATGGTCAGCGCGGGCGTGGTGCAGCACCACATCACCGCTGGTGGCCGCCACCGCGCACAGGAAGGTGCCCGCCTCGATGCGGTCGGCCACCACCTGGTGGCTGCAACCGTGCAGCCGCTCGACCCCCTGGATGCGGATGCGGCTGGTGCCGTGACCTTCGATCTGTGCCCCCATCGCGATCAGCATCTCGGCCAGATCGGGAATCTCGGGCTCCTGGGCGGCGTTTTCCAGCACCGTCTCGCCCTCGGCCAGTGCGGCAGCCATCAGAAAATTCTCGGTACCCGTCACCGTGACCATGTCGGTGGTGATGCGGGCGCCTTTCAGCCGCGTGCGGCCGGCAGGCAGGCGCGCTTCCATGTACCCGTGTTCGACACCGATCTCGGCCCCCATGGCCTGCAGCCCTTTGATGTGCTGATCCACCGGGCGGGCCCCGATCGCACAACCACCGGGCAAGGACACGCGGGCGCGCCCGAAACGGGCCAGCAGCGGGCCGAGCACCAGCACCGAAGCGCGCATGGTCTTGACCAGTTCGTAGGGTGCCTCGGGGTTGAGCGTGTCGGGCGCCTGGAAACCCATGCCTCCGCGTTCGCCATGGGTTTGCGTCTTCACCCCCATGTGATCGAGCAGCGAACGCATGGTCGCAATGTCGCGCAAGCGCGGCACATTGGTCAGCGTCACCGCATCCGCGGTGAGCAGCGTCGCGCAAAGCTCGGGCAGGGCCGCGTTCTTGGCGCCGGAAATGACCACTTCCCCGTGCAGGGGCTGGCCACCGATGATGCGAAGCTTGTCCATGGGGCGGGTTCTCAGGCCTGGTTGGCCGCCCATTCGGCGGGGGTGTGGGTCTTCATCGACAAGGCATGCACCTCATCGGTCCGGATCTTCTCGCCCAGCGTGGCGTAGACGCGCTGGTGCCGGGCAATGGGGCGCAGGCCCTCGAACTCCGGCGAGACGATCACGGCCGCCCAGTGGCGACCGTCACCGGTGACCTCGATGTGGTCGCAGCGCAGGCCGGCGCTGATGAGGGCCTGGAGTTGTTCGGCGGTCATGGACATGGGGGGAGAAGTCAGTGGCGGATCTTGTAGCCGGTCTTGAGCAGGTGCAGCGCCAGGGCGCTCACCCCAGCGAACGCCCCCCCCACGATCGTCAGGCTCAACCACGGCGAGACGTCGCTGACGCCGAAGAAGCCGTAGCGGAACCCATCGATCATGTAGAAGAACGGGTTGAGGTGGCTCACCTGCTGCCAGAAGGCCGGCAGCGAATGGATCGAGTAGAACACGCCCGAGAGGAAGGTCATGGGCATGATGATGAAGTTCTGGAAAGCGGCCATCTGGTCGAACTTCTCGGCCCAGAGCCCGGCGATCAGGCCCAGCGCCCCCAGCAGACCGGCGCCGAGCAGCGCAAACAGCACGATCCACTGCGGCGCCACCATGGCCGGACGGGCGTACCACCAGGTCACCGCCATGACCCCGGCACCGACCGCCAGCCCGCGCACGATGGACGAGCCCACATAGGCCACGAACCAGGCGCGGTGCGACAGCGGCGTCAGCAGCAGAAACACCAGATTGCCCATGATCTTGCTCTGGATGAGCGATGAACTGCTGTTCGCAAAAGCGTTCTGCAGCACGCTCATCATCACCAGGCCCGGCAGCAGGAAGGCGGTGTAGTTCACCTGGCCATACACCTTCTGGCTGCCGTCCAGCACATGGCCGAAGATCATCATGTAGAGGATGGCGGTGATCACCGGCGCCGCCACGGTCTGGAAGCCAACCTTCCAGAAGCGCAGCACCTCTTTGTAGAACAGGGTCTGCCAGCCGGTCATGCCTTCAGCTCCTCGGTGGGCAGAGGGGAAGCCACGGCAGCCGTCGATGCGGCCGCACCCGTCATGACCTCCAGAAACACGTCTTCCAGATCGGCCTTGCGGATCTCGATGTCCTCCGCCGTCGCACCGGCTTCGCGCACCCGCGCCAGAATGCGTTCGACGTCCAGCGCGTTCTGCGCCGGCAGTTGCACCACCCGGCCGGTCACGCGGGCCTGGGCGGCCAGGTCGGGTGGCAGTGCGTCGTCGGTCTTGAAACGCAGCACATTGGACGAAGCACCACGCAGCAGATCGGACGTGGTGGCCAGCGCCACCACCTGCCCTTGCTTGAGCATCGCGATGCGGCCGCACAGAGCCTCGGCCTCTTCCAGGTAATGCGTCGTCAGCAGCACCGTGCTCCCCTGGCGGTTGAGCTGGGACACAAACTGCCAGAGGGTCTGGCGCAGCTCCACGTCGACCCCGGCCGTCGGTTCGTCCAGCACGATCACCGGCGGCTTGTGCACCAGTGCCTGCGCCACCAACACCCGGCGCTTCATGCCGCCCGAAAGCTGGCGCATGTTCGCCCCGGCCTTGTCGGCCAGCCCCAGACCGTCGAGCAACTCGTCGATCCATGCGTCGTTGTGACGGATCCCGAAATAGCCCGACTGGATGCGCAAGGTTTCGCGCACGCTGAAAAACGGATCGAACACCAGTTCCTGGGGCACCACCCCCAGGTGGCGGCGCGCCGCCGCGTAGTCCTGGCGCACATCGTGCCCATGCACACGGACAGCGCCCGAAGAGGCTCTTGCCAAGCCGGCCAGGATGCTGATGAGGGTGGTCTTGCCAGCACCGTTCGGCCCCAGCAGACCGAAAAACTCACCGGGCTCGATGTCGAAGCTGACACCCTTGAGCGCCTGCAGCTCGCCACGCGCGGTGCGGTAGCTCTTGGAGACGTTCTGAAAGGAAACTGCGGGCATGAAAAGGGCAACCCAGAAAGACAGCCGCCGGCCGCAGCACGGCTGCGGCCGGCGGGAGAACCGGGTATTTTAAGGGGAAGCCCATGGGCCTGCTGCCCGGTGGGCTACAGGCGGCCAGCCCGCTCAGGCGGGCAGCAACTCGGCCACGCCGTACAGCGCAATCAGCTCCCGCAAACGGGACGGCCAATTGAGCACCTTGAGCCGGCGCCCCTGACGCAACAGCTCGCGACGCAACTCCAGCAGCACCGCCACCGCCGACGAATCGAACTCCTTGAGCCCTCCCGCATCCAGGGTGACTTCTTCCCCAGAACGGCTGGACAGGACCGGCTGCAACTGGGTGAGCGTGGCAGCCGCCACCTCCAGCGTCAGCTTTTCCGGCAACTGGGCATCGGCAACGGATTCGCCCATGCTCAGCCCTTGCCCGCCGACTTGTTGCGCTGCGCCAGCGTGGCGATCAATCCGTCAATGCCTTTGGCATTGATTTCCTGCGCAAACTGCGCGCGGTAGGTTTCCACCAGCCATACGCCCAACACGTTCAGGTCATAGATCTTCCAACCGTCAGCCGTCTTTTCGAGGCGGTAATCCAGCTGGATGGGATCGCCCTTGCCCCGGACTTCGGAGCGCACCACCACCTCGGTGTCGTTGGGTGCCGCCCGGAACGGCTTGAAACTGAGCGACTGGTCCTTCACTTCGGCCAGCGCACCGGAATAGGTGCGCAGCAGCAGAGTCTTGAACTCGTCCTGCAGCTGCTTTTGCTGCTCGGGCGTGGCCTGGCGCCAGAAGCGCCCGACAGCCGACGAGGTCATGCGCGTGAAGTTCACGTTCGGCATGATTTTGGTATCTACCAGCGAGGAAATCCGGCTGACGTCGCCCTTCTGGATGGCTGTGTCGGCCTTGACCGCTTCGAGCACTTCGGTAGAAACCCGCTTGATCAGGGCATCCGGCGCCTCGTCCGCAGCGACGGCGTACCCCAGAGGGGCCACGGCCAGCACCACCGTGGCCATTGCCTGGGAGAGCCATTGACGTCTTTTCATGTTGCAGTTCCTTTCTGAGCTTGGTCAGCGCCCGCCCGGTTGGCGCGCCTGACACGGTGTCACTGTAAGACCCTCAACCACCGGTTTTGTTTCGGGACGGTAAGGGCTTGCCGTCAAAATGTGACGGCCTGTAGCCGTCAACGGGATCACTCCCGGTCGATGGGGGGCACGCCAATGCCCTGGTCGACGATGTCTTCGATCAGCGTCTGGCGACGCTGGAGGTACACGTCGCGTGTGAAGCTGTACGGATCCAGCGCCACGTCACCCAGCATGGAGGTGGCCCGCAACAGCCCCGCACGGGTATCGACCACACGCAACACCGTCAGCGAGTTGCGCACGGGCACGTCGGACACCTGCGACAGCGGGTCTGCCGTCAGGTCGACCACGAACCCGCCCGCATCCCGCACCGACGAGGGACCAAAAATCGGCAACACCAGATAGGGCCCGGAAGGCACGCCCCAGCGTCCCAGCGTCAGCCCCAGATCCAGCTTGGTGCGGGGAATGCCCATTTCGCTGGCGATGTCCAGCAAACCGCCCAGGCCCAGAATGGTGTTGACATTGAAGCGCAGGAGGTTCTCCGTCGCTTCACGCGGCCGCAACTGCAGCATGGCATTGACGGCCGACCAGACGTCCCCCAGGTTGCCAAAGAAATTGTTCACCCCCGTGCGAACCGGACTCGGCACCACATCGCGGTAGGTGGTGGCCACCGGCTTGAGCACCGCGGTGTCGACCGCATCATTGAACCCGGAAACCTGGCGGTTGAAGCCCTCCCAGGGATCGGCCGGGTGCGCGTCCGGCGCGCTCGCACACCCTGCCAGCAAAACCACGCCCAGCCCCACGGCCAGCGCTTTGCGAATCCACCCTGCCATCATGCGTGCAACTCCGTCGTGGGTCATGGATTTTGGTATGTGATGGTTTTCGGCCACGCCCGCACTCAGGGTGCAGGCTTCTCGCCGCCTTCAGCCGCCTTGCTGAAGAGGAACTGACCAATGAGATTTTCCAGCACCACCGCCGACTGCGTCTGGTTGATCATGTCGCCGGCGGCCAGATTCTTTTCATCGGCGCCGGGCTCGATGCCGATGTACTGCTCGCCCAGCAGGCCCGCCGTCAGGATCTTCGCGGAAGAGTCCTTGGGAAAGACCACCCCCTTGTTGAGTTCCAGCGTCACCAGGCCCTGGTAGGTGTGCGGGTCCAGCGTGATCGACGACACGCGCCCCACGGTCACCCCGGCCGAACGCACCGGCGAGCGGTTCTTGAGACCACCGATGTTGTCAAACCGCGCCTGCACGGTGTAGGTGTCGCCACCCCGGCTGAAGCTGCCCAGGTTGGCGGCCTTCAAGGCCAGGAATACCAGCGCCAGTGCGCCCAGCAGGACAAACAGGCCGACCAGGATTTCAGTGCTTTTTTTGGTCATGGATGAATACCGGAAATCAGGGGGTGGAGAACATCAGGGCGGTCAGCAGGAAATCCATGGCCAGGGTGCCCAGCGAAGCGATGACCACCGTCCGGGTCGTCGCGTAGGCCACCCCTTCGGGCGTGGCTTCGGTTTCATAGCCTTGGTAGAGCGCGACTGCAGTACAGATCACGCCGAACACGGCGCTCTTGACCACGCCATTGCCCACGTCGCGCCAGACGTCGACACTGCTTTGCTGGATTGCCCAGAAATTGCCGGCATCGATGCCGATGAGGCCGACCGCGACCACCCAGGCACCCAGAATACCCACCGCGGAGAAAAGCGCAGCCAGCAGGGGCATGGCGATGATGCCGGCCAGGAAGCGCGGCGCCAGCACCCGGCGACGCGGGTCGATGGCCATCAGTTCCATCGCGGCGATCTGCTCGCCGGCTTTCATCAACCCGATTTCGGCCGTCAGCGAGGTGCCCGCCCGTCCGGCGAACAGCAATGCCGTGACCACCGGCCCGAGTTCGCGCACCAGGGCCAGGTTGACGATCAGGCCCAATGTGCCCGTGGCGCCAAACGTCACCAGCGCGTAGTACATCTGCAACGCCAGCACAAAGCCCACCGCCGTGCCTGAGGCCAGGATGATCACCAGCGAGCGGTTGCCGATGGCACGGATCTGCTGCACCACCAGCCCGAACCGGCCGAAGGCGGCCGGCAGGGCCTTGAGCAGTTCCAGGAAAAAGAGCGCGCCGCGCCCCCACGCCGAAATGATGGCCAGCGTGCGCTGGCCCAATTGCTGCAACAGGTTCATGACGCGGCTCCCACGCCGAAATCCTGCTCGACCGAGGCCGCGGGATAGTGAAACTTCACCGGACCGTCCGGCTCTCCGCGCACGAACTGGCGCACTTCGGGGTCGGCACTCGCCATCAGTTCTGCGGGGGTGCCCTGCGCCACCACACGGCCACCGGTGGCCAGCAGGACCACCCAGTCGCTGATCGCCATGCATTGCGGAATGTCGTGGGAAATGAGCAAGGTGGTGGCCCCGGTCACATCGGTCAGGGTCCGGATCAAGCGGGCCGTCACGCCCATCGACACCAGATCCAGCCCGGCGAACGGTTCGTCGTACATGATGAGTTCGGGGTCCAGCGCAATCGCGCGGGCCAGGGCGATGCGCCGGGCCATGCCGCCCGACACCTCGCTGATGCGCAGACCGGAGGCCCCACGCAGACCCACAGCCTGCAGCTTCATGAGGACGATGTCGCGAATCAGCGGCTCGGGCAGGTCCGTCATCTCGCGCAGCGGGAACGCCACGTTGTCGAACACATTGAGGTCGGTGAACAGGGCGCCGAACTGGAACAGCATGCCCAGGCGACGCCGCAGGCGCTGGAGCTGCGCCTTGTCGCGGATGTTCACCATCTCACCGTCAAACACCACCCGCCCGCTGCCGGGCGCGTGCACGCCGCCGATCAGGCGCAGCAAGGTGGTTTTCCCGCACCCGGAACCACCCAGCACCGCCGTCACTTTGCCACGGGCAAAACGCAAGGAAATGTCGTTGAGGATCGTACGCCGGCTATCGTAGCCGAACGTCACGTGATCAATCTCGATGAAAGGACGGTGACTGTCGTTCATGGGGCCGGGAAAAACCCGGATTGTCTCATGCACGAAGTACCCTTATTTGTTACAAGGCGCTTTCGCCCCGAGCGATCAAACAGGGCCGGCAGCACTTGCCGGCCCTCTTCGGTCATCAGCGCGGCAGGTCGGAATACCCCATCAGGAACTCGTCGACCGCGCGCGCGGCCTGCCGGCCTTCGCGAATCGCCCAGACCACCAGCGACTGGCCGCGGCGCATGTCGCCGGCCGCGAACACCTTGTCCGTGCTGGTCGCGTAGCCGCCCGTGAATTCCGTCGAAGCCTTGGCGTTGCCACGGGCATCCTTTTCGACGCCGAAGGCATCGAGCACGGTGGCCACCGGGTTCACGAACCCCATGGCCAGCAGCACCAGATCGGCCGGGTATTCCTTTTCGGTACCGGCGATTTCCACCAGCTTGCCGTCCTTGAACTCGACGTTCACGGTCTTCAGGCCGGTCAGCTTGCCGTTCTTCCCGACAAACGCCTTGGTGGAGATGGCGAACTCGCGCGCCAGGATACCCTTTTCGGCGCTTTCGTCGTGGCTGGAACTGGTGCGCAGCTTCAGCGGCCAGTAAGGCCAGACCAGGGGCTTGTTTTCGTGCTCCGGCGGCTGGGGCATGACCTCGAACTGGGTCACGCTCAGGGCGCCGTGGCGGGTGCTGGTGCCCACGCAGTCGGAGCCGGTATCCCCGCCACCGATCACGATGACGTGCTTGCCGTCCGCGCGCAACTGGTTCTTCAGCTTGTCGCCCGCGTTGACCTTGTTCTGCTGCGGCAGGAATTCCATGGCGAAGTGCACGCCATCCAGTTCCCGGCCGGGCACCGACAGATCGCGGCTCTGCTCCGAACCACCGGTCAGCAGCACGGCATCGAACTGCGCCTTCAGCTCATCGGCGCTGATCACGGTCTTGGCATCGTTGGTGATCTTGCTGCCCTCGGGCATGGCACCCACCAGCGTGCTGGTCTTGAACACCACGCCCTCGGCTTCCATCTGCGCCACGCGGCGGTCGATATGCGACTTCTCCATCTTGAAGTCGGGAATGCCGTAGCGCAGCAGGCCACCGAGGCGGCTGTTCTTCTCGAACACCGTCACGTCATGGCCGGCGCGTGCCAGTTGCTGCGCAGCCGCCAGACCGGCCGGGCCGGAGCCGACCACGGCCACTTTCTTGCCGGTCTTGTGCTTGGCCGGTTGTGGCTGGACCCAGCCGTTTTCCCAGGCCTTGTCGATGATGGCGTGCTCGATGGACTTGATGCCCACCGCGTCGCCATTGACGTTGATCGTGCAGGCCGCTTCGCACGGCGCCGGGCAGATGCGGCCGGTGAATTCCGGGAAGTTGTTCGTGCTGTGCAGCACGGCAATGGCGTTCTGCCAGTCGCCCTGGTACACCAGGTCGTTGAAATCCGGAATGATGTTGTTGACCGGGCAGCCGTTGTTGCAGAAAGGCGTGCCGCAGTCCATGCAGCGCGCGCCCTGGATCTTGGCCTGGCCGTCATCAAGACCGACGACGAACTCCTTGTAATGCTTCAGGCGCTCGGCTACGGGCTTGTAGCCTTCTTCCAGGCGCTCGTATTCCATGAAGCCGGTGACTTTTCCCATGATCTCTGATCCTTCGTGGGTGGTTCTGTCGTTCTGTTTACTTGGCCGGCACAGCCGACTTCTTCGCGCTGGTCTGGGCCTTGGCCGTGACGGCCGAGGCCGCCTTCTTGGCGTTGATCTCGCCCAGCGCACGCTTGTACTCGTTCGGGAACACCTTCACGAACTTGGCGCGCGCCACCGCCCAGTTGTCCAGCAGCTCGCGGGCACGGCGGCTGCCGGTCCAGCGGCTGTGGTCTTCCAGCAGCTTGCGCAACTGCGCTTCGTCGGTCTGATCCCGGTGCCAGACGGCCTTGTCGACCGAGGCTTCCTGTTCGGCGGCCGACAGCACCTTGTCCAGACTCACCATGGCGGGGTTGCAGCGCGTGGCGAACTGGCCATCTTCGTCGTACACGTAGGCCACGCCACCGCTCATGCCGGCAGCGAAGTTGCGACCGGTCTTGCCGAGCACGACGACGGTACCGCCCGTCATGTATTCGCACCCATGATCGCCCGTGCCCTCCACCACCGCCGTGGCACCCGACAGGCGCACCGCGAAGCGTTCGCCGGCCACGCCGCTGAAGAAGGCCTCACCCGTGGTGGCGCCGTACATCACGGTGTTGCCAACGATGATGTTGCGCGTCGCGTCGCCGCGGAAGTCGATGCTCGGACGCACGATCACGCGCCCGCCCGAAAGCCCCTTGCCGGTGTAGTCGTTGGCATCGCCGATCAGGTACAGCGTGATGCCGCGCGCCAGGAAGGCACCAAACGACTGACCGCCCGTGCCTTCCAGCTGGATGCGGATCGTGTCGTCCGGCAGGCCTTCCGGGTGCACCTGGGTCACCGCACCGGACAGCATCGCGCCCACAGAGCGGTTGACGTTGCGCGCCACTTCGATGAACTGCACGCGCTCGCCCTTTTCAATGGCCGGCTTGGCCTTGGCGATCAGCACGTTGTCGAGCGCCTTTTCCAGACCGTGCTCCTGAGCTTCGACGTGCAGGCGCGGCACATCGGCCGGCACCGCCGGCGTGGCCAGCAGGCGGCTGAAGTCGAGACCCTTGGCTTTCCAGTGCTCGACGCCCTTCTTCATGTCCAGCAGGTCGGCCCGGCCAACCAGGTCGTCGAACTTGCGGATGCCCAGCTGCGCCATGATCTGGCGCGCTTCTTCGGCGATGAAGAAGAAGTAGTTGACGACGTGCTCGGGCTTGCCCGAGAACTTCTTGCGCAGCTCCGGGTCCTGCGTGGCCACACCCACCGGGCAGGTGTTGAGGTGGCACTTGCGCATCATGATGCAACCCTCGACCACCAGCGGCGCGGTGGCAAAGCCGAATTCGTCGGCGCCGAGCAGTGCACCGATCACCACGTCACGGCCGGTCTTCATCTGGCCATCGGCCTGCACACGGATGCGGCCGCGCAGGCGGTTGAGCACCAGGGTCTGCTGGGTTTCGGCCAGGCCGATTTCCCACGGGCCACCGGCGTGCTTGATAGACGACCAGGGCGATGCCCCGGTGCCACCGTCGTGACCGGCGATCACCACGTGATCGGCCTTGCACTTGGCCACGCCCGCCGCGATGGTGCCCACCCCCACTTCCGACACCAGCTTGACGCTGATGGAGCTGTGCGGCGCCACGTTTTTGAGGTCGTGGATGAGCTGGGCCAGGTCTTCGATCGAATAGATGTCGTGGTGCGGCGGCGGGCTGATCAGGCCCACGCCCGGCACCGAGTAACGCTGCTTGCCGATGTACTCGGACACCTTGCCACCCGGCAACTGACCTCCCTCGCCCGGCTTCGCACCCTGGGCCATCTTGATCTGGATCTGGTCGGCGCTGAACAGGTATTCCGCCGTCACACCAAAGCGGCCCGAAGCCACCTGCTTGATGCGCGAGCGCAGGCTGTCGCCGTCTTCCAGCGGCAGGTCCACCTCGACCACGTCGTCGCCGATGACCGACTTGAGCGTTTCGCCCTTGGTGATCTTGATGCCCTTGAGCTCATTGCGGTAGCGCGCAGGATCCTCGCCCCCTTCACCGGTGTTGCTCTTGCCGCCGATGCGGTTCATGGCCACGGCCAGCGTGGCATGCGCTTCGGTCGAAATCGAGCCCAGCGACATGGCACCCGTGGCGAAGCGCTTGACGATTTCCTTCGCCGGCTCGACCTCCTCGACCGGAATCGCCTGGGCCGGATCGACCTTGAACTCGAACAGGCCACGCAGCGTCATGTGCCGGCGGCTCTGGTCGTTGATGATCTGCGCGTATTCCTTGTAGGTGTTCCAGTTGTTGGCCCGGGTGCTGTGTTGCAGCTTGGCGATGGCATCGGGCGTCCACATGTGTTCTTCGCCACGCGCGCGCCAGGCGTATTCGCCACCGGCATCCAGCATGTTCGCCAGCACCGGGTCATCGCCGAAAGCCGCCTTGTGCATGCGGATGGCCTCTTCGGCGATCTCGAACACGCCGATGCCTTCCACCCGGCTGGCAGTACCGGTGAAGTACTTGGCCACGGTTTCGCCGTTCAGGCCGATCGCCTCGAACAGCTGCGCGCCGCAGTAGCTCATGTACGTGCTCACGCCCATCTTGGACATGATCTTGGACAGGCCCTTGCCGATCGCCTTGATGTAGTTGTAGATCGCCTTCTCGGCCGACAGCTCGCCCGGCAGGTCTTTGTGCATCTCGGCCAGCGTTTCCAGCGCCAGGTACGGATGCACCGCCTCGGCGCCATAGCCAGCCAGCACCGCGAAGTGGTGCACTTCGCGCGCAGACCCGGTCGCCACCACCAGGCCGGCGCTGGTGCGCAGGCCTTCGCGGATCAGGTGCTGGTGGATGGTCGACAGCGCCAGCAGCGCCGGGATCGCCACCTGCGTCGGGCTGACGGCCCGGTCGCTGATGATCAGGATGTTGTGGCCGCTCTTGATCGCGTCGACCGCTTCGGCACACAGCGACGCCAGTTTGGCTTCCACCCCTTCATGGCCCCAGGCCAGCGGATAGGTGATGTCCAGCCGGTGGCTCTTGAACTTGCCTTGCGTGGCGGCCTCGATGCCGTTGAGCTTGGCCATGGCCTCGAAGTCCAGGATCGGCTGCGGCACTTCCAGACGCAGCGGCGGGTTGACCTGGTTGATGTCCAGCAGGTTCGGCTTCGGACCGATGAACGACACCAGCGACATGACGATGGCCTCGCGGATCGGGTCGATCGGCGGGTTCGTCACCTGGGCGAACATCTGCTTGAAGTAGTTGTACAGCGGCTTGTTCTTGCTCGACAGCACGGCCAGCGGGCTGTCGTTGCCCATGGAGCCGATGCCCTCTTCGCCATTCGCCGCCATCGGCGACAGCAGGAACTTGACGTCTTCCTGCGTGAAGCCGAAAGCCTGCTGGCGGTCAAGCAGGCTGACCGCATCGGGCGTGGCCTGCTGCGCCACCGCATCTGTCGCGGGCGACGGCACGTTTTCCAGCTTGATGCGCAGGTTTTCGATCCACTGCTTGTAGGGCTTGCCGTTGGCCAGGTTGGCCTTGACTTCCTCGTCGTCGATCATGCGGCCGAGTTCGAGGTCGATCAGCAGCATCTTGCCCGGCTGCAGGCGCCACTTGCGCACGATGCGGCTTTCGGCAATGGGCAGCACGCCCGATTCAGAACCCAGGATCACCAGATCGTCGTCGGTGACGCAGAAGCGCGCCGGGCGCAGGCCGTTGCGGTCCAGCGTGGCGCCGATCTGGCGGCCGTCGGTGAACACCACCGCGGCCGGGCCGTCCCACGGCTCCATCATCGCCGCGTGGTATTCATAGAAGGCGCGGCGGCGCGAATCCATGCCTTCGTGCTGCTCCCAGGGCTCGGGCATCATCATCATGACGGCCTGGCTGATGGGGTAGCCCGCCATCGTCAGCAGTTCGAGGCAGTTGTCGAAGGTAGCGGTGTCGGACTGGCCGGCGAAGCTGATCGGGTAGAGCTTCTTTAGGTCGGCACCCAGCACCGGCGAGGACATAACGCCTTCGCGGGCCAGCATCCAGTTGTAGTTGCCGCGCACCGTGTTGATTTCGCCGTTGTGGGCGACATAACGATACGGGTGGGCCAGCGGCCACTCCGGGAAGGTGTTGGTCGAAAAACGCTGGTGCACCAGACCGATGGCCGAAACACAGCGCGGATCCTGCAGGTCGTAGTAGTAGGTGCCGACCTGATCCGCCAGCAGCAGGCCCTTGTAGACCACCGTGCGGCTGGACATGCTCGGCACGTAGTATTCCTTGCCGTGCTTGAGCTTGAGGCGCTGGATGTTGGCGCTCGCCGTCTTGCGGATCACGTACAGCTTGCGCTCCAGCGCGTCCTGCACGATCACATCGGAACCGCGCCCGATGAAGACCTGGCGCAGCACCGGCTCCTTCTCGCGCACGGTGGGCGACATCGGCATGTCGAGGTTGACCGGCACGTCGCGCCAGCCCAGCAACACCTGGCCTTCGGCCTTGATGGCGCGTTCCATTTCCTGCTCACAGGCCAGGCGCGAAGCGTGCTCCTTGGGCAGGAAGATCATGCCGACGCCGTACTCGCCAGCCGGCGGCAGCGCCACGCCCTGCTTGGCCATTTCTTCGCGGTAGAGCTCGTCCGGGATCTGGATCAGGATACCGGCACCATCGCCCATCAGCTTGTCGGCGCCAACGGCACCGCGGTGGTCGATGTTCTCCAGAATCTTCAGCGCCTGCGCCACGATGTCGTGCCGCTTTTCGCCCTTGATATGGGCCACGAAACCCACGCCGCAGGCGTCGTGCTCGTGAGCGGGATCGTACAAACCTTGTTGCTGGAGTTGCTGCTGTTCGGCTGCCGTGGTCATGGCATATCCTTTTCTGGAACGTGGGCTCGCAAAATTACGCGGGGAGCAAAGCTTAGTGCATTGCAACAAGAATGCCAAGCCAATAAATAGGGGTCAGATACTTTTTAAAAACCCACAGAACACATACTAAATAAATTGGGGACATATCAATGAAAGTCAAAAAATCTTGATATATCAATGCATTACGGCATCAGAGGGGATTTTTCGCCGGTCGCCCAGGACGACGGGGCGAAATTCGGCGGTCGGTCTGCTTTTGCAGATCGGCCACAAACGCCTCGTCTCCCAGAGCCCAGCCGTGCAGCGTGGCCTGCATGAGCGTGTCGATCTGGCCGGCGGGCAACCCGGCATGCACCATTTCGGCGTACGCCGCTTCCCGGGCGAATGGGGTGTTGCCCAGTGCCCAGACCGGCGCGGGCGGCACCAGGCGCCGGTCCACCGACTGACCGATGTAGTGGCGGTGGCTCGACCAGGGGTACTGCTGGGGCTCGACCACCCCCCCGCGGCGCACCGGGTTGAGGTCCATACCCACCATGCACGGCAACACGAACCGCTCGGGCTGCAGCACGGTGGCGCGGTAGCGCCCTTCCCACAGCGTGCCGCTGCGACCATGCCGGTCGTTGAAATAGCGCACATAGCGCCGCCCGACGGCCTGCAGCATCAGCGGCAGCCCATCGGCGGTCTCCGGTGTCAGCAGCAGGTGGAAGTGGTCATCCATCAACACCCAGGCGTGCAAGGCCACCCGGTGCCGGCCCGCGTTTTCCGCCACCAGATCGAGCCATTGCTGCCGATCTTCGTCGTCCTGGACGATGGCGCACCGGTTGTTGCCCCACTGGATCACATGGTGCGGCAAACCGGGCAGGGTGAGTCGGGGCAGTCGGGCCAAGGCGGGTGGGCGGAACAAAGGGTGGTTGGCACCCGATCCACACGGCGCGCCTGGCGCCCGAGTATGCCAAGACCGGCGCCGGTCAAACCACGCCCGCAGACTGACGGGCCCGGTGGTAGGCGCCGTCACCCCGGTCGATCACACCGTCCGATGCGAGCAGTTCACCCGGTGCGATGACGGGCGCCGCTCCCGTGCGGTCGTACAGCGGCGCAAAGTCGATCCGGGTGAACTCCAGCAACTCGTCCAGGTCGCGAATGACGAAATAGGTTTCCTGGAAGTCGTCGATGCGGTAATCGGTGCGCATCACCCGTTCGAGCTCGAAGCGCACCCGGTTCGGCGACGGGCTCTCCAGACAGAAACGCGTCTCCGTGAAAGACGATGCGATGCCGGCGCCATAGAGCCGCAACCCATCGTCCTGGCGCAGCAGGCCGAACTCGACCGTGTACCAATAGACCCGGGCCAAATGGGACAGGTGGCCCAGGCGTTGCGCCCGCAGCCCGCCTTCACCATAGGCCTGGATGAAGTCGGCCATGGCGGGGTTGAGCAGCAGCGGTACGTGGCCGAACACGTCGTGAAACACGTCGGGCTCCTGCAGGTAGTCCAGTTCCTGCGGCCGACGGATGAAGTTGCCGGCCGGGAAGCGCCGGTGTGCCAGGTGCTCGAAGAACACGTCGTCGGGCACCAGGCCTGGCACGGCCACGATCTGCCAGCCGGTGCGCGGCATCAGCACCTCGGACAGGCGGCGAAAGTCCGGAATCTGATCGGCCCCGATGGGCAGATCCTGCATGCCTTGCACGAACTCCCGGCAAGCCCGTCCGGGCAGCAGGCGGGTCTGGCGCTCGAACAGGGTCTTCCAGGTGGCATGGTCGGCGTCGGTGTAGCGCTCCCAGCCCTGGTCGATGGTCCAGTCGGCGCGCTCGGGGCGACCGGCTTCGCCAGCCGCCAGGCCGTGCAGCGCCGGCGCCGCGTCTTTCGAGGCGGCCGCCATGTCAGGCGCTCCGCCGCTCAAAGGCCGCGTCGGCCCGCTGCGCCCAGGCGATGTCGCGTGCCGACAGCCCGTGCACATCGTGGGTGGTCAGCCGAACCTCGACCCGGTTGTACACATTGCTCCACTCCGGGTGGTGATCCATCTTCTCCGACACCAGGGCCATCTCGGCCATGAAACCGAAGGCGTGGGCAAAGTCCGGAAACAGAAAGCTGCGGCGGATGGCGTCACCCAGAGGTTCGGGGGTCCAGTGGGGCAAGGCGGCCAGTTGTTCGCGCACGGCCTCGGGGGTCAGAGCGGGCATGGGGTGTCTCCTGTCGTTTGATGCTGCAGAGTTTGCGGCACGATTCGGACAATTTGCTCTCGTTTTCGGCCACACTCCGGGCAAACACCGAGAGACCCTTTCATGAATGCCGACAACAGCGGAACTTCCTTGCACAGCGAGCCACTCGACCGCCTGGACCGGCGCCTGCTGGCGGCCTTGCAGGCCAACGGCCGCATCAGCAACCAGGAACTGGCGCAGACCGTGCACCTGTCCCCCGCGCAGAGCAACCGCCGCCACCGCCGGCTGGAAAGCGCGGGCTACATCCGCGGTTACGAAGCCCGGCTCGATCCGCAGCGCCTGGGCCTGGGCGTGATGGCTTTCGTGCACGTCTCGATGGAGCGGGGGCAGCACAGGGAACTGGTGAAGTTCCAGCGCACCGTGGGCAAGATGCCTGAAGTGCTGGAGTGTTACGCCGTCACGGGCGACTTCGACTACGTGTGCAAGGTGGTGGCGCGCGATCTCAAGGCGCTGTCGGACTTCCTGCTCCGCACCCTGGCCCAGTTGCCGGGTGTCAGCAGCGTGCGTTCCAGCATCTGCCTCGACGAACTCAAGTGCACCACCGCCCTGCCTCTGGAATGAGTGCCCGATGGCGCAGGCCCGCCAGTCTTCAACCAGGCGGGCGTGCAACCCCGGCGCGCTGCAATTCTTCTTCCACCAACTGGCGGTAGATACGCGGCAGCTCACGGCTCATGGTGTTGTTTTCGATCCCATAACCCAGACTGGTCCAGGTGCCGGAAAGGCGCCGGAGCACGACCTGGATGCGCCCCTGCTGGAGCTGGGTCGCCAGACTGCCGCCCCAGCGCGGCTCGCTCAGCCAGGCGTGCACCACCAGATCCTGGTAGATCGGCGCAAAACTCAGTTCGGTGGCATCCAGCGGATCGCTGGTCCGCTGCGGGTGGTACTTGGCCGCCAGCTCGACCCAGGTGCCATACAGCAGTTGGTAGCGGCCTGCGGCCGTGGAGCAGTTGCCCTTGTTGGGCCCCTTGCCAATGGCCTCGCACCGGTTGGGGTGGCGGTCCAGCGTGCCCACCAGTTCGCCGCCATGCAAGACGTGATAAGGGCGCAGCACATTGGATTCGCTGGCCGAGATCGTGCGCATGAGCGCCCGGATATACGGGTCGCCCCCCTCCATCACCAGCGACTGGGTGCCCGGCAGCAGAAACGCCGGCCGCCACCACCAGATCAGCCCGAGCAGCAGCAGCACCCCGACAGCGGTCAGCGCCCCCCGCGCCAGCCAGGGCAGGCTCCAGAAATCGCGCTGACGGGAAGGGGCGTGCCGCAATGCGTGCGGGGGAGGATGGTCCGGCAAAGTCTTGATCCCAGGGGGCCCTGGCGCCGAAACGGGCCCCAGGCACTGACACAATGCCATTGTCCTCCAGCCCGAATGCCCAAGTTGTTACCATGCTGTTGCCCATCGTCGCCCTGCTTGCCGGACTGCTGATGCTGGCCTGGAGCGGCGAGCAGTTCGTCCAGGGCGCGCGGGCCTTGGCCCGCCACGGGCGCATGCCGCCCTTGCTGGTGGGACTGGTGGTGGTCGGCTTTGGCCATTCGGTGCCCGAGCTGGCGGTGGCGATCTGGTCGGCCTGGCTGGAACGCCCGGGCCTGGCCCTTGGCAATGCCTGGGGCGCCCATATCGTGAACATTGGCCTCATCCTGGCAGTGACAGCGCTGCTGGCGCCGGTGCGCCTGCGCTCGCAGGTGCTGCGCCGGGAAGCGCCAATGCTGCTGGCAGCGACCGCGCTGACCGCCGTGCTGGTGGCCGACAGCACACTCTCCAGAGCCGACGCCTTCGTGCTGCTGGCGGCCATGGGCGCGTTGCTGGTCTGGACGGTGCGGCAGCCGCGGCGGCATGCCGACGATGCCCTGGCCCGGGAAATCGCGGCCGACGATGCCCCCGCCCCCACCCGCTCCCTCGGCGCAGCGCTGCTGCAAAGCCTGGTGGCCGCCGCCGTGCTGGCCGGTGGTTCGGCCCTGCTGGTCTGGGGCACTGCGGCCGCAGCCTGGCTGCTGGGCATCAGCGATCTGGCCATGGGCCTGAGCGTGATCGCCCTGGGCTGCGCCCTGCCCGAGCTGGCCGCCTGTGTGGCTGCGGCGCGCCAGGGTGACGACGATGTCGTGCTGGGCACGGTGCTGGGTGCGGCCCTGTTCAACCTGCTGGCCGTCGTCGGCCTGACCGCAGCCATTGCGCCCGCCGACATCGAACCCCAGGCCCTCACGCGCGACCTGCCGGTACTGGCCGGCATGACCCTCGCGCTGTTCGTGCTCGCCCGGCGGCGCGGCGAAGGCCTGCTGCGCCGGCCCGAGGCCCTGACCCTGCTGTTCGCCTATGGGGCCTATCTGGCCTGGCTGCTGGCGACCCTGGTGCCCGGCGGCGGCACCTGAGTCCTGCCGGCCGCCTGTGCGCACAGGCCCTCGGCCACCGTGGGGTAGCGCAGGCGCAGGCGCAATTCGGCTTTCAGGCGATCGTTGCGCAGCCGGCGCGATTCGTTCATGAAGCTCAGCAGCGACACCGGCAGTTGCTCGCGTGCCGCATCCCGCGCCAAGCGCGGCGGCCGGGGCAGCCCGAACAGGTCGGCGGCAACATCGAAGTAGTCGCCCATGCGCAGTTCGGTGTCGTCCGCCACGTTCAGGCAACGCTGGGCGCGCCCCTGCCACAACGCCCGCACGCAGGCCCGCGCGAGGTCGTCGGCATGGATGTGGCTGGTGAACACATCATCTTCCGCGCGCAGCACGGGTGTACCGCGCAACAGGCGGTCGCGCGGACCACCGGCGCGGTCATGGGCATAGATGCCGGGAATACGCAGCGTGGTGCAGCGCACGCCGAACGCCCGGCCGAGCCAGCGCACGGCCGCCTCGGCATCGACCCGGCGCAGCGCGCGGGGCGACTGCGCCTGCAGGGCATCGGTTTCGCGCACCCAGGCACCCGCCCGGTCACCATAGACCCCGCTGGTCGATCCGTACACAAGCGACAGCGGTCGCCCCCGCAACGCCAGTACCCGCGTCAGCGCGCGCGTGCGCCCATCCAGCCACCAGTTCCCGGTTTCGCCGGCTGGCGGCGGCGCCAGATGCAGCACGCGCGACGCCAGACCGGCCAGGCGGCGCAGACTGGCGGGCGCGTCTAGGTTGCCCGCCAGCGGCACGATGCCGGCACTGCGCAAGGCGTCGTGGCGCTCCGGGCTGGAGGTCAGCGCCAGCAGCCGGGCGCGGCGGCCCGCACCCAGTTCGCGCGCGGCGCGCAGGCCGACATCGCCACAACCGACGATCAGCACCCGCTCGCGGCGGAAGCGCGCGGGCAATGCGCCCTGAAAGATGATGCCCATGGGGTATTTGAGAGAATGGCGGCTGGCCGACCCGGACACCGGTCCGCGCCCACGTGTCGAGCCCGCCAGACAAGCCTCACAGTATGACATTCACCATCACCGTCACGCCCAGCGGGCGTGCGTTCGCCGCCGAACCCACCGAAACCATCCTGGCCGCCGGCATCCGGCAGGGCATCGGGCTCCCCTATGGCTGCAAGGACGGCGCCTGCGGTTCCTGCAAGTGCAAGCTGGTCAGCGGCAGCGTGACCCATGGCCCGCACCAGGCCAAAGCGCTGAGCGCCGAAGAAGAGGCCGCCGGTTACGTGCTGACCTGCTGCGGCACCGCGCACAGCGACGTGGTGATCGAGTCGCGCCAGGTCACCGAGGCCGGCGCCTTCCCCATCAAAAAGATGCCGGTGCGCGTGAACACGATGGCGCGTGCGTCGCACGACGTGATCGTGCTCAAGCTCCAGTTGCCGGCCGCCGACACCTTCCAGTACCACGCCGGCCAGTACGTGGAATTCCTGCTGCGCGACGGCGACCGCCGCAGCTATTCGATGGCCAATGCGCCGCACACCCAGGCGAGCGGCCCGCACATCGAACTGCACATCCGGCACATGCCCGGCGGCAAATTCACCGACCACGTTTTCGGCGCGATGAAAGAAAAGGAGATCCTGCGCATCGAAGGGCCTTACGGCAGCTTCTTCCTGCGCGAGGACTCGGACAAGCCCATCGTCCTGCTGGCCTCGGGCACGGGCTTCGCCCCGATCAAGGCCATTCTGGAACACATGGCTCACAAGGGCATCACCCGCCCTGTGGTGCTGTACTGGGGCGGGCGCCGCCCGGCCGACCTGTACCAGTCGGACTGGATCGCTGCGCAGCAGGCCACACTGCCCCAGTTGCGCTACGTCCCGGTGGTTTCGGACGCCCAGCCCGAAGACGCCTGGGCAGGCCGCACCGGCTTCGTCCACCAGGCGGTGCTGCAGGACATTCCCGATCTCTCGGGCCACGAGGTCTACGCCTGCGGTGCGCCCATCGTGGTGGAATCCGCCCGGCGCGACTACGTCGCGGCCGGCTTGCCGGAAGAAGCCTTTTATGCCGACGCCTTCACCAGCGCGGCCGACAAAACCTGACAGGAGACCCTTCATGATTGCACGCCGCCAAGTCCTCGGAGCGCTCGCCGCCGCCTCGCTGGCTGCTCCCGGTATTGCCCTGGCCCAGGCTGACAAGGTCACCCGCATCGTCGTCCCGTTCGCCGCAGGCGGGCCGATCGACGTGACCGCGCGCATCCTGGCCGAAGCGGTGAAGGACAGCCTGGGTACCGTGATCGTGGAAAACCGGCCTGGTGCGGGCGGCAACATCGGCATCAGCGCGGTCGCCAAGTCGGCCCCCGACGGGCACACCATCGGCATCGCCACCACCGCTTCGCACGCCATCAACCCCTGGCTGTTCAGCAAGCTGCCCTACGACCCACAGAAAGACTTCACACCCATCACCCAGATGCTGCGCGTGCCCAACGTGCTGGTCATGAACGCGGACACGGCGCAGCGCCTGGGCATCCGCACCGTGACCGACCTGATCCGCTACGCCAAGGCCCACCCGGGCGTGTTGAACTACGGCTCCGGCGGCAACGGCAGCGCCGGGCACCTGGCTGGCGAGCTGTTCAAGTTCCAGGCCGGCGTGTTCGCCCTGCACATTCCCTACAACGGCGCCAACCCGGCCCAGCTCGGCCTGCTGTCCGGCCAGGTCGACTTCAACTTCGACAACCTCGCTGCCGCCGCCACCAACATCCGCGCCGGCAAACTCAAGGCCCTGGCGGTGACCACCGCGCGGCGCAGCCCGGTGATGCCTGACGTGCCGGCACTGGCCGAAACCCTGCCTGACTTCGAGATCGACACCTGGTGGGGCCTCGTCGCCCCGGCCGGTATCCCGGCAGACACCGCCGCGCGCCTGAACACCGCCTTCACCCAGGCGCTGGCCACGCCCGAGGTGAAGAACCGCTTCGCAGCCTTGATGGCCGATCCGGCTCCCAACACGCCCGACGCCTTTGCCGCCTTCATGACCCGCGAGCGCGCGAAATACCAGCGCGTGGTCAAGATCAGCGGCGCCAAGGTGGACTGAAGCCGCGTTCGGGCGGGCCACAACCGCCCTCATGAAAAAAGCCCCGCGCAGTACCGTCTGCGTGGGGCTTTTTTGTGGATCTGCAGCGTTTTCAGCCACCAGCAGCCGGCTCGGCCAGCAGTATCCGGGCGTCGTCCGCCAACGAAGGGGCGCCGCTGGCATAGCGGTGGTACACCCGCACCCGGCCCTGCGGGTCGTAGAGGTAGCTGCCTGCGGAGTGGTCCATGGTGTAGCTGGTGGGCGTCTGGCCGTCGACCTTCTTGTAGTAGATCTTGAAACGCTTGGCCAGCTCGGGCAGTTCTTCCGGCGAGGCGTGCAGCGCCAGAAAGCTCGGGTCGAAGCTGGCCATGTATTCCTTCATGATCGCGGGCGTGTCGCGCTCCGGGTCCACGCTGATGAACAGGCCTTGCAGCCGGTCCCCGTCGGCACCCAGCAGCTGTTTGGCCTGCGCCAGTTCGGCCATCGAGGTCGGGCAGACATCGGGGCACTGCGTGTAGCCAAAAAAGATCACCACCACCTTGCCGCGAAAATCGGCCAGGGTGCGCATCTGGCCGTTGTGGTCGGCGAGCCGGAAGTCGTCCGCGTACGGGGCACCCGTGATGTCGATGCCCTTGAAGGCCGAGGCCGGTGCCTCGGCGGCCTTGTCCGAACAGGCGCCCAGAAACAGGCCGCTCACGCCCAGGGCCAGAAGATGTCGGCGGTTCATAACGGTGCGCGCTCCCAGAAAAATCAGAGGTAATGGTCCACCAGCAGGGCCGCGAACAGCAGCGACAGGTGGATCAGCGAAAAACGGAAGGTCTTGCGGGCCAGCGCGTCGGAATACTGGCGCCAGAGCGCCACCGCGTAGCCACAGAAGCCGATCGACAGCACCACGGCCGCCGCCAGGTAGAACCAGCCGCTCATGCGCATCACGAAGGGCATGAGACAGGCCGCGAACAGCACGAAGGTATAGAGCAGGATCTGCAGACGCGTGAACTCGGAGCCATGGGTGACCGGCAGCATGGGCAGCCCCGACTTGCGATAGTCCTCCACCCGGTACAGCGCCAGCGCCCAGAAGTGCGGCGGCGTCCACAGGAAGATGATGAGGAACAGGATCAGTGCCTCGGGTGCGACCTCGCCCGTCATCGCCGCCCAGCCCAGCACCGGCGGCATGGCGCCCGAAGCCCCGCCAATCACGATGTTCTGCGGCGTCAGCGGCTTGAGCACCACCGTGTAGATCACCGCGTAGCCGACGAAGGTGGCGAAGGTCAGCCACATGGTCAGTGGGTTGACCCAAACGTACAGAATGGCCGAGCCGATGGCACACAGGACGGCCGAGAAACTCAGGGTCTGGAGGTTGGTCAGTTCGCCCTTGGCCGTGGGGCGCCAGGCGGTGCGCTTCATGCGCGCGTCGATGCGCTGTTCGACCACGCAGTTGAACGCCGCGGCGGCACCGGCCACCAGCCAGATGCCCAGGCAGGCGATGGCGGCGAGCCGGACATCGGCCCAGCGCGGCAGACCCGGCACGGCCAGCACCATGCCGATGAGCGCGCAGAACACGATGAGCTGAATGACCCGGGGCTTGGTCAGCGCATGAAACTGCCGCCAGGTGGACGGCAGGGCGGCAGCGGGGGAAGGGGCGGCGTCACTCATCGGCGGGCACGGGAAGGAGAGGCGGAAAAAGTGCGGCGGGCGGTCGCGGCGGGGCGCGCATCGCCCAGCAGGCCGGTCAGCACCAGCACCAGCGCGGCGGCGCCACCGGTGTGGCCCACGGCGGACAGCAGGGGCCAGTCAAGCAGCACGTTGGACAGGCCGGTCAGCAGTTGCCAGGTGGCCAGCGCCGCGAGCCAGCGTGCCACCCCGCGCAGCGGCGGCTGCCGCCACAGGGCCCACACCAGCGCCAGCAGCGCTGCCAGCACGGCATAGGCGGCCAGGCGGTGGGCGTAATGGATGGCCGTGAGAGCCGCAAACGGGATCGAGGCGCCCGAACGGCCCTGGCCCAGTTCGCGCCAGAGCGCAAAGCCCTCGTGCCAGTCCATCGTCGGCCACCACTGGCCCTGGCAGGTCGGAAATTCCGTGCAGGCCAGCACCGCATAGTTGGTGCTCACCCAGCCACCCAGCGCGATCTGCAGCCACAGCAGCCCCCAGACGGCCAGCGCGGCCCACCACAGACGCGCCGGCACCGGCGCTGCCGGGCGGGCCGCCTGCGCGTAGCGCGATGCCTGCCAGCGCAGCAGCGCCAGCAACCCCAGCCCCCCGAGCAGGTGCAGCGTGACGATGGCCGGGAACAGCTTCATGGTCACCGTCAGGGCCCCGAAGGCCCCTTGCAGGCTCACCCACAGCAAGGTGACCGTCGGCCACCAGGGCGAGACCGACAGGCGCCGGCGCTCGACCCAACTCACTGCCGTCAGCACCAGGATCAGGACCCCGACGCCGGTCGCGAGATAGCGGTGAACCATTTCGATCCAGGCTTTGGACAGCGTCACCGGCCCGGTCGGCATGGCGGACTGGGCGGCCGCGATCTCGGCCTTGGCGCCCACCGGGCTCGCACTGCCATAACAGCCAGGCCAGTCCGGACAGCCCAGCCCCGAATCGGTCAGGCGCGTGAAGGCGCCGAACAGCACGAGGTCGAAGGTGAGGAACAAGGTCACCAGGGTCAGCACCTGCAGCCGGCGCGCCACGGGCGCCTGGCGGTTGCGCAACCAGACCCAGGTCAGCGGGCCCAGGGCGAGCACCACGCCGAGCAACATCATCCGGGCGACCGGGGCCAGGTCGTACAGCGGGACGTCCATCGAAGCTTCCATGGCAAGCGCTCCGGACCGGCTCAGTGGCCCGCCCCGCTTTCACGGCCGGCACGGTCCCACGACGAGGACGCGCGCATCAGCCGCTCCAGGTCACGGCGGGCACGCTTAGGCTCGACGTTCGCCGGAAACCGCATCATCCAGTTACCCAGGGGGTCGATCACGTACAGGTGGTCTTCCAGGCGCTGGCCTTGGGCAGGCTGCAGCCACTGCGCCACCGCCGCAGCATCAACCTGCAGCACGGTGGCCGAAGCGACCCCGGCGCGCAGGGCTTCCGGCACGGCCGCTTCGCCGGTGCGCAGCCAGACCCAGTCCATGCGGTCCTTGTCTTTGCCCAGGCTTTCGCGCAACTGGCGCTGCAGATAAAGATGGTCCTGACAGACCTGGGCGCAGGAAGAGTCCGCAACGCTCAGCAACAGCCATTGACCGCGCAACGCCGTCAGCGGCACTTCGGCACCTGCCGCATCGCGGCCGGTCCAGGCGGGCAAGGGGCGTTGGGGGTCGACCAATTCGCCATAGTTGGTCCGCCCCTGCGGCCGGATCACGTAATAGGTGAAGTAGGAGGCGATCACCGGTGCCGCGCTGACCAGCAGCAGCAGCACCATCTTCCAACGTCCGGCACGCGTGTCGACCGCCGAGCGCACCGTCTGCGCATCGGCCGCCGGCAGCGAGTGCACGGTCAGCGTCAGCGGTTCGTCACGGGGCGGGGCGGTGCCGTTGTCGGCGGGGGGCGATGAATTGGAACCAGACATACAGCAAGCCCGTGAGGGCACACAAACCAAACCACTGGAAGGCATAACCGTGGTGCTTGGACACATCGGCCGCGAAGCGCGGCCAGTCCCGCAGCAGGCCATCGCCTGCGTCACCGGTCTGCAAGAGAGAGAGGTCGAGCAACGCCAGTCCCGTCTCCCGGGCATAAGCGGCCAACTCGATATTTTGCCGGATCGGCCCCGGCGCCGCCGCTCCCGGCTCGAACAGCCTCGATGGCGGCGGGGCAAGACGGCCACGCACCTGCACCAAGCCCTGCGGTGTGTCCAGTGCCGGCAACCGCGTGCGGTCCTGGAAATCACGCGGCACCCAGCCACGTTGGACCAGCACCGTGCGGTCGGAGCCTTCCAGGCGCAACGGGGTGACCACGATGAATCCACTCCGCCCGGCCATCGGCCGGTTCTCCAGCCAGACCGTGGCCGCGGCCACCCACTGCCCCTGCAACTGCGCCTGCCGGTGCAACAGCGCCTCGGTCGACGTGACCGCCAACACCGCCGGCGTATCCAGCGCGGGCTGCGCACCACGCGCGTCGATCGACGCCTGCAGATCCAGCTTGAGCTGCGCCCGCCCCAACTGCCAGCGCCCGAGCGAGGCGGTCACCACCATCACGACCAGCGCCGCCAGCGTCACCAGCCAGAAACGGGCACTGCGAAAGCGCGCAGACGGAGCGGTCGGTTCAGGCATGGCGGGACAGCGTTGGGGAAGACAAGCGATCGATAATGGCGGCCATGAAGTACCTCGTCATTGTGGCATTCGTGGCCATCCTTGCCAGCCTGGGAGCCGCGCTCGTGTTCATGATGAAAGGCCATGCGCCACCGGCCGAGGGTGAAGGCGGTGAAGCGCCCGCCCCCAATCGCCGCATGGCACGGGCGCTGGCACTGCGGGTCGCCTTCTCCGTGCTGCTCTTCGTCGCGGTGCTGGTCAGCTACCTGCTCGGCTGGATCCAGCCGACGGGCCTGCCCTTGCGCTGACACCGCGCCACCTCCCGCCAGAAGCAACAAGGCGCCCCGAAGGCGCCTTGTTGGAAACGGATCACGCGGGGGTCACATCCAGTAGACCAGGATGTAAAGACCCAGCCAGACCACGTCCACAAAGTGCCAGTACCAGGCCGCGCCTTCGAAGCCGAAATGGCGTTGCGGGGTGAAGTGGCCCTTCTGCAGACGCAGCGTGATGAACAGCAGCATCAGCATGCCCACGAAAACGTGGAAGCCGTGGAAGCCGGTCAGCATGAAGAACGTGGAGCCGAAGATGCCCGAGCTGAGCTTGAGGTTCAGGTCGGCATAGGCGTGCGCATATTCATAGCCCTGCACGAACAGGAAGATCACACCGAGCAGCACCGTCATCCACATGAAGGCGATGGTCTTGGCGCGGTTGCCAGCCTGCAGCGCGTGGTGGGCGATGGTCAGCGTGACGCCCGAGGTCAGCAGCAGCGCGGTGTTGATGGTCGGCAACCAGAACGGACCGACGGTCTGGAAGGGCTCGACGATGCCGCCCGGCGATGCCGTGGCGCCCGCCTGCGCGCTGGGCCAGATGGCCGAAAAGTCGGGCCAGAGCAGCGCGTTTTCGATGTTGCCCAGATTGGGAATCGCCTGCACCCGTGCCCACCACAGCGCGGTGAAGAAGGCGCCGAAGAACATCACTTCGGAGAAGATGAACCAGCTCATGCTCCAGCGGAACGAGATGTCGATCTTGCGACCGTAGAGGCCGCCCTCGCTCTCACCCACGGCGTCGCGGAACCACTGGAACAGCACGATCAGCCAGAACGCCAGGCCGAAGACCAGCGAGTACATGCCCCATTGCGCGCCGTTGATCCACTGCCCCGCGCCCAGGATCACGAAGAACAGCCCCAGGGCAGCGAGCGCCGGATGGCGGGAGAGTCCAGGGACAAAGTAATAAGGTGTGGTGCCGTGGGATGCTGCGGTCATGCTCGCTCCTGAATGCCTTCGCTTTTATGGTCTGTGAGAAATAAGGTCTGAGATCCGTGGCGTCACCCGCCGGCCACCCAGTTGACGATGCCCATGAGCAGGAGCACGAACAGGAAAGCCAGAACCACCCCCACCGCCATGATGTGCAGCGGGTTGAGGCGGGCAATGTCTTTTTGGTAGTCGGCCTGACGGCGCACGCCCAGGAAGCCCCAGAGCACGGCCTTGACCGTGTCTTTCAGACTGCCTTTGCGTGCGGGCGGCGTGGGCTGTTGTGTGCTCATACAGCCCCCTGTGCGGCCGGAACTGGCGGGCGGGTCAGTGTGGCCTGCGGCGCCGGCGGCGTCTGCATGCCGACTTCGAAGAAGGTGTAGGACAGCGTGATGGTCCGCACGTCCTTGGGCAGCTTCGGATCAATCACAAAAGCCACCGGCCACGACTTTTTCTCGCCCGGCGCCAGGGTGTACTGCGAAAAACAGAAACACTCCAGCTTGTTGAAATGGGCCTCCGACTGCTTGGGGGCATAGCTCGGAATGGCCTGCGCCGCCATGGTGCGGTTCTGGATGTTCTGGAACTCGTACATCACGGTCTTGAGCTCACCCGGGTGCACGTCGATCGACCGCATTTCGGGTTTGAAATGCCACGGACCACGGACATTGACGTCGAACTCCACCGTCACGGTGCGCGAGGTATCCACCTGGGTATTGGCCGGCAGACCTCGGGCCACGCCAGGAATCTGGCGCTCGGCCACCGCCAGCACGTTGATGCCCAGGGCATCGCAGATCGCACGGTACATCGGCACCAATGCGTAACCGAAGCCGAACATGCCCAGCGTGATCACGCCGAGCTTGCCGAGCATCTTCCAGTTTTCGCGGTGCAGTGCCATGTCCGTCCAGGGTGGTCGCGTGCGTCAGCCGCCGAGCAGGGCCATCTTGCCCATGAAGCCCAGCAGGAAGATGAGCGCCACCGAGGCCAGGATCAGCCCGAGGCGAACATTCTTGCGGCGCAGGTCGTTGTCCATAACGAGGTGTCCGATCCGGGTCAGCCCACCACGCGGGTGGCGGTGGCGTCCAGTTTGGGCGGGTTTTCGAAGGTGTGATGAGGCGCCGGCGACGGCACTTCCCATTCGAGGCCCACAGCGCCCTCCCAGGGCTTCTGCGGGGCCTTTTCACCCTTGCCTCGCATGGCCGGAACGACCACGAACAGGAAGAAGTAAACCTGTGCGAAACCGAAGAAGAAGGCCCCCACCGACGCGATCATGTTGAAGTCGGCGAACTGCATGGGGTAGTCGGCGTACCGGCGAGGCATGCCGGCCAGCCCCAGGAAGTGCATCGGGAAGAAGGTGATGTTGAACGAGATCATCGACCACCAGAAATGGATCTTGCCGCGCGTTTCGCTGTACATCACGCCGGTCCACTTGGGCAGCCAGTAGTAGACGCCCGCAAACATGGCGAACAGGGAACCGGCCACCAACACGTAGTGGAAGTGGGCCACCACGTAGTAGGTGTCCTGGAAGTTGATGTCGATGGGCGCCATCGACAGGATCAGGCCGGTGAAGCCACCCATGGTGAACACGAAGATGAAGCCCACGGCCCACATCATCGGGGTCTCGAAGGTCATCGAACCCTTCCACATGGTCGCGATCCAGTTGAAGATCTTCACGCCCGTGGGCACGGCGATCAGCATGGTCGAATACATGAAGAACAGTTGGCCCGTCACCGGCATGCCGGTGGTGAACATGTGGTGCGCCCACACGACGAAGGACAGGATGGCGATGGAGCCGGTGGCATACACCATGGAGGCGTAGCCGAACAGCTTCTTGCGCGAGAAGGTCGACACCACATGGCTCACGATGCCGAAAGCCGGCAGGATCATGATGTAGACCTCGGGGTGGCCGAAGAACCAGAAGATGTGCTGGTACATCACCGGGTCGCCGCCACCGGCGGGGTTGAAGAAGCTGGTGCCGAAGTGGCGGTCGGTCAGCGTCATGGTGATGGCGCCAGCCAGCACGGGCATCACGGCGATCAGCAGGTAGGCGGTGATCAGCCAGGTCCAGGCGAACATGGGCATCTTCATCAGCGTCATGCCGGGTGCGCGCATGTTCAGGATGGTCACGATGATGTTGATCGAGCCCATGATGGAAGAGGCACCCAGGATGTGCATGGCGAAAATCGCCGCGTCCATCGACGGCCCCATCTGCAGCGTCAGCGGCGCGTACAGCGTCCAGCCGGCGGCGGGAGCACCACCAGGCATGAAGAACGACAGCACGATGATCACGGCCGCCGGAACCATCAGCCAGAAGCTGAAGTTGTTCATGCGGGCGAAAGCCATGTCGGAAGCGCCGATCTGCAGCGGCAGCATCCAGTTCGCGAAGCCCACGAAGGCCGGCATGATGGCCCCGAACACCATGATGATGCCGTGCATGGTCGTGAGCTGGTTGAACAGCTCGGGGTTGACCAGTTGCAGGCCGGGCTGGAACAGTTCGGCCCGGATGCCCAGCGCCAGCACGCCGCCCACCATCAGCATGGTGAACGAGAACAGCAGGTACAGGGTGCCGATGTCCTTGTGGTTGGTCGCGAACACCCAGCGCCGCCAGCCGGCGGGCGCATGGTGGTGATCGTGGTCGTGCGCGTCGTGGTGGTCAAGCACTGCACTCATGTCGTTTTCCTTTGATGCTCAAATTCATGGGTGCGGCGCGCTCACTGGCGGGCGGCGACCACTTCGGCGGGCTGCACGATCTGCTCGGTCTGGTTGGACCAGCTGTTCTTGGCGTAGGTCATCACCGCCGCCAGTTCGGTATCGGACAGCTGTTTCCAGGAAGGCATCGCCCCTCCGGCCGCGCCGTGCAGCAGCACCTGAATCATCTTGGCGTGATCGGTATCGGTCACGATGGCCGAGCCGTCGAGCGGCTTGATCGGGCCGGCGCCCTTGCCGTTGGCCTGGTGGCAAGCTGCGCAGTTGGCGGCGTACACCGATTCGCCTCGCTTGACCAGATCGCTCAGCACCCAGACCTTGTTCGGATCGTCTGCGGCGGCAGCCATCTTCTTCTTCTCGCCATCAACCCAGGCGGAATAGTCCTCGGCCGACAGCACCTTCACGTGGATGGGCATGTAAGCGTGTTCCTTGCCACACAGCTCAGCGCACTGGCCGTAGAAGTCACCGGTCTTTTCGGCACGGAACCAGGTATCGCGCACGAAGCCGGGGATCGCGTCCTGCTTGACGCCAAAGGCCGGCACCATCCAGGCATGAATCACGTCGTTGGCCGTGGTGATGACGCGGATCTTCTTGCCCACCGGCACCACCAGCGGGTTGTCGACCTTGAGCAGGTAGTCGTCGGTCGGGGCGGGTTTGCCGCTGTTGGACATTTCGCGGTGGGTCACGTCGAGCGTGGACAGGAAGCCGATGCCCTCGCCTTCCCCCTTGAGGTAGTCGTAGCCCCACTTCCACTGCATGCCGGTGGCCTTGATGGTGATATCGCTGGCGGTGGTGTCCTTCTGCGCCACCAGCACCTTGGTGGCCGGCAGGGCCATGCCGATCACGATCAGCAGCGGCACGATGGTCCAGCCCAGCTCCACCCAGATCGGTTCGGGCAGCTCCTGCGCCTTGTGCCCCACCGACTTGCGGTGCTTGACGATGGAATAGAACATCACCCCGAACACCAGCACGAAGATGACGGTACAGATCACCAGCATGAACCAGTGCAGCCAGTGCTGCTCTTCGGCGATGCGGGTGGCGGGCGGCGCGAAGTTCAGCTGGTTGACGGCCGGGCCGCCCGGAAGGTCATTGACCCGGGCGTGGGCGGTCGCTCCCGCCCAGGCACCAAAACCGAGCACAGCCCCCGAAACCATCCCGTGCAGGCCCGACAGTCGCCCACGCAGGGAACCAGCTGTTGTCTTCGTCATACTCACGTTCACCGCCTCAAATATAAGTATTGATTTATATCAACCGATTAGAACAAACTTTCCCCGAATCGCCCTTCAGGGATAACCCACATTCAGGCCATCCGCAATGCTTGGCGCATCTCATTGAGCAACACCGCGCGCTGGTCCGGGCGCAGAAAACGCCCCACCCGCACGATCTGGGCGCCGGCGGTGACCTCCACCAGCCACCCTTCGCCTTCGGCAGCCCTCAGGCGAACCCATTCCCTCACGAACTCGGCCCGACGCATGCGACCGGCACTTTCCTGCTCCACCACCAAGCGCTGGCCATCCAGCCAGATGCGCTCGAAATCGGTGGCATGGCGGGCGTGCACCACAAAGGCCATCCCGAGCACCAGCACTTCGAGCAACGCGAACGGCAATACCAGCACCGCCCCCTGCCACCAGAACAGACTGGCCACCAGCAACGAAGACAGCCCGACAACCGCCAGCCCCGCCCCCAACTGCGCGGGTGTTGCCGAGCAGTTGCGCCGCATGAGCCAGCATCCGCCGGCCGCACCGGCGGGCGCTGCAGAAGCCTCCAGCTGCCCGACACCCATTGCTGACACCACCCAGAAAAACACCGGCTGTGACCGGTGAAGCAGAAGTCAACCTCGAAAGTTTGATTTATATCAATTGTAGCGGCGTCCGAAGCGGGTGCCGGCCCGGCCGGACACCTGGGCGACGCTGCCACCCGCGAGGGATGCGGGCTCAGCGCGGCGGACGCTGGCGCAACTGGTTGCGCATCTCGTCGAGCGAGACGGTCTGGGTGCCACGGTCCTTGGGCACCGGCTTGTAGGCGTGGCCGTAGACGATTTCAAAGGTCATCTGCAGACGGCCGTCATCGCCCCGCGGCAACCCCGACTCCAGCGCCTCCACCAGCGCTGCCCGTCCGCCCGGCGCCTGCAAACGGGGAGCGCGATCCGTGGACAGGTTGCGGCCCAGGGTGCGCAACTCATCCAGCAGCGCGGCGCCGCTGGAATAGGTGAGCACGATGCGCTCCATGTCCATCACGGGCTCGGCGAAGCCGCTTTGCACCAGCATGTCGCCCCAGTCGTGCATATCGGTGAAGGCCTGGGCCGGCGGCCGCCAGCCCCGGGCCGCGTACAGCGCGCGCAACTCGCGCAGCGTGTCCGGCCCCAGACAGGAAAACATGAGGAAGCCGTCGGTCCGGATCAGCCCCTGCCAACGGCGCAACAGCGCCTGAGGCTGCGGTTCGGCGTGCAACGCCAGGTTGGACCAGAGCATGCCCACCGTCTCGTCGGGCACCCAGGCGCGCGTGCGCGTGTCCCGGCGCAGCCACTGCGAAGGGTGCCAGGCCGGCCCCGGCCGGCGTGCGCCTGTGGCCGCGAGCGCGGCATCCAGGTGTTCGGCCCAGACCAGCGCCTGCGCCTGCGGCAAGCGCTCGACCAGTGCCGCATGCGCCCGCAGCCCCCCCAGCACCGGCTCCCAGTGCAACCAGCTGTCCGGCAGGGTGCGGAACCACCCCAGCCGGTCCATCATGCGCCGGGCCACCTCTTCGTGCAGCCAGGCACTGCCCTCGGCCGGGCGCCGCAACCAGCGGTGAGCGGCAAGCGCATCCAGACCAGGCACCTCCGACACGGGCATTTCAGAAACAGACGGGGTGGACACGGCGCAGGGCAGAGGAAGAAGGAAAACGAACGGAACGGCAACGCCGGCCGGCCAGTATATTGGCCCCATGTGGAGGATGTGGACACCCGCCCGGGAAGCCCTGGCCGGCACTTGCCAGGTCTGCGGCCGCTGGCCCGCCGCGCCGGTTTGCGCCGCCTGCGAACACCGTTTTGCCATGCCCCGGCCGCGCTGCGAGCGCTGCGCCCTGCCGCTCCCGCCCAAGGCCGGCCCCCTCTGCGGCGAATGCCTTGCCTGCGCAGCCCACGATGGCCTGGACGCCTGTGAAGCCGCCGTGGACTACGCCTATCCCTGGGACGGCCTGGTCGCGCGCTTCAAATTCCGGGGCGAGCCGGCCTGGGCCGGCACCTTCGCCCGGCTCCTGCGCCGATCAGCACGGCTGAACACCTGGCTGCAGGAGGACGACCTGCTGGTACCCATTCCCGCCGATCCGCAACGCCTGGCCACCCGGGGCTACAACCCGGCCTGGAACCTGGCCAAGGCGCTGCGTCGCGGCAGCCCCTCGCCGGCCATCGACACGCTGCCCATGGGTCTGGTCCGTCTGGGCACGCCCCGCGCCCAGCACGACCTGCCGCGCGCCGAGCGCCTGCGCAATGCCCGGGGCACCCTGGCCGCGCACCCGGAACACGCAGCGCGCCTGCATGGCCGGCGGGTGTTGCTGGTGGACGACGTCTGCACCACCGGCGCCACCCTGGAAGCCGCCGCGCAGGCCCTGCGTGCAGCCGGCGCCCGGTCGGTGCGCGCCTGCGTCTTTGCCCGCACACCCGATGATCGGGGCCTGCGCGCCGAAGCTCACGAAACACGCGATACCCTGTGAGGAGGGCTTCGCCCGCGCGGCTATCATCGGCTGCACAGGGAGAGCAAAAAAACCAGTTCACTGGTTGCACAAGGGCCATGCAGCCCCAGGGTTCGGCACGCCGGCATGTTTCACATCGTCCTCGTTGAACCGGAGATCCCGCCCAACACCGGGAACGTGATCCGCCTGAGCGCGAACACCGGCTGCACACTCCACCTGATCGAACCGCTGGGTTTTTCGATGGAAGACAAGCAGATGCGGCGCGCCGGCCTCGACTATCACGAATACGCCAGCGTGCAACGCCACGCCAGCTGGCCCGACTTCGTGCAGCAGGCCCAACCCGACCCGTCCCGCCTGTTCGCGCTGACCACCCGAGGCAGCCACAACGCCTTCGAGCAGCGTTTCCAGCCCGGCGACTGGCTGGTCTTCGGGGCCGAAACCCGCGGTCTGCCGGAAACCCTGCGCGAATCGTTTCCGGCCTCGCAGCGGCTGCGCCTGCCGATGCGCCCAGGCCAGCGCAGCCTCAACCTATCGAACGCCGTGGCGGTGCTGGTTTTTGAAGCCTGGCGCCAACAGGGCTTTGCCGGCATGGGATCGTGAAAGCCATGATCCGCACGCTGACCCGTCTGCTGCGTGCGCGCTTCCAGCGCGCCCAGAAGCCCCGGCGTTTCCCCACCGCCCGGGACATGTACCAGATCCGTGAAGCCATGCTCTCGGCCATGAACGACTGCGAAAGCAGCGGGGCCGACCGTCTGCGCCAGCGCCTCTACCAGGCCCGGGCGCCGCAGGAGCTCTGGCTGCTGCGCAACGACATCTACCAGCTCGTCTCCCAGCGGCACAGCCAGTCGGAAGCGGCCCAGCGCATCAACGCCCTGATGCCGGTCTTCGAAGGCTGGGTCGACGCCAAGCAGCTGCTGCGCATCAAATAGCCGGCGACCACCCCGTCAGCCCCCCCTTTCAAGGGTATTGCCGCACCAGCGCCTCGGCCACGCAAACCGGCTTGTCGCTGCCCTCGCGCTCCACGAGCATCTGCCAGGTCATCTGCAGCCCCTGGTTCTCGATCGGGTCGGCCGACAGCAGGGTCATGCGCCCACGCAAGCGGCTGCCCACCGGCACCGGCGCCGTGAACCGCACCTTGTTCAGACCATAGTTGACGCCCATGCGGGTCTGGCGCACCACGAAGCTGGACTCGAAGAACAGCGGCAGCAGCGACAGCGTCAGGAAACCATGGGCGATCGGCGCACCAAACGGTCCCTGGCGGGCGCGCTCGACGTCCACGTGGATCCACTGGTGATCACCCGTGGCCTGGGCGAACAGGTTGACCTGTTCCTGGGTGATGGTGAACCAGTCGCTGAGCGCGACTTCCTGTCCCACGCAAGCGGCCAGATCGGCCAGGGTTTCAAAGACTTTCATGCTGGCCATTCTGGCGACCGCGGGCCCGTCGAACGTGTCAGGCCCGGGACAACTCCGGGTATTCCCGCAGGCTCAGGCCCGACAGGCCGCGTCAGTCGGCCAGCCAGCGGCACAGACCGGCCCACTGGCCCAGATCCTTCTCGACCCGGCTGGGCGCGATGTCGAACAGGGTGAGCCCGCGCGCAGCCAGGTGGATGTAGTTCTGCGTGTCGCGCAGGTATGCCAGCACCGGCAGCCCCAGGCCCTCGACAAACTCGCGCAGCTTGTCCGCGGCGATGGTGCGCTCGTCCACCCGCATGCCGACGATGCCCACCTCCAGCGTCTGGCCGCGCTTGGACTCGGCCAGTTCGTCCAGGAAAGCCCGCGTGGCGTAGATGTCGAAGATGCTTGGCTGCAGCGGCACAAGCACCTTGTCGGCCAGCTTGAGCACGTCCTTGAAGCGCCAGCCGTGCAGGCCCGCCGGGGTGTCCAGCACCACATGCGAAACGTCGCGCGGCGGCCGGGCGATGAAATCGCTGGAAATCTCCCAAGTCTGGATCGGGCGGGCCGCGGGCGGGCGCAACCCCAGCCACAGGCGGGACGATTGCTGGCGGTCAGCGTCACCGAGCATGACCGCATGCCCCTGGCTGGCGAAATACCCCGCCACGTTGGTCGACAGCGTGGACTTGCCCACACCGCCCTTGGGATTGGCCACCACCACCACCGGCATACCGACCTCCTGTTGCTTGAACCGGAGGCTATGTTATCGCCATGCGTCCCAAACCAGCTTCAACCCGGTCAGCAGCATGCCCGCGTACACCAGGCGGTAGAACAGCACCGGGTTGATGCGGTGCGCGATGCGCACCCCGACCCAGACCCCGATCGGCGCGAACGGCAGCAGCGCCAGCGACGTGGCCATGTTGCGCCAGTCCAGCAGGCCGAGCCAGGCGTAAGGCAGCCATTTGGCCAGGTTCACGAAGAAAAAGAAAAAGGCCATCGTGCCGGTGAACAGCAGGGGCGGCAGTTTCAGCGGAATCACGTAGGCGTTGATCGGTGGCCCGCCAGCGTGAGCGATGAAGCTGGTGAAGCCGGACGTCATGGCCAGAAAACCACCCAGCCAGCGCGGTGGCGGCGGGCTGTCGGGACGGGGCGGGAACAGCAGGCGCTGCGCCAGGAACAGCAACGTCGCGACGCCCACGATGCCGGCCACCATGCGCGCGTCCAACAGGCGGAAGGCCAGGGTGCCGACCACAATGCCCAGCAGACCGAACGGCAGCAGAAAGCGGAACAGCCGGACATCCACGTGGCGCCGGAAGGCGGCGATGCCCATCAGGTCCATCACCAGCAGCACCGGCATCAGGATGGCCGCCGCCTGCGGCACGCTGATCGCCAGCGCCATCAGCGGCACCGCCAGCGACCCGAAGCCGGCGCCAAAGCCGCTCTTGCTCACGCCCAACAGCAGCACGGCCGGGATCGCCACGGCATAAAAAAACGGATCGGTGATCAGCGGCAGGGCGGGCATGGACAATCGGGCGATGCAAAACGTTCAGGTCTGGGGCGAAACCCTGCGCTTGCTGGTGGAAATGGCCGCCACCGCCGCCTTTGCCCTCTCCGGGATCATGGAGGCGGCGCGCAAGCGGCTGGATGCGGTGGGGGTGTGCGTGGTGGGCTTTTTGGCCGCATTCGGCGGGGGCACGCTGCGCGACCTGCTGCTCGACCAGCGCCCCTTCTTCTGGGTGCGCCATGTGGAGATGCTCTGGGGCGTGCTGGCGCTGTGCGTGCTGGCCATGCTGTTCCTGCGGACGCGCCATTTTGCCCTGACCGAACGCGCCATCCAGTGGCCCGACGCGCTGGGCCTGGGCCTGTTTGCCGCCACCGGCGTGCACCAGGCCCTGCTGCTCGAATTGCCGGCCCTGGTGGCCGTGCTCATGGGCCTGATCACCGGCGTGTTTGGCGGGGTGCTGCGCGACGTGGTCTGCAACCAGATTCCCGCCGCCTTTCACGACCACCGCCCCTACGCGGTCTGCGCCTTTGCCGGCGGCTGGGTTTATGTGGGCCTGTGGCAGGCCAACGCCCCGGGCTGGGTCGCCCTGGTGTCGTGTGTGGGCGTCACGGCCGGGCTGCGGGCATTGAGCCTGTGGCGCAACTGGCAGTTGCCTGCCTGGAAAACATAGGGGCCCCCTCGCTCCGCCGCTGCGCGGGTCGCTGCCCCCCGAGGGGGTGCGGATTCAGCTTGGGGCGGCCCGGCGCTTGAATCCCGGGCCCCCACGCTCCGCCGCTGCGCGGGTCGCTGCCCCCACTGAGGCTGCAGTTGCCTTGGGGCAGGTTTTTGATCCCCGCGCTTCGCCGCTCAAGCTCAGACCCGCTCGATGACCAGCGCAATGCCCTGCCCGACCCCGATGCACATGGTGCACAGCGCGTAGCGCCCGCCCGTGGTGTGCAGCCGGTTGACCGCCGTGGTCGCCAGCCGCGCGCCACTGGCCCCC
>Ga0067045_1027428_pt1 | contig 145443 bp, 125 predicted proteins | sample TerdegcTABiofilm_FD_59184 | JGI IMG/M metagenome (GOLD analysis project Ga0067045, IMG submission 59184) | Combined Assembly of (Gp0054472, Gp0054536) Wastewater bioreactor microbial communities from Singapore -Terephthalate degrading...
GCCCCGATGCTCCAGCACCATGCGAACAGCTCGTTCGCGCACTTCGGGTGAAAACTGGTTCGACTTCTTGCTCATGGCTCTATCCTCTCAGGGAAAAGAGCCTCCTCAAAACCCGGGGCGGTTCACCCTGCATTCTCAGGCAGGGACATGCTGTATAGCTTGCTCAAGACGCGGTACTTACTGAAGGGCGACTTGTGGTCGTACAGGTCTGCCCTCTCGTCGAGAGAATCGACTGGCAAGGCAGTTGTGCGCGACCACTCCGCAGTGTGATTGCTGGGGCAGGTCATCCGGGTGTAGTTCAACCCATGCTGCTTGGTAGCAAAAAAAAGCCCCGGGTGCAAAGCGCCGGGGCCATGAGAGGGACCGTGGGTGTTTCCTCTGTCAGTCTGCCGAGCCTGGCGCATTCGCACCATTCACCGTTGTCGGCATCTGACGACCGAACACGGCAGGCATCCAGCCACTGCCCTCGGCCAGTCGTTCGGCCTCCTGCGCAATCTCTGCCTTCTTGAGCTTGGACAGGCGCTGCACCTCATTCGGCGCGAACTGCGCTACCGCATCCAGGATCGCGGCCTTGGGCACGTGCTGGAAATAGCTGTCGGCCGTGGGCTTCCACCACGCGGCCACGTCCAGGCCCAGCGCCAGCGCCAGTTCGGCGCCGGACTGGCTGGCGGTCGCGCGGGGCGTCACCACGTCCACCGCCGGGGCGGTGCACAGCGCCAGCAGTTGAATCAGTTCCTCCTGAGATTTGTCCAGCAGCACCGTGAACAGTTCGCCCGGTTCCTGCGGCAGCTTGTCGGCCCAGGTCTGCCGCAGCTCGCGCAGCGCGACTGCGGCCGGCGACTCTGGCCAGTCGGGTGCCAGGTCTTCCAGACGATCGCGCAGACTCAGGCGCACGCCCAAGGGCAGGGCGTTGCGGTAGCCGCCTTGCAGGGCCTGCTGCACCAAGGCATGGACCAGCACAGCCAGCGCCACCTGTGGTTGTCGCGCCATTTCGATCTGCAGGGCGGCGGTTCGGTGCGCGCTCAGGCGCTGGGCCAGCCGGTCGGACAGGTGTTCGGCGCCGTGTGGCACATCACCCGTGGTCGATTCATCCGACTCGCCGCCTTCGTCGCTAGGGGTTTGGCCGTTGGCGGCGCGTTGCCGCGCAGCGTCCAGCGCGCGCAGGGCCTTGGCTTCGGCTTCGCGCAATAGTCCCCGGTGCATCAGAGGCAGCCCCTCACGGTCCAGCGTGACGATGGCCCCGGCTATGGTGCGGACCTCGGGCGCATGGCCGCTGAGCTGAGACTGGACGGCTTCGAGTTCAGTCGCCAGGGCCTCACGGCGCTGGTGCAGGGTTTCTGCCTTGTCTTCGTCGTCCGCTTCGTAGGCGTCCTCCAGCGCGGCATCGGTGCGGTCAAGGCGTCCTTGCAGGACGGCGATTCGCCGGGCTTCCTTCGCGCTGGGTTCGCGGCGCGTGCGCGGTGCATTCTGGAATGCCTGCCGCTCGGCAGGGCTCAGGTGCGGCACCGCCTCCACCCATGCCCAGCCCTCGGCGCGCACTGGCTCGGCCAGTGCCTCCAGCTTGTCGCGCACCAGCCGTTCCAGCAGCGCGGCATCGATCAGCGTGGTGCCGGTGGCCTCGTCGTCGTCGAACAGGTCGCGACGGATGCGGCCCCCGGCAGCGGTGTAGGCGTCCTGGCCGACGAAGCGCACCAGCGCATGGTCGGCACCGATTTCCCGCTCGGTCAGGCGCTGGCGAAGTGCAGCGGGCGAGCGCTGCCATTCGGGCGCGTCGTAGAACGCCGCTTCCTGGGCGGCAGGGTCGTCGGTGACGGCCAGCGCCATCAACTGGTCCAGGCTGACCGAGTCGGCGCGGTAGTCGGCCATCAGGCGCGGCGAGACGTTGGCGAGCTTGAGGCGGCGCTGCACCACCAACGGCGTGACGCCGAAGTCGGCCGCGATGTCTTCCACGGGTCGCCCTTCGGCCACCAGGGCGGCGAAAGCCTCGAACTGGTCGGCCGGGTGCATCGCCTCGCGCTGCACGTTCTCGGCCAGGCTGGCGGTGCGCGCGCTCGCGTCGGCCACCAGCAGGCAGGGCACGTCCCAATCCTTGGCGATGCGGCGCTTCTTGGCCAGCAGCTTGAGGGCCGCAAAGCGGCGACCTCCGGCCACCACCTCGTAATGCCCGCCGTCCGCCGCCAGCGTGACGGTGAGGTTCTGCAGCAGACCTACGCGCTCGATGCTGGAGGCCAGCGCTTCGATGGATGGTCCTGTCGTCTTGCGCACGTTGCGGCGCGACGGGCGCAGCCGCGACAGCGGCACGAGCAGCATCTGCTGCGAGGGCTGGGCGGGCACTTGCGGTGTGGGGATGGCGTGCAGGGCCTGAGCTTCGGGTTGGGTGAGTGCGTTCATGGTGAAACTCCTGTCGGGTGAGCGGTGAAGCGGGGTGTGTGGTGAGGGAAGGGCGGCTGCAGGGGCCAAGCCCTGCGCGCCGCGCGGGTTCGGAATCAGGCCTTGAGCTGGCGCATGCCATCGGCCAGCAGCCACAGGGCGCGGTTCAGGCGCAGGTTCTGGTCGATGCCCTGCACGGGACGGGTGCTCTGGCGGCGCCCGTTGGCGCTGCGGCCGGTCAGTCCGCCCTTGATCAGGTTTTCCTGGGTGCGGTTGAACACGCTCCACAGGTCGCGCCGGTCGTCGTCGTGGCGACGCGGCATCAGGATTTGCGACTCGGTGACGGGCGGCGCCTGCTCGGCGTCGTCGTACTTGAGGGCGAGCGCGGCACGCGCGAATACCTCCGACTCGCCCACGTCCAGCGCCACGGCCTGCATGGCCTCGCGCGATTCCTGCGCGTTCCCGAAGCCTTGCAACACCGTGTAGGCGCCTTCGATCACCTGCGCGGCCACGTCGCCCTTGTGCGGCACGCGCACGTCGGCCACGGTGTCGCCGCACACCAGCCCGTTCTGGCAGACGAAACGGAACATGCCCGCCAGCATCTGGTAGCTGCTGGTGCCGTCGTGCGAGTTGAGCAGGATGATTTCGTTGGCCTCGCGGCCGTTGATCTGGCTGGCGTGGCGCAGCCGGATCAGGTGCTTGGTGAACTCGCGCCGGTCGTCCTGGCGCACGCGGGTCTGGCACACCATGAAGGGCTGGAAGCCCTCGCCGCGCAACTCCTGCAGCACGGTGGCGGTGGGGATGTAGCTGTAGCGCTCGGAGCGACTGCCGTGCGGCGCCTCGGCAAAGATGGAGGGCGCCACGGCGCGGATCTGGTCATCCGACAGCGGGGTTTCGGAACGCAGCACCGGCGAACGCGGTGCGAAACGAGAGGCAAGTTGCATGGTCATTTCTCCAAATGAAGCTGGCTGTTGAAAACACCCACCGGATTCCTAGATTCGGAGCCCTCTTCGGGTCTTCCGGTGGGGTCGGCGCAAAGACCTGGGCCGGTCCCGTCGCCACCGTCTTTCCTGAGTTCATCGCCCGCGACCACAGGAGCGCGCCACCCGGTGCCGTCAAGGAAGCAAGCGCCAGGGTTGGTGCGGCCCGCAGGCGCAGCCGAGGACACGGCCTGGCGCGCCTTGACGACACCGGGCGGTGTGCTACGGTCGCGCAAGTGGTGATGGACGAGGGAAGAGGGCGCCAGTGGCCCCTGGCCGCAGATGGCGCCGACCCCACGCAAGCGCAGCGCGCAGGTCCGGTCGCAAGGCCGGGCCGATGGCGTCAGCCGACCGGAGGGAAGGAAACAATGGAAGCCCGCCAGGGACGAGACCGCGTGACCGCAGGGAACTGGGCTCGGTGCGCAGCACGACAGCGCGGCCGGCCAGCCTCACAAGGCCGGCGACGCCCGGTTGCACGGAGCGCTCTACGATGACGACATGACCGAGAAAGACCAGAACCACCCAGATCCCCTGGAGCAGATGCTGCTGCGCTCGGATGCCTTGCACGAACGGCTGAACGAGCTGCTTGACGACGCCGCGTTCGACGGGTCTGCGCGTGGCGAGGCCGCTCTGGGCATGTGCGTGGTGGCCATGGAGCACGGGACCGCCTTGCGTGCCTTGATGGCGCTGGGACTGCCGACCTCGGCGGTCAGCTTGATGCGGCTGCAGTTCGAAGCCTTGACCCGCTCGATGTGGCTCATCTATGCGGCCAGCGATGCCGCCATCGAGAAGCTGTCGGCCCCGCTCACGCTCGAAACCGAACAGGTCGCCAAGAACCTGCCCAGCGCAAAGGAAATGATCGAGCAGATCGGCAAGCGGGTCGGGCAGAGTGTGCCTGCTGCGGCCCACGGGATGCTGACCCAGTTCAAGGACGTGTCCTGGAACGCCATGAACTCCTTCGTGCACGGCGGCATCCACCCACTGCGACGCAGCGCCGATGGTTTCCCCGTGCACCTGGCCCTGCAAGTGCTGCGCAACTCCAATGGACTGAGCACCATGACCGGCATGACGATGGCAGTGCTCACCGGTGACGAATCCATCGTCCAGCCGATGATCAAGATCCAGCCGGCGTTCGCCGACTGCCTGCCGGATCTGCTGAAACCCTGAAAACCCGGGCGTCCGTGACACCCTGGTGGCTGGTCAGACGACGATGCGTCCGGCCAGCCGCGCGTCCCGAGCGTAGGCGCTCAGGCGCTTTTCGGCGCGAAAGTGCAGGTCGCGCTCAACCGGCAACCCGAGCCGACCACGTACCGTCGCCAGTTCCTGAAGACTGACCCAGCCCAGTTCGGGTGCACCCAGGCCCAGGTCGCACAGACCGAAAGCATGATCGTGGTCGTCCGGGTCGATCTCGGTCAGCAGCCAGGTTGCGCCAGCGTCGGGTGTGAACAGCTTGACCACGGGCGCCGGGTCGAAGTCGGGGTTCTGCAACGATTCGCGGCCGTTGGCCAGCAGCAGGACGCGCTGCTCGTCGGTGATGAGTGCGTTCATGGTGAACTCCAGAAGGAAAGCCGGGCGGGATTGCCCGCAGCCTCCGGGTCACGGCGCAGCGCAGCGGTCAAGGTTCGTAGACGGCCGCCCAGGCCGCCAGCGCAGCGCAGGTGCGCGCCGACCTTGACGGCGAGAACGACGTGGCACGCTGGGTACAACAGCAAGCCAGCCCCACACACTGCCCAGATGCTCCGATTGGGCGGAGTGCGTTCAGGAAATTTGCTGTTCCCGAAGGCTGAATGAATCGGATGACTCACACTTACCAGGCGCGTCTTTAACCAAGCCAACGTCCGAGTTCATCCCGAGCGCCACAACCTTCGCGGCAATGCGCGACTCCATTGAGACTCGTGGCGCCACCACCAGAATGACGGAGCCTTCGCAAACCACTTCGTGGTCGTCGGATGCCTGGATGCAGAACTTCGCGCTTCGCTGCCCCAGGCGTTCAACCCATCCTCGCAGCTTCAGGGTCGATCCGGGCGGGATCGGCCCCTTGTGCTCCAGCTCTATCGTCCGGCCCACCACGACCTCCGAGGTGGCATCCACGTGCCGCTGCATCTCGCGGATGCAGATGGACTCGACAACGGCGACCAGATACCCGGTCGCCAGGCATTCGATCAGCCGCTGCGCATAGTCGCTCCCATGCGGGAGCCTTGAAAACAGAGCCCGGGCCGTCTGTTCGGGCGGCACGCTGTAGGTTTCTTCAAAGGAAATTTCACTGATGCCTTGGTGGTTCATGGAATTGGGCGAGGGGTTGATGGCGCGTATTCGCTCTCCGAAACCCCGCGTCAAAGCGGGGTGACAGGAACAGCGTTCGATCCTCGTTCGGATGCATCGCGTCTTCAACCCAGCCAGGCGTTCTCCAGCGTAGCTGGCTCGATGCAGATGTCCGGGGTGGTTTCCGACAGAGGATGCCCCACCGCTTCCGGCCTTGAAACCATGAAGTGTTCGTGCCACTGGGTGGTGGCACGCTGTTGGGCAGGAAGCGAAAAAACGGGAGCCGGTGTGGCCCCCGGTCGCGCGGGCTCAGATCAGCCCACGCTCAGCAAAGGACAGGATCGTTGGCCCTGCCAAGATCAGGTGATCGATGACCCGCACGTCCACCAGCGACAGCGCGCTCTTGAGGGTCTGGGTCAGATGCTCATCGGCCCGCGAGGGCTCGGCCACGCCCGACGGATGGTTGTGCACCAGGACGATGGCCGCCGTGTTGTGTGCCATGGCTTCCTTGACCACCTCGCGCGGATAGACCGATGTCTGGGTCACGGTGCCGCGGAACATCTCGACGTACTCGATGACCCGGTGTTGGGCGTCCAGGTGGATCACCGCGAACACCTCGTGCTCCAGCGTGCCCAGCTTGATGCGCAGGAAATCGCGTACCGCTTGCGGAGACGACAGCATCTCGGTGCCGCGCAACTGACCTGCGAGCACCCGCAGCGCGGCCTGCAGCACCTCTGCCGGCTCGGCCGGACGGTAGCTGCCCGCGACATCGCGAACGAGCAGGGAGGAATCGATGGAAGACGTGAACGACAGGGAAGACAGCTGCGACATGATCGGCTCCGGTTCGGAATCGGGCGGGATTGCCCGGAACCGGCCACCCACGCCGCAGCGCAAGCAGTCAGGGGTCGGAGGCGAAGCCAGAGACGGCCGCCAGGACGCCAGCGTGCAAGGCACGCGCAGCCCTTGACGGCGAGAACGGCGTGGTAAGTTGAAAGGACACAGCAAAACGCCACCCCCGCACACCACAACAGCCCCGGCAAGCGGAGCGCGCAGCGGCCATGCCGCGGAGGCGTCAGGGATCAAAGCCGGATGGCCGGGATTCGGCACGAAGCCCGGGGCGCAGCCCGCGAGCCCGGTGGCGGGACGCCGAGACGTCAGTGAACTTGCATCTTTGCTGAACAGTAAATATTGCGATTTTTTGGAAAATTCGATAGAGTGCAGAAATTCACTGTGCAGTAAACCGCCCAAAAGCATGCTTGAGCTGACCATGACCGAACACCAGTTGGTCTCGCGCCTTGTGGATGCATTGCGCGAGCTTCCCGATGTCCATGCGGATGTGGTGCGTGGGGAGCTTTCAGGCGGACGACCTGATCGGGGCCTGGATGCTGCGGTCGATCTGCACGTGGCTGGGAAGTCGCTGGCCGTGCTGGTCGAAGCCAAAAAGGCGGTCTACCCCCGCGATGTGCGCCAGGTGATCTGGCAGATCCGGGATGCCAGCCGCGCGTGGGCAGGCAACCATCAAGGCGAGGTCGTGTCGCTGATCGCGGCGGAGTCGATCTCGCCCGGCGCCAAGGAACTGCTCAGGAGCGAGGGCGTGGGCTACTACGACAGTGGTGGAAGCCTCTACCTGCCCGCGCCCGGCATCTACCTCTACATCGACAAGCCTCCACCCAAGACGCTGGTCAAGTCGATCCGCTCTCTGTTTTCTGGCCGACGCGCCCAGGTGCTGCATGCACTGCTCCTTCATCGTCAGGCGTGGTTCGGCGTCACCGAACTGGCCCAACTGGCGCAGGTGTCTCCGGCCACCACATCTCAAGTGCTGACCGAGCTGGAACGCTTCGACTGGCTCGAAGAAAAGGGGCAAGGCCCCAGCAAGGAGCGCAACCTTCGCGAACCTACCGCCCTGCTTGATGCCTGGGCCAAGCAGGTGAAGATCGATCAAACGCCTGCGCTGAGCAGGTACTACGTCCCTGCGACCAAGCCGGACGCGTTGGTCATGCGCGTTGCCGAAGCACTGGAAGGGCGAGGCGTCGAGTACGCGATCAGCCACGAGGCTGCGGCCCAGCGGCTCGCTCCCTTCCTGTCCAACGTGTCCCAGGTGCGCCTGCGAATGTTGCCCGGGCACGCCACAGACTCCGCCCTGAGCGACCTGGGTGCGCGCTTGGTCACCGAAGGAGCCAATCTGGCTGTGATCGAGACTAAGTCGACTGGCGAGCTGCTGTTCAGGGAGCGCATGAACGGACTGTGGCTGGCCAGCCCGATTCAGATCTACCTTGACTTGGTGTGCGGCGAAGGTCGCTCGAAGGAAATGGCCGAGCATTTCCGCAAAGAAAGGATAGGCTTCTGATGGCCAAACCAGCAACGCTCGATGGCTACAGCGACCAGTACACGGTGGACTGCGAGCGAGTCCTGGTGACTTTGCTGCGCGGGCTCGGGCCTTGGAAGGATTCTGTTTACCTGGTCGGCGGGCTCACGCCGCGATATCTTGTCCCGGCACGGCCACCGGTCGTGCCCGCGCATGCTGGCACCCTGGACGTGGACATCGTCATCGACCTGCAGATCCTGGCCGACACCGAGGCTTATCACACGCTGGAGGACAACCTCAAGCGGATGGGCTTCGAACGCGCCGAGAACGAGGCCGGAAAGAAGCTCTCATGGCGCTGGCAGACCCGTACCGAGCACGGTGCGCTTATGGTGCTGGAGCTGTTGGCCGACGCCCCCGACATTGCCGGCGGCAAGGTTCAGCCTTTGCCGACCGAGGGCACGATCTCAGCGCTGAACATCCCGCACTCGTCGATCGTTTTCGACCTGCACCAGGTCACGGAAATCCAGGCTGATCTGCTGGGCAACAACGGCGTCGCCACCGAGAAGATCAAGCACGCCAACCTCGTCAGCTTCACCTGCCTCAAGTCTTTCGCTTTCGACCAGCGGTTCGAGCGCAAGGACGCGCACGACCTGATCTACTGCATCGAACATGCGCCCGAAGGCATCGATGCAGTGGCCATGGCTTTTCGGCAGGAGCTTGCCGGCAAACATGGCCCGGTGATAGCTGCATCGCTGGCAATCTTGCGAAGTCGCTTCGCCGGCGACGAGAAGATCGATGGCTATCGGAAAGATGGTCCGGTCTCGGTTGCCAAGTTCGAGCTGGGTAAGGGCGACGAGCCGGAGCAGCGTGAGGCGAGGGCGTTGCGGCAGCGGCAGGCGAGCGACGTGATTGAACAGCTCTTGGCTCGAATCGGATAGGGAGAGCGCGTGGCGATCAAAGCGATCTTCGTTGGCATCAACAAGCATCTTGACACCTCCATTCCCGAGCTGAGCGGGGCGCGGCGCGACGCCACGGCCTTGTGGGCGCTGTTCACCGACACCGTCGAGGGCCTGAATGCCCGCCTGCTGGTGGACGAGGCTGCCACGCACGCGGAAGTGTCCGGTGCGATGCTTGGCACCCTTGCCGCCGCGAACGCCGACGACGTGGTGGTCATCGCGTTCGCCGGGCACGGCTCTCCGGATGGCAACCTGGTGCTGTTCGACACGGATGCGGGCAACCTCGCCGGTACAGCCTTGTCAATGGCGGGCTTGGCGGACGCCTTCAAAGCGACGAAGGCCCGCGCCGTCCTGTGCATTCTCGATTGCTGTTTCAGCGGCCAAGCACCCGCGCGCGTTCTGGAGACGACTGCACGCCCACGCAATGCCTTTGCGCTCACGGGCATCTATGGAGAAGGGCGCATCCTCTTGGCTGCATGCGCGACGAACGAGTCTGCATGGGAGCAGCCAGGTACCGGGCATGGCTTGCTCACCCACGCCGTCATCGAGGCCTTGACCGGCGTGGCTGGCGAGTCGGTCAGCTTCCCGGAGATTGGGGGCGAGATCATCCGACTGGCGCGCGTGGAGGCCGAGCGCATCAGCGTCACGCAAACGCCCGTGTTTCTGGGCAGTGTGCAGGGTGGCCTGACGTTCCCGGTGCTCAAGCGCGGCGACAACTACGCCGCAGCTTTTCAAGCAAGGGCCGTGCAGCAGATGTCGGGATCGTTCGCGGAGTTTTCCGCCCACGGCTTTCCGCCGGAGATCGTCGAGAAGTGGGCAGCGGACTTTCCGCAAGGTCTGAATGCGCTGCAGCTCAAGGCGGTCAACGAGTTTGGCGTGCTCGCCGGCAACTCCCTTCTGGTCGTCGCGCCCACAAGTTCCGGCAAGACGATGGTTGGCGAGGTGGCGGCGATTCAGGCGGTCACGTCCGGCAAGAAGGCGGCATTCCTGTTGCCGTACCGAGCGCTGGTCAACGAAAAGTTCGAGGAATTCACCGAGCGCTACTCGGCTGCCGGGTTGCGGGTGGTCCGTTGCAGCGGAGATGCCACCGATGGGATCGGCCCCGTCCTTGCCGGGCGATACGACTTGGGGTTCTTCACGTACGAGACCTTTTTGAATCTCGCGCTCGGATCGCCGCGATTGCTGACCCAGCTCGGCCTGGTTGTGCTGGACGAGGGGCAGTTCATCACGGACCCGCAGCGCGGCATCACGGTCGAATTAATCTTCTCGCTGCTCTTGCGGGCCCGGCAGCGCGGCATCGAGCCGCAGCTCGTGATTCTGTCGGCAGTCATCGGGAACTTGAACAGCTTCGATCGCTGGCTCGGTGTTCCGCTGTTGTTGTCGCGTGAGCGCCCCGTGCCGCTCGTCGAAGGCGTGCTCGACCGGCGGGGAACATTTCAATACGTCGATATCGACGGGACCACGAAGATCGATGCCTTGCTGTCTTCGCACCGCATCGTGCAGCGTCGCGACAAGCCCAGTTCGCAGGATGTCATCGTGCCCCTGGCGCAGCAACTGGTGGAGCAGGGCGAGAAGCTGCTGGTGTTCCGTAACATGCGTGGTCCGGCCCAGGGCTGCGCGAAGTACCTCGCCAAGGAACTGAGGCAGCTGCCGGCTACAGCCGTCCTAGATGTTCTGCCTACCCAGGATCTGACCGGCGCATCGCAGGACTTACGGGAGTGCCTTGCTGGCGGCACCGCATTCCACAACACCAATTTGCTGAGGGCGGAACGCGAAGCTGTCGAGAGAGGGTATCGCAGCGCCACAGGCGGTATCCACGCTCTGGTTGCCACGACGACCTTGGCCGCCGGTATCAACACACCGGCCTCCACGGTCGTGCTCGCCGAGAACGAATTCGTCGGCGAGGACGGTCGACAGTTCACCGTGGCCGAATACAAGAACATGGCGGGGCGTGCCGGCAGGCTCGGCTTCAACGAAATTGGTAAGGCGATCATCTTGGCCGACACGCCAATGGAACGTGCGCAGCTTTTCCAGCGCTATGTGCTGGGCGTGCCCGAGGACGTGAAATCCTCCTTCCAACAACGCGACCTGCCGACATGGACGCTGCGCCTGCTCAGTCAGGTGCGCGGCGTTCGAGCCGGCGAGATTCCGGGCTTGCTGGTCAACACCTTCGGAGGTTACTCGGCATCGCGCGCGAATCCGCAATGGGTCGCGATGGTGGAGCGGGACGTGACGGCTCTGGTGGATCGCCTCTTGCAGGCTGGGTTGGCCGAGCGCGAAGGCGATCTCATCCATCTGACGCTGCTCGGGCGTGCCTGCGGTTCGTCCTCCTTGTCGTTCGAGTCGAGCTTGCGCCTGGTCGAGCTGATGGGGCGCCTGAACGTTGCTCAGACGCCACCTGATCACATTCTCGCGATGGTGCAGGTGTTGGATGAGCTGGACGCTATCTATACGCCGGTGATGAAGAAAGGGCAGTCGGAGAGCGTGCGCGCCGGCGAGGCGGCGCAACGCTTCGGGCATCAGATGCCTCAAATGCTTCAACGGTACTGTCGTGACCAAATTGAGTTCTGGGCTCGATGCAAGCGCGCGGCGCTGTTGCATGACTGGATCGAGGGAACACCCGTCGATGTGCTGGAGAAGCGCTACTCCACGACGCCATTTGGCGGGGCCATCGGCTACGGCAACATCATCGGCATTGCCGATGCGACCCGGTTTCATCTGCGTTCTGCGCATCAGATCCTCGGGACGCTCTTCCCGGATCAGCCCGACTTTCTAAAAGGCTTGGACGAGATTCTTCAGCGGCTCGAGTTCGGGTTACCCTCCGCCGCGCTGCCTCTCACGAAGATTTCGGTAAGGCTGACTCGCGGCGAATGCTTGGCGCTGCTGTCCATCGGCGTGCGCGACGCCGACGACTTGAAGAATCTGGACGACGATCGAATGCGGCACTGCGTGGGGCCGGGTACAGCCGCGCTGTTACGACCAACGGGCGACATGGCTGGCGCGGCTGGATGAACAGGATGAGGCGAAATGTTCTTGGAGGAGGCGTGCATGAGGAGTAGAGAACAAGCGCTAGAACTCGTCGAAGCAGCGTTTATGCAGGCGCAGCGTAAGCAGGGCTCGAGCGCTAAGCCAATGGCGCTCGCGGTGCTGAACAACCGTCTTTTGCAGATGACGGATCGCCGGTTCAAACCTCAGGATTTTGGTGCGAAGGACCTCAGGGCGTTCGTAGCGATGTTGAGCCCGGTGTTCCGTCTGGACGGCGAAGCGTCGCGCGTCGTTGTGGAACGGGTTGCACCGCCTGCCACGGTGGATGGTGCAGAGCGCGCGGCGCGGCGCCCCACCGCTTCATCACCGGCGATTGAGCCCAAGGGCACGGCTGCTGCAGTGGTCGCCCATCGGGTCAATGCGCCCGCCACGATGCAGGTGGCGGAGTCCGGTCGAATCCGCAAGGATCTGTGGCAGGCCATCGTGGATTACAGCAGTGGGCGCACCTATGTTTGGGATGCGAGCGTGGGCCTTGCGCGCGTCGCCCAGCCTCATGATCTCGCACCGCGGATGCCGACGCTGTCGTCAGTCGAACTGGATGAATGGCGACTGACTTTTCTCGAAGCGAACAGAGCCTCCCTGCAAGGAGTCGCGTTGGTTAACGCGCAGCGCTGGCAGGAGCAGCGGCTGTCGACGAACTACTTGCCCTTCGAGCTGCAGCAGGCGTGGAATCGAGAGCTGACGTTGCGCGTGAAGCAGCGTCTTCAGGAGTTCTTTGTCAACCCGCCTACCGGGGAGCCCGCGGCGGAAGGGCCGAACGGCGCGGCGCGCGAGGAGGCGATACGTGAGGCCTTCGAGGTGGAGGTTTCCGCCGCCAGGGACCGTGGGGATCTGTTCTCGGTTGGGGCTCTGGTGACGAGCTTTCTTTGCGATCGCGTCGCCCGAATTCTCAACTCAGACGTGAGCGCACCCAGATCTGACTACGAAGCATGGCCGGCAGCAATTGCTCAACCATTTCGCTGGCGGTCATGCGGTCTGCGCGGCTTGAAAGGCTCAGCGCACCGACTACAGTGCCCCCAAGGTTGTAGAGTGGAATCGCAATAGAGCGCACGCCAACTTCAATCTCCTCGTTGCTCAGGGCATAGCCGTTGGCCGCGCAAGACACCAAGAGCTTACGTAGGCGCACAGGGTCCGTGAGAGTGTGCGGCGTCAGCCGACACAGTGGCATGGCATTGAAAAGTGATTCAAAGTCGGCACCCGACTTTGAACTCAATAGCACACGTCCAGTCGCTGAGCAGTGCAGCGGCAATCGTGAGCCAACGCCCAGACCCACCGTCAAACTCTTGCGCGCGGTGGAGCGGGCCGCGACCATTGCTTCCATTCCATGAAGCACGACCACCGAAGCCGATTCTCGGGTCCGCTCGCTCAAGGCATCCAGCGTGGGCTGCAACAAGCGAGGTAATCGGGTCGAGGTCGAATACGCATAGGCCAAGCGCAGAACTCCGTGATCAAGCCAGAAGCGTTTGCCATCGGTCCGCGCGTAACCCCCTTGGCACAGTGTCAGCAGACAACGTCGCGCGGCCGCAGGGCTGATACCGACCCGACGAGCCGCCTCAGACGAGGTTAGCCGCGCATGCTCATCGTCGAAAGCTTCGATCAGGCTCAGCCCCTTGGCGAGGCCAGCGATCAGGTCTTTCTCTTGGGTCGGCGGAGGGCAAGAAGTTACATCCATGGGACTGGCATCACATTGACAAGCGTCAAAGATATTTGGTCGTGTTTGCGCTATGCGCAATATTGACTATATCAACCTCGGGCAACAAACGCACACTACGCCCCGTTTTGACGACATGTCTGGCTTGGCCGGACTTCCACCACCCGAGGAGAAAACTTTTGAAAAAACTCACGATCTGGATTTGCTCGCTAGCCGCCACTTTCACCTGGACCTGCGCGCAAGCCAACGAATTCCCCAGCAAGCTGCTACGTCTCGTTGTTCCGTTCCCGGCAGGCGGCACGGCCGATGTCCTGCCGCGCATCCTGAGTGAAAAGCTGCGCGCCCGTTTCCCGGCTGGCGTGATCGTGGAGAACAAGCCCGGTGCAGGCGGCAACATCGGTGCCGAGTTGGTTGCCCGCTCTGAGCCTGATGGGCACACATTGCTGGTGTCCCCACCAGGTCCCATCGCCATCAATCGCAGCCTGTATGCAAAGCTGACCTACGATGCGAGCCAGTGGGTTCCGGTCACGGTGCTGGCGGCTGTACCTAACGTCTTGGCGGTCAGCAACCAGCTACCGGTCAAGAATGTGGCCGAGCTCATCGCCTACCTCAAGGCCCATCCCGGCACTGTTTCCTATGCATCGCAGGGCAATGGCTCAACCTCGCACTTGACAGCCAACTTGTTCCAGTCCCTGACCGGAACACAGATGGTCCACGTTCCCTACAAAGGCACGGCACCCGCACTGACCGATCTCGCTGGAGGCCAGGTGGATGTCTTCTTTGACAACCTCGGCTCCGCAAGCTCGCTGTACAAGGCCGGCAGGATTCGGATCCTGGCGGTCGCAGACAGCAAGCGCGCGTCCATCGTCAAAGAAGTGCCAACCTTTGCGGAAGTCGGCTTCAGCGGCATGCAAGCCGTGACCTGGTTCGCCGTCGTCGCACCACCCGGCACGCCGGCTGCCGTCGTCACGAAACTCAACAACGCACTGGTCGACATTCTCAAGCAGCCCGAAGTGCAACAGCGCTTTGCCGAGCAAGGCGCCGAAGCCGTGGGCAACACCTCAGAACAGATGGGCCAACTCGTTCGCGGAGAAGCCGCACGCTGGGCCAAGGTTATCAAGGATGCCAACGTCACGGTTGACTGACCGGCGACACATCTACCCGCAAACTCAAGGAAGCAACCATGAATCAGACTCACCCCATCACGTGGGTGCGGGGGCTACACACCCGCGTACCGTATGCCGTCTACCAGCGCCAAGACATCCTCGAACAGGAACAGAAACGCGTCTACGAAGGACCTGCCTGGAACTACCTCTGCCTGGAAGCTGAGATTCCCGAGCCAGGCAGCTATCGCACGACATTTGTCGGCCAAACACCCGTTGTTGTGGCACGCGACACGGACGGCGACATATACGCCTTCGAGAACCGCTGCTCCCACCGCGGTGCGTTGATCTGCCTGGAGAAATCCGGTACGGCCAAGGACTTCCAGTGCGTCTATCACGCTTGGACCTACAACCTGCAGGGCACACTCAAGGGTGTGGCCTTCGAAGCGGGTCTCGACGGTGCCGGCGGCATGCCGCCCTCCTTCTGCAAGGACAAGCACTCCCCGCGCAAACTGCGCATTGCTGTTTTCTGCGGCCTCGTGTTCGGCAGCTTTAGCGACGAGGTGGACAGCATTGAGGACTACCTAGGCCCAGAAATCTGCGCGCGCATTGAACGTGTGCTGAACAAGCCGGTGGAGGTTATCGGTCGCTTCACGCAGGCGCTGCCGAACAACTGGAAGCTCTACTTTGAGAACGTCAAGGACAGCTACCACGCCAGCCTGCTGCATCTTTTCTTCACCACCTTCCGCCTCAACCGCCTGTCGCAACGTGGCGCGGTGATCGTGAGCGAATCGGGTGGCCATCATGTGAGCTATTCGATGGTGGACGCGCCGCAGGCCGAAGCCGGCAAGCAATACCAGGAGCAGGGTCTGCGCTCCGACCAAGAGGGTTACAAGCTCGCCGACCCGACCTTGCTGGCCGGATTCAAGGAATTCGAGGATGGCATCACGCTTCAGATCCTCTCGGTTTTCCCAGGCTTTGTGCTGCAGCAGATCCAGAACTGCCTTGCCATCCGCCAGGTGCTCCCGCGCGGGGTGGAAGAAACTGACCTGAACTGGACCTACCTCGGTTATGCCGACGACACGCCCGCTCAGCGTGAAGTGCGCCTCAAGCAGGCCAATCTGATCGGGCCAGCCGGTTTTGTCTCGATGGAAGACGGTGCCGTCGGCGGCTTCGTTCAACGCGGCATAGCGACCGCTGGCGACGACGAAGCAGTTATCGAGATGGGCGGAGACAGCACCTCTTCGAGCCCGTCGCGGGTGACCGAGGCTTCGGTGCGCGGCTTTTGGAAGCTGTATCGCCGCCTCATGGATATCTAGGAGCATCTGACATGAACAACACTCTTTCACTGCGCGAGCGGATCGCGGCATTTCAGGCGGCCTACATCCGCTGCATCGACACCAACCAACTGGAAAGCTGGCCAGAGTTCTTTCTGCCTCAATGCCAATACACAGTGACCACGGCCGACAACCAGCGCGACGGCTTGGCCGCCGGCCTGATCTGGGCCAACAACCGCGCCATGTTGCAGGACAGAGTTTCGGCACTGCGCCACGCCAACGTCTACGAACGGCACAGCTACCGCCACCTCGTCGGCCTGCCCTTCATCACTGGTGAGCAGCCTGCAACAGCCAGTTGCGAAACGCCCTTCATGGTGGCCCGCATCATGCACGATGGGCACACCGACCTCTACTTCACCGGCGTCTATCACGACGAGTTCGACGCTTCGGGCGATGCCCTGCTCCTGCGCAGCCGTGTTGTGGTGTGCGACAGCAGCCGCGTCGATATCCTGCTGGCCGTCCCGCTGTGATCTCACAGGCTGTTCGAATTGCATTGCCGCTGGGTGACCCCAACGGCATCGGACCGGAAATTGCGCTCAAGACAGCCGCAGCCTATGCGGGACGCCCCGATGTTTGCCTGACGCTGTTCGGGCCACAGGTTGTACTTCAGCAGACGGCGCAGTGCCTTGGGCTGACTGACCTGTTGGCCGCCACGCCAGTGGTATCCACGGCGGCCATGCCGACCGGGACCTTCCAGCCTGGGCGGGTATGCGCTGAGGCTGGATCGGCCATGATCGCGGCTGCCAGTTCGGCCATCACCGCCACCCGGCGTGGCGATTTCGATGCGGTGGTGGCCGGCCCGCACCACGAAACCGCCGTGCATATGGCAGGCATCCCTTTTTCGGGCTACCCCTCGCTGGTGGCACGTGTCTGCGGCCAGCCCGAGGACAGCGTATTTTTGTTGCTGGTGGGCGGCGGCCTGCATATCGTGCATGCGACGCTGCACGAGAGCGTGCAGCACGCTCTCGACCGCCTGACGTCTGAACTGATCGTGCAGGCTGCTCTGGCCGGCATGCGCGCCATGCAGCGCCTGGGCATGAACGCGCCGACCATCGGTCTGTTCGGCATCAATCCGCATGCAGGTGAAAACGGCCTGTTCGGAGATGCGGACGAGCGCATCACCAAGCCGGCCGCCGAACGCCTGCGCGCCGTCGGCCTACAGGTAGACGGCCCTATTGGGGCAGACACTCTGCTGGCGGAGCGCCGCCACGACTTGTATGTCGCCATGCTGCATGACCAGGGCCATATCCCGATCAAGCTGTTGAGTCCCAAACAGGCCAGCGCCTTGTCAATCGGTGCCGACGTGATTCTGTCCAGCGTGGGTCACGGCAGCGCTATGGATATCGCTGGCCGGTGCATTGCCGATGCCAGGGCCATGATCAATACCGTCGCTCGGCTTGCTGCCGTGCCGGTCCCAACCTGAACCATTCAATGACGAATCAGATCAAGATCGAAGGCAGCGAAGTCGCCTTCTCCTGCGAGCACGGCGAGACTGTTCTCGATGCCGCCACACGCAACGGTATTGAACTGCCTTATTCGTGTCGCAAGGGCGTATGCGGCAATTGCCGCGGTTTGGTGCTCGAAGGCCAACTGGTGCCAAGCACCGCCGGCGGAAGCGCCGAGGCCGGCATTCACGCGCCCAACGAGCATCTGTTCTGCCATGCACAGGCTGCCAGCGACTTGCTGATCCGGCCTCGTAGTTGGCAGCGCATCGACCTGGACGCGCGCAAGACCCTGCAAGCCAAGGTGTTCCGCGTGACGCAGGCGGCCAGCGACGTGACCGTGCTGCAACTGCGCTTTGCCGCCGGCATGCGTGCGAAGTTCCTGGCCGGTCAGTACCTGCAGGTAGTCCTGCCCGATGGCCAGCGCCGCTCTTACTCCATGGCCAATGCGCCGCATGAGAGCGATGGCGTGCAGTTGCATATCCGTCATGTGCCCGGAGGCCACTTCAGCAGGGACGTCTTGCCAGGCCTCAAACCTGGCGACTTCTTGCAGCTCGAATTGCCACATGGCGATTTCTGGCTGCGCGAGGACAGCGAGCGCCCCTTGGTCATGGTGGCGGGCGGTACCGGATTTGCCCCGCTCAAATCGATCATCGACCACATGGTGCGCCGCAAGATCGGCCGCCCACTGACGCTGTACTGGGGGTCGCGCCTGCCCGAAGGCCTTTATGCGCAGGAGGTTATCGCCCGGTGGCAGCAGGGCCAGCTACCCGATCTGCGCTATGTGCCTGTCGTCAGCGACGTCGGCGATGACATATCGTGGCGAGGCCGTACCGGCCTCGTTCACGAAGCCGTACTCGCGGATCAGGCGGACCTGAGCGGTCATGACGTCTACGCGTGTGGTGCACCGGCCATGGTGGCGGCACTTCGGCGCGCCTGTATTGAGCGGCGGGGCTTGCCGGAACAACGCTTTTTCAGCGACGCCTTTGTCAGCAATCCACCTCACTAACTGGTAAGGACGGTGAGGGGAGGTCACAAGTTCGGGTCAAAAAGGGCCAGTCGGCGAGAACAGGTGGGCGGGCTGATTGGAGTCCAGACTGCCTCTAACGTCGGATGCACTCGAGGAGTGCCTCGACGGGATGACGCAGACGTTTCTCCCTCAGCCGGGAGACCTGGCCGCGACAGGAATAGCCAGTGGCTAGCAGTTCTGCCTGTTCATGCGTGTCGACGATTCTCGCCCATGACTGTTCGAAGATCGCACGGGACGTCCTCACATTTCTCGCTTCGTGCCCATAGGTCCCCGACATTCCGCAACAGCCTGCGGCTGGTGTGCTGAGTTCAAGGTTTGCGCGTTGAAACAACTGGGTCCAGTCGCTGCTGCTCGACGATGCGTTCGTTTTCTCCGTGCAGTGCGGCAGCAGAACGTACTGACGGACGGGCGCAGTGCACCTCGACTCAGGGAACACGTTGAGCAGCCACTCCTGCGGCAACAGCACGTTGGGTGACTGATCGATGCCCAGCAGCTTCCGGTACTCCTGGCGATAGACGAGCGTCATCGCGGGATCGAGGCCTACCAGTGCGACACCCGATTCCGAGATTCGCCGCAACTGGGCCGCGTTTTCGCGCGCCGCCTTGTCGAACGCCGACAGGAATCCCTGCACCTGAAGCGGCTTGCCGTTGGGAAGAAATGGGGCGAGGTAGACGCGAAAGCCCAGCCGCGACGCAAGCTCCATGAAGCTCGCGGCCACCGGTGATTCGAAGTAGCGTGTGAAGGCGTCCTGCACGAACACAACGGAGCGGACGCGCTGCGCAGATGTCAATGCACTCAGGCGCCGGACGGATGCGGTCTGCACGTTCCAGTGACGGGCGAACCGGGTCCAAGCGAACCGGCTGAGCAGGGGGCTGTCGACCATGCCGGCGTTCTTCTCAAGCCAGCGCTGGACAGGCGGCGCCGACATGAGTGTGTTGTAGAGCCCCGGCGCGTGAGCGAGATGCGGGATGGTGTACTCCAGCGAGCCTATCAGGTAGTCCCTGATGGGCCTCAGGTACCGGGCGTGATACAGCGCCAGGAACCTCGATCGAAACTCCGGGACGCTGACCTGGACGGGGCATTGCCCAGCGCACGACTTGCAAGCGAGGCATCCAGCCATCGCGTCGTACACCTCGTGCGAGAAGTCGTCTACCCCATTTCGGGGCCCGCGCGTGTTGCGCCATCGTACGGGCAGGCTACGCAGAAAGGAGGGTGTGCTGCGCTCGGACTGGATGACGTCGACGCCCGCCTCCCCCTGCAGCCGAAGCCATTCACGGAAGAGTGACGCTCGTCCCTTGGGCGAATGCATGCGCTCGCGAGTCGCCTTCCAGGACGGGCACATGGCGTCGTCGGGGTCGAAGTTGTAGCAGGCGCCGTTGCCGTTGCACTTCAGGGCGGAACTGTAGCTTTGCCAGACCTGCGGATCGATCTGTCCGTCCGCGTCGCCGCGTAGCTGTACCTCGTCGACTCGCGTCAACTGATGCCCTGAGCCTGAAGGGGTTGCGATCTTGCCGGGGTTGAGCTGGTTGTACGGATCGAAGGCGGCCTTCAGCGCCTGCAGCGACGGGTACAGCTCGCCGAAGAACGTGGGTGCGAACTCTGGCATGCGCGCTGATGCCGTGCTACCTGGCACCGTTACCCAGCGTGAATTGGCACCCTCTGCACGGCGCGAGATTCTCAGGGTCTGTGAGCGCTGGGGGTGGGGTGAAGAAGCTGCAGCACTCGGGGCGCTCGCGGTCGAGCAGGAAGCGATGGAGCCATGCTGGCCCGAGTGATCACGGCAGCGGCGCAAGTACCTGTCGATCTATTGAGACTGTCCGAAGGTTTGCAGCTCGCGTGCGTGGGATCCTGCCACTCCGACACGCTCATGACCGTGGCCGTTGGCAACAACCCGTCAACCATGAACGTCTCAGATCAGCCCCAGAAACGGTCATGAAGCCGGTGAGCCCGAAAGGTTGCTCCTGGCCGATGGAGCGGAAGTTGATAGCCATGGCTGCGTGCCATCACCGGACAAACAGAAGCCCGCTTGAGCGGGCTTCTGTTGCTTATCTGCTACGCGCTGCGTAGCGGATCGATGTTTTTGGCGTCCGATTGGCGTCTGTCGTCGTAAGTTGTTGATTCTCTTTGTATTAATTCGATCTTGTAGCCGTCGGGATCGGTGACGAAGGCGATCACAGTGGTGCCGCCCTTGACCGGGCCGGCTTCGCGGGTGACGTTGCCACCGGCCGCCTTGATCTTTTCACAGGCTGCATAGGCATCGGGCACGCCCAGGGCGATGTGGCCGTAGGCCGTGCCCATGTCATAGCTCTCGGTGCCCCAGTTGTAGGTCAACTCGATCTCGGCCTGGCCCGGGTTGCCACCCTCAAAACCGAGGAATGCCAGCGAGTATTGGTATTCGGGGTTTTCCGAGGTGCGCAGCAGTTGCATGCCCAGCACCTGGGTGTAGAAGTCGATCGAGCGCTGGAGGTTGCCCACGCGCAGCATGGTGTGCAGAAATCGCATCGTGGTGTCCTTGTCGGGAAGGAAAAGGCGCGATTATGGGGCGGTGGCGCTGGCGGGGCGGCTGGGCAGATCAAAGACCAGGCAGGTCGTTGTGGCATGCGCATAGAGCGTGCCGTCGGGTCCCACGAGCTGGGCGTCGGCGGTGGCCAGTTGGCGGCCGCAGTGCAGGACCTTGCCGATGGCGCGCACGCGCGGGACCTGGGGGGTGAGCGCGCGCACGATGTTCACGCTCAGCTCGGCGGTGGTGTAGCCCCGGCCGGCGAGCATGCGGGTGTGCACGGCGCATCCCAGGGCCGAGTCGAGCAGGGTGGCAAACCAGCCGCCGTGGATGGTGCCCATGGGGTTGAGGAGGTGGGGGCCGGGTATGCCCTGAAACACGGCAGTCCCTTCGGCGACGCTGATCAGCATGAAGTCCAGCGTGCGCGCGATGCTGGCGTAAGGCAGTTCGCCACGGAGCATGGCCTGCATGAGTTCGAGGCCATTGCGCCCGGCCACCTGGGCCGGCGTGGCCACACCCGGTCCGGGGCCGGCGGCCAGAAGGCGGTTGGCCTCGGTTTCTTCGTGCAGCCAGGTGTCGAGCAGGGCGGTGGTCATGTGTGATCAATAAGTTGCATATGCATTCATTGTAGATACAATCAATCCGATGAACACTGTCTCCACCGTGTCAGGGTCGGATACGCTGGCACCCGGGGCCCGGCCAACCGGCTGCACCAATCTGAAACTGCGCCAGCTCATGCGGGTGGTGACGCAGCGCTACGACGCGGCGCTGTCCGGGGCAGGCCTGAAGGCCACGCAGTACGCCCTGCTGTCCTGCGTGGTCAAAAGCGGGCCGCTCAAGGCGGTCGAGCTGGCCGAGCTCATGCGCATGAGTCCGTCCACGCTGTCGCGCAATCTTCAGCCTTTGCTGGCCGCCGGCTGGTTGCAGACAGGGCAGGGCACCGATGCCCGCAGCCATCTGATCGGGGCCACGCCCGCGGGTGCGGCCAAGCGGGCGGAGGCCCAGCGCCGTTGGCGCGCGGCACAGGAAAGTGTCAACAGCACGCTCGGGCCTGAGCGTGTGCAGACCCTGCATCGGTTGCTGGACGAATCACTGGCTTTGATGACGGCCTGATCCGCCTGCACGGCGCACCGCGGTCCGCCTCCGAACGCTGTTTTTGCCCGATCCTTGCCGGTGCGCTCGCCGGTGTTGCGCACAGGGGGCGCAGGTGTGGCATCCTTGCAGTTGTTACGGATTGAAACTATTCGGGCGGCGTTCAGGCGCCGGCCACCATTCTTATCGTTGGGGCGTCGGCATGGGCGGAACCTGTGCAGGCTGGCCGCTTTCATTTCATGTCTGACCTTCCGTCTGCTGCCGAAGCACACGATCGCCTGAACACCCTGCGGTCGCTGGCGCCTCTGGAGCCTCATGCCGATGCCACGCTCGAAGGCCTGGTTCGGCTGGCTGCTCATGCCTGGGACTGCCCCGTGGCGGCCGTGTTCGTCGAGGGCCCCGACCGGCACTGGGCGGTGGCGGTGCACGGGGTCGAAGCGGGCGTGTTGCCGGTGGACCTGCGGTTTCACGTACAGACCGCCCGCCAGGGGGGCGTGCTGGTGGTGCGGGATGTGGCCCTCGATCCCGTGCTGGGGGAACAGGTGCCATGGATTGCGGGTTGGTCGTTGCGGTTTTTTGCCGGTGCGACGATCCGTGTCGACGGCCATGTGGTCGGCACGCTGTGCCTGGGTGCCCCGCAACCGCGATCCCCCGATCCGTCGAAAGTCCGCCTGTTGACCGACCTGGCCGACGGGGTGGCGCAGTGGTTCCTTCGGCAGCGGGAGTGGCTGCAGCTGTGCCACCGCGAGCGCGAGCACCGGGCCTTGCTGGACCAGATGCCCGGCATCGTCTACCGGGCTGCGCTCGATCCCACGCGGTCGATGCTGTACGTCAGTTCCCGTTTGCGGCGGCTGGGCTATGAGCCCGAGCAATGGCTGGCCCAGCCCGAGGCCTGGGCCGATGCCTTGCATCCCGAGGACCGCGGTCGCGTGCTGGACGAATTGGCGCGCTGCCGGCGGGCCGGCGAGCCGTTCGATCTGTGCTACCGCCTGCGGGCCGGCGACGGGCATTGGCGCCTGGTGCGCGACAGCGGCGGGCCGGTGCCCGCCGGAGAGGAGCGGGGTGGCACCCTGCAGGGCGTGATTCTGGACCTGACCGAGGCGCTGACATCGGAGGCGGTGTCGGCCCATTCGGTGCTCCGGGCACTGCCGCTGGCGGTGTTGCAACTGGACGCCGAGGGGGCGATCACCGACGCCAATTTCCAGGCCGAGCACCTGCTCGGGCTGACACGCGTGCAGCTCCAGGGGCGTGAGCTGGCGGCCCTGAGGGCCGGTGATGCTTCGATGCCTGGGGGGCTGCGTCGGCCGTTGGGGGACGGGCGCGTGGTGGAGTGGGATTACTGGCACCCGGCCGGGCGGCTCAGGGCCATCGAGGAGCGCCGCCAGCGCCTCGCCGACGGGGTGGAGGTGGTGGTGCTGACCGACACCAGCCACCGGCGAGACGAAAGCAACTGGCTGCGCCGGCTGTCCCAGGCCGCCGAGCAGGCATCGGAGGCCATCGTCATCACCGATCTTGCGGCCAACATCGAGTACGTCAACCAGGCCATGGTGGAGACCTCCGGGTATGCCCGGGACGAACTGATCGGCCGCAATTCGCGGCTGCTGCAGTCGGGGCTGACGCCCACCTCGCGCTACCGCGACCTCTGGCTGAACCTGATGGCGGGCAAGCCCTGGCGGGGTTTCTTCAACAACCGGCGCAAGGACGGCTCGCACTACATCGAGTTTGCGGTGATCACCCCGGTGCGGGACACGGCCGGGCGGATCACGCACTTTCTGGCGGTCAAGGAAGACGTCACCGAAAAGCGCCGCATGGGCGAGGACCTGCGCCGCTACCGCGAGCACCTGGACGAGCTGGTGGCGCAAAGGACCCAGGAGCTGGAGCGCGCCAAGCAGATGGCCGAAACCGCCAGCCATGCCAAGAGCGCGTTCCTGGCCACCATGAGCCACGAAATCCGCACCCCGATGAACGGGGTGATCGGCATTGCCGACGTGCTCCAGCTGTCGACGCTGGACGCCCACCAGCAGGATCTGGTGGACACGATCCGCGAGTCGGCGCAGGCGCTGCTCACGCTGATCGACGACATCCTCGATTTCTCCAAGATCGAAGCCGGCCGGCTGGAGCTGGCCCCGGCGCCCTTCGAGCTGCGCCGCGTGCTCGAAAAAACCTGCGACGCGCTCCAGCCTGTGGCGTCAGCCCGGGGGGTGCGGCTGCACGCCTTTGTCGACCCTGGGCTGGATCCCCGCTGGATGGGCGATGCCTCGCGAGTGCGCCAGATCGTGCTGAATCTGGTTGGCAATGCGATCAAGTTCTCGTCGGGCCTGGAGCGGCCGGGTCGGGTGTCGCTGCGGGCGCAGCCGGCGCCGGGCGGTGGCCTGCGGCTGCTGGTGCGCGACAACGGCATCGGCATGTCGGGCGAAGTGCGGCAGCGGATCTTTCGCCCGTTCGTGCAAGGCGAGGCTTCCACCACGCGCCAGTACGGCGGCACCGGGCTGGGGCTGGCCATCTGCCAGCGGCTGGTGGGGGCGATGGGAGGCAGCATCGTGGTGCAGAGCGAGGCTGGCCGTGGGTCCAGCTTCATCGTCGATCTGCCGCTCAAGCCCTTGGTGACTGAATCCGAACCACCTTTGGCCGATCTGACGGGTGTGCAGTGCCACCTGCTGTACGACGACACGGAGGTGCTGGCCGACTGGTCCGCCTACCTGCACGCGGCCGGCGCGCAGGTGCACCTGATGGCGCCGGATACCGCCACCTGGCCGGTTGCGCCGGCACCCTCGCAAGTGCTGATCGTTCCGGAGTCCATGGGCCTGTGGCAGAAACCCGGTCCGGGGATGGCAACGGTGCTGCTCCGGTGGCAGCCGCGCGATCTGCCCCGGCGGCTCGCCGACGATCGGGTGGCACTGTCCATCGATGGCCTGCACCGGGACGATCTCGTGCAGGCTGTCGCCATGGCCAGTGGCCGGCAACCGGCCGCCGGCGTCGGTGACAGCGATGCGGGTCAGGGCGGCAAGAACCTGCTCGACGCCAGCCTGCTCGATCTGCAGGCGCTGGTGGGCGATCGCTGTGTGCTGGTGGCGGAAGACAACGACATCAACCAGAAGGTGGTGCGCCACCAGCTGGACCGCATGGGGCTGCGCAGCGAAGTGGTCTCCGACGGGCAGCAGGCCCTGGCCTGTTGGCGCCGCGAGCCCGCGCGCTATGCCTTGTTGCTGACCGACCTGTACATGCCGGGGCTGGACGGCCTGACACTGGCCCGCACAATCCGGGCCGAAGAGGCGGCGGCGCGTTCCGTCCGCGAGCCACTGCCCATCGTCGCGCTGACGGCCAACGCGCTGGGCAGCGAAGGTGAGCGCTGTCTGGAAGCCGGCATGAACGCCTACCTCACCAAACCGGTGGCCATGGAGCGCCTGCAGCAGGTGATGGCCGGGGTTTTTGCCCGCGACATGGGTGGGCAGGGACGAGCAATGCCCACTGCCGAGGCTGTCGTCGAGCGGCCGGACAAGGTGTATGACCCCGCCGTTCTGCCCCGCCTGGTGGGGGACGACCCCCAGGTGCTGCAGGAGCTGCGGCAACAGTTCATGGCGAACGCGGACCGGGCGCTCGCCGAGGTGGAGCGCGGTGTTGAAACGCAGGACTGGAAAGCGGTGGGTGCCACGGCGCACCGGGTCAAGTCGTCGGCGCGAGCCACCGGGGCCATGGCACTGGGCGATCTGTTCGAACAACTGGAGGCGGCGGTGCGCGAGGGACGCTCCGACGTGGCGGCCGAACTGGCCGGGCAGGTATCGGGTGCGGTGGCCCGCCTGCGCGAGCGGGTCGAACCCTTGCTGGGGCCTGCGAGCGCCGAATCGGTCCTGTGTGTGGACGACGAACCGTCCGTGCTGACGGGCCTGCTGGCGGCGTTTCAGGCTGTGGGAGGGCCGCTGCCGCAGACTTTCCTGCGCGGTAGCGACCTGCTGGCGCACCTGCCACCGACCGATACCCGCCGGGTGTTGCTGCTGCTCGATCTGCTGATGCCGCAGATGGACGGGCTGGAGGTGATCCGCTGCCTGGGTGAACGGCGCTTTGAAGGCGCGGTCGTGCTGCTGTGCAGTGCCCGCTCACGCCTGCCTGTGGCGGCGGAACACCTGCTGCGGGCCCATGGCATCCGTTCGCTCGGGGTCCTGCACAAGCCGGTGGATGCTGACGCCCTGCGGACGGTGCTCAAACACTGGCGGGACGCGGTCCCGCTCTGACGGCGGCAGGCGCCCCGGTCAGGGCGTCGCGCCAATCAACCGGGCCAACGCATCGGTGGCCATGGCGCCGGCCTGGGTCACGACCTGTCCGCTCTGGCGGTGGCGGGCCACGATGAACGGCACCGCATCGGCTCCCAACTGGCCGAGCAGGGTGGTGTTGGCGCGGATGGCCTGTTCCACCTCGGCCGGGATGCTGGCCGATGCCGCGATGCCACCGCTGCCGCCCAGCACCGACTGTTCGTGCGCCGTCATGGTGGCCTGCGGATCCGCAGCCTGCAGCAGCGCGGCACCTTGGGGGAGACTCTTGGGTCCCAGAATGGCCACCGGAATCCAGACAAAGCGCGTCTGGCCCAGCAGCGGCTGGGCGGCCTGCCACAGGTGGGCGCAGTGCGGACATTGTGGGTCGAACAGCACGTACACGGTCTGGGCGCTCATCAGGGCGCCGACCGAAAAGCCTTTGCCTTGCGCTGCCACGGCCTCGTAGGCTTGCGGGGTGGCGATGGTTGGGGCGGTGGCAGCACTGCCGGACTCTTCGCGCGAGCAGGCGGACAGTCCCAAGGCCATTGCCAGAGAAAGGGACAGGGCAAACAAACGGGTGTTCATGGCGCAGCGCAATGGAAGCGGATAGAGGCCCGATCATCGCAGAACCGGACGGGCCTTTCCGGCTGGCGGGTGCGCAACCCCTGGCCTCTTGAGGGCTGCTCGAGGGGCGAGAAAAGCGACAATATCGCTGTTCGCCCCCAACGCTGCCGGGCGGTCCCATCTCTTGTCTTCGGAGTCTCTGTGCCCCTCGTGTCCGTCATCATGCCGGTGTTCAATGCTGCGCCGTACCTGCCGGCTGCGCTGGAGTCGATACGCGGGCAGTCCCTGCAGGACATTGAGCTGCTGTGCGTCGATGATGGGTCGACCGATGCCTGTCCCGACATCCTGGCGCGCTTTCAGGCGGAAGACCCCCGGATCCGTGTCATCCGGCAGGCCAATGGCGGACCCGGTGCCGCGCGCAATGCCGGCCTGTCGGTGGCCCGTGGCCGGTATGTCTACTGCTTTGACAGCGACGATCTGCTCGCTCCCGAGGCGTTGGCGCAGGCCGTGGCCGAAGCAGATGAGCACCAGTTGGACGCCTTGTGGTTCGGGGCTTCGTCGTTCGGTGATGCCGAAATGCGGGCGCAACGGCCGCAGATGTTCACCTATTTCGACGGCGAGCATGGTCCGACGGAGACGATGACAGGCGAGGGGTTTCTGGCGCGCAAGGTCGCGCAAGGCCAGTACCGGTGTTCCCCTTGCATCTATCTGGTTCGGCGTGAATTGCTGGAAACGGCCGCGATCAGGTATCCGGAAGCAGGCTTGCACGAAGACAATCTGTTCACCTTCGAAGTGTGCCTGGCGGCGCAGCGGGTGCGCGAGCTGCCGCACAAATGGTTCCGCCGCCGTGTCCGGCCGGGCTCGATCATGACCTCCCGCTCGACGTTGTCCAACTACCTGGGCTGCCTGGTGGGTTATGAGGGCATGCTGTCGCGATTCCTCCGTCGGCCACCGTCGCCCGAGGCCGTTGATGCTGTGCACGAACTGCTGGAACTCATGAAGAGCCAGGCCTTGCTGCATTTGAAGGACCCTGGGGTCCGCTCGGCCGCGCAAAAACCGGGTGCCCTGGGGACTGGCGTGATGAGGCATTACCTCCACGTGAGCTTCTGTCGGCAGCTTGACCACGAACTGGCGACGTGCACAGAGGTCTTGTCGGGTCTGGCCGGCGTACTTCGTCTCTTGCCATCGGGCTCGGTGCCCACGTCCGTGACATGGCCGGCGGTCGGTCAGGTGGATGATCTCTGGATTGAGCGGGATGTGGTCATGCTGCGCGGGTGGGCCCTGGCCTGGAACCAGCAGGCGGTGTCGGCCCTGCTGGTGAGTGATGGGGTGATGGCGTTGACGGTCCCGCTGGTGAACGCCGTGGCGCGCCCCGATGTGCTCGACCATTACCCGGATGGCGACCTGGGCTGTGGTTTTGTCGCCAGCCTGGACGTGGCCGCGCTGTCTCTGGATCGGCCGTGGTCGGTGCGGGGCATTCCGGCTTGTGGGGGGCACACGTCTCCATTGGCCATGGGCGCAACGGAGGTTCCGAACCGCATGACCGGGCATGTCGACCAGGTTCGTGTGCGGGATGGCCGTTATCAGGCAGAAGGCTGGGTGCTGCTGGATCGCTGCCAGCCGGCCGAGCGGCTGTGGTTGCGCAGCGGCTCCCTCGTGGTCGAAGCGCACATGCTGCAGCGCGTGGAGCGGCCTGACGTGCAGGCCTGCCACCCGCTGGCCGCCCTGGATTGTGGTTTTGTCGCGGTCTTCGATTTGGCCGCGCCGCCCGATTCGGCGATGGTTCTGCACGCGGCGCAGCCGCGCGCCGCCGAAGCGAGTGCCGAAGGCGCACAGCCCATGGGTCCGGGGTGTTCGGCTGCGCCAGGCTCCTCGCAGAACCTACAAGGCGATCGGCAGCCAACGGCCCATGGCGCTTGAGCCTCGGGTCACCACCGCTGCTCAGGCTGTTGGTCTGTGCTGTCCGTGAGAGCGCCTGCCGGCTGACCTGATGCACACCCTCGAACATCTGCGCAGTGGTGCCCTGGCCGGGACCCGCCGTCTCGATCTGGCCTGCGGCTTGACGCAGGTGCCGGCCGAAGTGTTTGATCTGGCCGACAGCCTGGAGGTGCTCAACCTCACGGGCAATCACCTGGACGCCTTGCCGCCCGACATGGGACGGCTGAATCGCCTGCGCGTGCTCTTCGCCTCGAACAACCGGTTCACGGTTGTGCCGGAATCCCTGGGCGATTGCCCCTCCCTGGAAACCGTGGGGTTCCGGGCCAACCGGATAGGCCTGGTGCCGGCGGCCAGCTTGCCCGCTTCGCTGCGTTCCCTGGTGCTGACCGACAACCTGCTCGAACGGTTGCCCGAGCGCCTGGGGCTGATGCCGAATCTGCAGAAGCTCATGCTCACGGGCAACCGCCTGTGTGGTTTGCCCGAGACGTTGGCCGCAGCGTCGGCGCTGGAGCTGCTGCGTCTGGCCGCCAACCAGTTGGGTCGCTGGCCCACCGAATTGGGGCAATTGCCCCGTCTGGCCTGGCTCGCGCTGGCCGGCAATCCGTGTAGCGAGGCCGGCTCCGCCAGCGATGCCTTGCCGAAGGTGGATTGGTCCGAACTCGCTGTGCGCGATCGGTTGGGCGAAGGGGCTTCCGGCGAGGTGTTCGAAGTCCGTGCCGGCTGTCGGCCCCATCTGGCGCTGAAACTGTTCAAGGGCACCATGGGTAGCGATGGCTTGCCGGACGATGAGCTGTTGGTGGGGGCTGGTGTGGCGGCCCATCCCGCCGTGTTGACACCCGTGGCACAACTCCAGGGGCATCCGGAACGCCGAATGGGGGTGCTGTTGCCGTTGCTGCCGGCCGCATGGCAAGACCTGGCCGCGCCACCCAGCCTTGAGCGCTGCACGCGCGATGTCTACCCCGTGCCGTGGCAGATCGGGGCTGCACAAGCCTGGCGCCTCGCTGGCGACGTGGCTTCTGCGGTCGCGCATCTGCATGCACACGGGGTGATGCACGGTGATCTGTACGCCCACAATATCCGCTGGGACACCGCCACCGGCCAGGCCATCCTCTGCGATTTGGGAGCGGCCACGCGCCTGCCCATGCATTGCCCCGACTTGGCCGGGAAGATGATGGCCCTTGAGGTGCGTGCGTTTGGTTGCCTGGTGGAGGAACTGGCATCGGGCGTGTTGGACAGCGCCACCAGCGCGTCTTTGCAGCAACTGGCCGATGCCTGCCTGCAGACAGACCCCGCTGAGCGCCCCACGATGGCGATGTGCCGGGAGCGTTTGAGGCGGGCCTGACCGTGTGCCGTCAGTGTCCGGCTGTCGCTTGCCGACGCGAGGCCAGCAGCACCCAGTCCACCAGTTCGTGGTCGGGGGTGTAACCGGTCACCAGCCCCGCCAACTGATCGCGCGCCAGTTGCACCTGCCCTTGGTCCAGGGCTTCCTGCAGCGCCAGCAGGCGCGGCTGCAGCACCTCCCAGGCGAGAAACTCCTCGTGCGCCTTCATGATGCGCGGGTGGGAGGTCGGTTGCGGGTTGTCGCCGATCAGCAGTTCTTCGTACAGCTTCTCGCCGGGACGGGTGCCCGTGACCTGGATGGCGATGTCGCCTTCGGGGTTCTGCGCGTCACGCACGGTCAGGCCCGACAGCTCGATCATCCGGCGGGCCAGATCCATGATGCGCACGGGCTCACCCATGTCCAGCACGAACACGTCGCCACCCCGCGCCATGGCGCCGGCCTGAATCACGAGCTGGGCGGCCTCGGGAATCGTCATGAAATACCGGGTCATGCCCTCGTGGGTCAGCGTGATCGGGCCGCCATCGCGGAGCTGCTGCCGGAATTTGGGCACCACCGAGCCGGACGAACCCAGCACGTTGCCGAACCGCACCATGGAAAACCGGGTCCGGGGGTGGGTCTCGGTCAGGGCTTGCAGCACCATCTCGGCCAGGCGCTTGCTGGCGCCCATGACATTGGTGGGGCGCACAGCCTTGTCGGTGCTCACCAGCACAAAATCGCTCACGCCGGCCTGCGCCGCAACCTGGGCGGCCACCAGGGTGCCCAGGCTGTTGTTGCGGATGCCTTCGATGGGGTTGTGCTCGACCAGGGGCACGTGCTTGTAGGCCGCAGCGTGGTAGACCGTCTGGGGCTGCCAGGCGGCCATGATCTCGCGCAGCCGCTCTTCGTCGCGCACCGAGGCCAGCAAAGGCACCAGACGGGCCGGACTGTTGGCCGCCGTGATCCGTTTTTCCAGCTCCTGGTGGATCTCGTACAGGGCGAATTCGCTCTGCTCGATCAGCAGCAGCACCGCCGGTTCGATGGCCAGGATCTGGCGGCACAGTTCGCTGCCGATCGAACCGCCGGCACCCGTCACCATCACCACCTTGCCGGCGATGTTCTTGCCCAGCAGGATGTGGTTGGGCGGCACCGGCTCGCGGCCGAGCAGGTCGTCGATGTCGAGCTCGCGCAGGTCGGACGTGCCCACGTGTCCCTGCGCCAGCTCGCTCACGCTGGGCAGCGTGCGCACCTGCACATGGGCCTGCAGCATGCGCGTGATCAGTTCGTTGCGGCGGTGGCGGCTGGCCGACGGAATGGCCAGCAGCACGGTGCTGACTTTCAGGGTGTTGACCAGGCTGGGCAGGTCGGCGGGGCTGTAGATCGCCAGGCCATTGAGCACGTGGCCGTGCAGGCGGTCGTCATCGTCGAGAAAACCGATGACGCGCATTTCGTGGCTGTTGGCCATGGCCGCTGCGAGCTGGCGGCCGGCATTGCCCGCGCCGTAGATCAGCACCTTGGGCAGTGCGGCCGTGCGCAACTGGTCGCGGTAGATGCCGCCGAGCCAGAAGCGCGCCAGCATGCGCGAGGCGCCCACCAGCACCAGCAGCAGCACGGGCTGGATCAGGCCGATGGTCCGGGGTACACCCGGTATGCCGAAAGCGGTGAAGATGGTGGCGTAGACCAGACCGTAGACGCCAATGGCTTTGACCACGGTCATGAGCGCGGTCAGGCCGGCGTACCGGAAGATGGCCCGGTAAAAGCCGTTGACGATGAAGATGGGCAGTGCCAACAGCAGCGAGGCCCCGACGGCCCACATGGGGCGCCAGACGGGATCACCCGAGAGCGTGATCCATTCGCCCAGACGGAGGTAGTAGGCGAGCCAGACGGTCAGGATGCACAGGGAGGCATCTACCGCCAGGACCACGATGCGTTTGGCCGCACGGGGCATGCCCAGGATGGGCAGGGCGAGCCGGTGGATGGGCATGGGCAGGTGTGTCGTGAAGCTGGCTGATTTTACGCCTGCAGCCTCTCCCGGCCCTATTTTTTGACCGTTTGGTCGCGGTCAGGCGTTGTATGGTGACGCCACCACAGGGGTCATCCGGGCTGAAAAGCCACCCGTCGGTGCTCGAAATAATGCCGCACCGCCTGGCGGCGGCGTTGTGCTTCGGGTTCGCCGGAGCCCGCGGGAGTCCGGATACCGGCCAGCAACCGGTCCACCAGAGCCGCTTCGCCAGCAAAGAGTTCGGGGGGCTGCCACGAACGGCCGCTGAAGGCGTAGTTCACCACCTTCAGCCCGGTGCCGCACTGTTTGAGGTAGTGACTGAGGGCCCGTTCGAAGGCAAACACGCCCAGCGGCAGCGTGTGATCGCCGGTGCGGGTGAGGGTGTAGGGCGTCGGTTGCTGCAGGGGGTTTCCGGAGGGGGTATCCAGCAGCCGCATGTAGGCATCGACGAACGGTGCATAGCCTTGCCAGAAGCGCGGCGACCCCAGCACATAGTTGCAGTGGCAGCACAGGGAGGCATCGGCCGAGGCATCCACCCTTGGCAAGGGAGCATCGAAGATCCGGGCCCATACCCACTGTAGGGTGTCGGTGATGCCCGGGTGTTCGAGCTCGGCCAGTTCCAGGAAGTGGTTCGCCAGCGAGAGTTCGCGCGGATAGGGGTGGAACAGGCAGACATCTGCATCCCCGTGGGCGGCGACGAAGCGCAGCACGTCATCGATGGCGATGCCCATCTTGTCCAGAAACCGGGGCGAAAACAGACCGCTCCGGCCGAAGCCCGCCCAGGTGTCGCTGTTGGCGAACAGGCGAAAAGCCTGCAGCTCGCGGTACTCGGTGCGGTTGACGCCACGCGCGTCGAAGGGCTGGAAGGGGACCGGCAACCGCGGCTGTTGGCCCGGCTCGTAGAACAGCTCGAAAAGGCCCAGGGTCACGTCAGCGGTCGGGGTGGATGAAGCGGTCGAACGATTGCCAGGCCCGCCAGTAGGCGGCCGCCTGCACACCGCGGAACGCCAGGATGCCTTTGAGCGCCTTGAGCATGGCGCGTTTGCGGCGGGAGGTGGCCAGGTCCTGCACCACATGCACGGGCATGGCGGCCAGAAACAGGAAGAAGTCCTTGCGCGAGCGTTCTCCCAGGTGGAATTCGACCGCCAGTTCGCGGTACAGCCGGCGGTACAGCGCGTGGTTGCGGTCGTTGTGGTGGTGCGTCACCTGCGCTTCGGCGACATAGAACAGGCGCTGGCCATGGTGCTGGTGCCATTGGCAGAACGCCATGTCTTCCTGGGCCGGCAGCGCTTCGTCAAACGGGTGTTGCCGCCACAGCGCCTGCAGAAAGGCCGCGTTGCCGTTGTTCATCAACGGGCGCCGGGTGAGGCCGCTGGGCCCGCGGTACTTCCAGGCGAAGTAGTTCATTTCCGAACTGCGGCTGGTGGCAGGGGCCACATGGCTGCCAAAAGCCATGGCAGCCTGCCCTTCCAGCAGCGGAGCGACCAGGCAGGACAACCAGCGCTCGTCGGCGGGCACGCAATGGGCGCTCAGCGACACGACGATGGGGTGCTGGCTGGCGCGCACCCCGAGGTTGAGCGCGCGCCCGAAGCTGAAAGCGCCCGGCGCCAGGGTTTCGATCCGGCAGCCGTGGGCCTGGGCAATGTCGAGCGTGGCGTCGGTGGAGCCGGAATCGACGAGCACCACCTCGACGGGGCGGTGAATCAACTGCTGCCCGATCGCCTGCAGGCAGGTGCCCAGGTGCTGGCCTTCGTTGAGGGCCCGGATCACGATGGAAATGCCATCGCCCGGGGGCGCGGCTTCGGCAGGGCGCAAGGGCTGGCGGCGGCGCATCATGGTTCTGAGGCCGTCCGTCAGTGGGTGATGTTGGCGCGGCTGAGCACGCGCACCGCTGTGAGCCACAGGATCTTCAGGTCGAAGGCGAGGCAGCGGCGCTCCAGGTATTCGGCGTCGAAGCGCACCTTGACCGGGATGGGCAGCTCGTCGCGCCCGTTGATCTGGGCCCAGCCGGTGAGGCCGGGCACGAGTTCGTGCACGCCGGCCGCGGTGCGCAGGGCGATCAGGTCTTCCTGGTTGAACAGGGCCGGGCGGGGGCCAACGAAGCTCATGTCCCCGACCAGGATGCTCCACAGCTGGGGCAGCTCGTCCAGGCTGCTTTTGCGCAGGAATGGCCCGATGGGCGTGAGGTAGAGCTGCGGGTCGGTCAGCAGGTGGGTCGCCACGGCCGGCGTGTCGATGCGCATCGACCGGAACTTGGGCATGCGGAAGAGGCGGTTGTGCCGGCCCACGCGGTCGCTCCAGTAAATGGCCGGACCGGGTGAGGTCAGGCGCACGGCCAAGGCGATCAGCGCCACCGGCACGGCCAGCAGCAGCGCCAGCGGCAGCGCCAGGGCGAGGTCGAATGCGCGCTTCATGCCAGGGCCTCGGCGGTGCGGGCCAGTTCGATGTCCACCGGATACGGCGGACGCCAGTCCAGTTGCCGCACCGTGTCGCTGATGTCGACCTGCAGCGACTCGGTCAGGCGGGCCACAGCAGCGGCACGGCCGGTGAGGCGCCCGGCCAGTTGCAGTGCCGGGACCGGTACGGGCCACAGCCGCGCCGGCCGCCCGGTGGCAGCGGCCATGGCGCGGACCAGATCGGGGGTGGAGAGGTCGTGGCCGTCGGAGACCAGCCAGGCACGGCCAGGCGCCTGGGGATGGTCGGTGCAACGCACCAGCAGGTCGACCAGGTTGTGGATCCCGACCAGCGAGCGCTGGTTGCGGATGGCGCCCAGCGGCAGCGGGCGCCCTTGCGCGACCCAGCGCATCAAGGCCCGGAAGTTGGCGCCGACGCCCGGTCCGTACACCAGCGGCGGGCGCACCACCACCGCCTCCAGGCCGGTTTCGCGGGCCACCGCCCACAAGGCCTGTTCGGCCTCGTGCTTGGACCGGCCGTAGGGGTCTTCAGGCTGTGCGGGGCTGTTGGCCGACAGCGGCTGGCCCGGCAGGGAGCGTTCGCCCAGCACCTTGACGGTGCTCACCAGCACCAGGCGCCGGACCCCGGCCTGAGCCGCCTGCCGGGCCAGCCGTTCGGTGCCGGCGGTGTTGACAGCGCGGTAGGCCGCGAGCGGGTCGGGGTGGTGGTCGGCCATCACGTGCACGCGCGCCGCGCAGTGCACCACGCAGCGAACGCCCGCCAGCGCGGCGCGCCAGTCGGTGTCGGGGCCGATGTCGCCGATGCAGACCTGGCCCGGGCCCGAGGGTCCCGAGCGTGTCAGGGCTCGGACGGGCCGCCCGTCGCGGACCAGCCGTCCCAGCAATGCCCGACCCACGAAGCCCGTGGCACCCGTGACGGCCAGCATGATCAGGAGCGGCGGTCGCGGTTTTCCAGCGTGAGGGTGCGCACCTCTTCCATCAGCTTGCGGTTGGCCGCCAGCAGGTCGGCCACGAAGGCGATGAGGATGGTGTGAAAGCCGATGATCAGCAGCGAACTGGCCAGGATCAGCGACTGCACATGCCCTTCGTAACCGTGTTCGTTGGTCAGCCACTTGTAGACGAAGCGCAACCCGATCAGGAAGCCGGCGGTGAAGAAGGCCAGCCCGATGGAGCCGAAGAAGCGGAAGGGCCGGTAGATCGCGAACACCCGGATGATGGTGACGATGCTGCGGCGCACGTAGGAACTGATGCTCTTGACCAGCCGCGAAGGCCGCAGGTCGCCGTTGACACGGATCGGCACCGAGGTGATGGCCATGTTTTTCTGGCCGGCCTGGATGATGGTTTCCAGCGTGTAGGTGTAGTCGCTGAACACCACCAGCCGCTGGGCGGCAGCCCGGCTCATGGCGCGGAAACCGCTGGGGGCGTCCGGGATGTTGGTCTTGCTGGCCACGCGCACCACCCAACTGCCGAGCTTCTGCAGGAACTTCTTGATCGGGCTGAAGTGTTCGATCGCCTGGATCGGGCGGGCACCGACCACGATGTCGGCCTTGCCGTCCACGATCGGCTGCGTCAGCTGCGGGATGTCGTCGGCGTTGTACTGGTTGTCGGCGTCGGTGTTGACGATGACATCGGCGCCCTGCTCCAGACAGGCTTGGAGGCCGTTCATGAAGCCGCGCGCCAGGCCCTGGTTGCGCGTGTGCCGCACCACATGGTCGACACCGTTTTCCAGCGCCACCTTGACGGTGTCGTCCTGGCTGCCGTCATCGATGATCAGCCATTCCACCTTGTCGAACCCCGGGACCTCCCGCGGCAAGGCCGCCAATGCAATGCCCAGGGTAGCGGCTTCGTTGTAGCAGGGGATCTGGATGATGAGCTTCACGGTGTTTTTCTGTGACCGGTCGGTGGACGGAAACGCCTGCGGGCGCAACCGGAAATTGTAGACCGGCCGGTCCGGCATGGCAGCACCCGGTGCTCGCCGTGTGTGTCGCCGCTGACCCGGGAGCGCTACCGGGCGAGCGGCGGCATGACTCAGCAGGTGGCGACGGTGTATCCCTCGGCGCGGGCCCAGGAGGTCATCATGCGTTCGACCGCGTGCGTCAGCGTGCCGTCGGCGAGGCCCCTTTCCAGGTCGAAATCCTGGGGCTTCAGGGTTAGAAGGGGACTCAGGCAGGCGGGGCGGAACCAGAACATGGTGCCGGCGGCCAGGTCGGTGTAGCCGTAGGGCACGCCCGTCAGCGACTCCAGCCGGTCTAGGTTGGCCAGATTCGACGAGGCATTGCGCCGCGTGGCCGGAATCAGGAAGGGGCCGGGCACGAGCATGCCGAGCTTCGGATCCTGCCGGAACCGTGTCAGCGCGGCTTGCACCGTGGCAACGGAACCCAGTAAGGGGGCGAGCAGGCCTTGGCGCAGGCGCTCGCCATCCGGGCGATAGGCGCTGTGTTTCGTGTGCACCTTGCAGACGGCCAGATGACCGAGCGAATGGATCTGGCGGTAGGCTTCCACGAAGGGCAGGATGTCACGGCCTCGGTTTTCCACCAGACGCACCTGGGCCTGTGGCCAGCGCTGCCGCACCCGGGCGCCGTGCGCGCTGGCGGTGGTGGTGACATACAGATCGACTTGGCCGTCCGGAAACGCCTGGTCGATCTGGTCGAGCAAAGGGTCGACCACCTCGGCATAGTGCAGGTGCAGCACCACGGCCACGTCGTGCCGACGTGCCCACGGGTGACCGGGCACGATGCCCCAACGGCTGTCGTGGTCCTGAACGGCATCGTAGGTGGCCTGGAGGTAGCCATAGCCGAACCGGCGGTCGGGCTCCAGGTGCGAGCCTTCTGCCCATTCATTCCAGGCGTTGACGAAGGTCAGGCGCTCGTCATCGTTCAGCCGAGGGTCGTGGGCGGTGACGTTCAGGTTGTGGGACAGCCACTGCTGGTAGCCCTGGAGGCTGAAGTCCTTGAAGATGGTGGCGCCATCTTGTTTGCGGGCCGTGTTGTCCCAGGACAGCATGCAGGCGCGCCACACCTTGTACGGTTCATCGGCGCGTTGCACGAAGCGCTGCGCCACATCCGGGTAACCATGGATCCGCCCGGTGAAGGCCGGATTGGTGATGGTGACTTCGGGCTGGTGGTCCGGATACTGGCGGAACGGATGGGGCGGAAATTGCACCGCCGCATCGAAGCCGAACGGCGCGGGGGAGGTGATGTCGAAAGACTGGGCCGCCACCAGGTAGAGGCCGGGCAGGCCGAGGCGCAGAGCTTCTTCGCGCCAGAGACGCCCGGTTTCGGCGATGTCGGGAATCAGGTTGGCCCGGTAGACGATGAGCACGGGCAAGCCGTTGACGCGCACGTAGCGATCGTCCTGGAAATACCGGCCCAGGTGGCGGATGAAAGCGAGCGAATCGGCACGCGAGTGCTCCTGGGCGATCAGGATGTCATCGTCCTTGCCGTCCCAGCGCCGGCTCCAGTTTTCGTTGGCCCACATCAGGCAGAACGGCATGTCGACACGCGGGTCGGCCAGCATCTGCTCCAGCGGCTGGTGCATCAGCACCGTGCCGTTGAACCAGTAGAAGTAGTAGCAGAAGCCGTATATGCCGTAGTTGCGGGCCAGCCGGGCCTGCTCGATCATGTTGTCGACCAGGCGCAGGTCGTAATAACCCAGGTGGATCGGGCAGTGCGGCTGGTAGTGCCCGGCGTAGTTGGGCTGCGCCTTGCCGACGTTGGACCACTCGGTGAAACCCTTGCCCCACCAGGCGTCGTTCTGCGGGAACGGGTGAAACTGGGGCAGGTAGTAGGCCAGCACCTTGACGCAGGGATCGACGGGCGGGTTGTCCTGGTAGGCGTGGTAGCCCTCGGTCAACCGGGCCGTGTCGACGACCGGAATCGGCGATCCGATGCCCAGCGCCCGGCGGACGCGGGTGGCGCACCGGATGAACAGGCGACGGAGGCGGTTGACTGGGGGGACACTGGCGGACATGGGATTAGCGCGGAGGGGGGAAGGACTGATCGGACGGATGGACGAGGCGCTTGACGACTTGGCCGGTGTGCGGGTGCGGCTGATGCACGTAGTAGTCGAGACAATGCTGCTGGTACAGCGCGCACATGCCGTTCATGCGCCACAGGGTCTCGTCGGGAACGTGCCCATTCCGGTCACAGCGGTCCACCTCGTCGCGCATCTGGTCGAACAGCAGGCGTTCGAACCGACTCAGGCAGTACTGCTCGCGCACGGCCGAGGCCTCGATCGGGTAGGCCGCCACGCGCCAGTCGCTGTGCAGCGACAGCCAACTGCTCAGCAGCCGCTCGACCATGAAGGGCAGGAAGGGAGCCGCCTGGGTGTGGTCGGTGCCTTGCAGGATGGCCACCACCACGGGGTGGTCGGGATGCTGGTCGAGGAAGTCCGAGATCGGCACCAGCCAGCCGCCGATGTACGCTTCCCAGAACGCCGGGGTCGCCACCCAGAAGTTGCTGTACGCCAGCAGATCGGCGCCATGCCGGGGCACGCTCCGGAGATCGATATCCAGGCCCACGGCGTCGAGCAGGGCCTGGGCGCGGCTCAGCAGGCCGGGGTGTGCGTGCTCACCCTGCATCCACACGTTGTAGGACCAGTAGCGCAACTGCGGAAACGGGTTGACCAGGCAGATGTCGGCGTCGGCGTGCTGCTGCGCAAACTGCCGGAACTGTGCCACCGTCAGATGGGTCTTCATCGCGAACTTTGGCGAGAACAGGCCGGTTTTTTCGGCCGCCCGGTGCCGCCCTTGGCGGTAAGCCTCGACATAGGCCTGCAGTTCGCGCCGTTCGGGGTGCCGGTTGTCGATGCGAAGCGGTGTGAATGACTTCTCGCTGACCGTTTGGAGCTCTTGGTAGAGACATTCAAACAAAGCAAACGCGTCGGGCATGGGTGTGGTGGGATTGGGTCTAAATGGCGCAATCCAGCAGCTTTCGCGCGCTGCAGCGAATATGGTGATGGGTGTGGATGTCCTCGAAGGCCTGGGTGCGGATGGCCTGCCGCAAGGCGCTGTCAAAAGCCAGCCTGTCGAGCGCCGATATCCAGTCTTGCAGCGTATTGTCCACCAGCACGCCGGTGCCCAGGTCGGTGATGCACCCGGTGTAGATCGGCGATGCCGAGTAGATGCCAGGCACGCCCGCCGTTCCGTAGTTCAGGAATTTGAAGGGGTTCTTGCAGGCATTGAATTCTGCCGCCTCGGGGTCCTCATCCGCGCCCAGCGGCGTGATGGAGAGTCGGTACCGGCCCGAGATCAGGGCGCCGACGTACTGCTCGTAGGGCATGCGGTTGGTGAAATGCAGGAAAGGCAGTGACACGATTTCCGGGAACGGGTCACCGTAGAAGTCCAGCACGAACGCCGGGTGCCGGATGAAGAACACCTGCAATGCGGTCAGCAGCAGTTCTTTGGACTTCTCCATCTTGAGAAAGTCCGCATTGGTGAACACGATCCGTTTGCTGTCGGCCACTTCGCTCCAGGCTGGCAGCCCCTGCGGCGCGTATTTTTCAACCCACATGCCGTTGGGTACCAGATGGGTGTCCGGGACCAGGTGCGCGACCTTCTGCTGCAGACGCTGGTTGGCCACCGTCACCACGTGGCATTGCGAAAGGATGTCCAGGATCAGCCGCGACTTGTCGTTCGCCAACTGGCCGCCGCTGTATCTCGGGAACGAGAAGATCCAGTCGTCCAGGTCGTACACGACCCGTTTGCCCAGTTGCCGGGCCCGGACGATGAGGTCGCGGGCGGCCACGGAAGCGTGTTTGCTCAGCATGAGCACATCCGCCCAGGCCACGCCGTTGTTGGCAGCAGGGTCGTTTTCGGAAATGGAGGTGTATTCCACCCGGCCCTCGGCCTGGAGATAGTCCAGCACTTCGGTCACACGCGCCGCCACCGACAGGGATGGCACGCCCGGCGCCACCAGCGATTCCCGCTGCAGGGCCAGCACATGGAGTTTTCGGGTCATGGTGCGGGGCGGATCAAGGCGGACAGCGACGCTTCCGGCAACAGCGAAAAAGCCAGCACCTTGCCACGATCGTCTGCACTCGCATACTCGATGATAGACAGGCTGGCGTTGCGCGCGAGCAGGGCGGGAAAGGCACTCATCGGGATGCCCAGGGCGTGCTGCAGCAGGCAGGTGATGGGGCCGGCGTGGGTCACGGCCAGAACGTCGGTATCGTCCGCGGCGCGCACATCGGCCAGCCACGACAGCACGCGCTGGTTCAGGGCTTCGTGGGACTCGCCACCGGGGTAGCAGTGGGCGGGGTCTCCGTAGAAATGTGGCCACTGTGCGAGGAACTTCGCCATAGGCCAGCCCGCCACGTCACCGGCATCGGTTTCGCCCAGGCGGGCGTCGACGGTGAAGGTCGCTCCGGGCCAGACCAGCGCCGCGCTCTGTTGCGCGCGCCGGAAATCGCTGGTGTACAGCCGTGCTGCCCCGAAGGCAGCACGCTGCAGCAAACCCGCCGTGCTACGCATCTGTTCAATGCCCTGCGTCGACAGGCCATCGTACGTTTTCAGGCCGGTGACCAGGCCTTGCACATTGGCCTCGGACTGGCCATGCCGGATCAGCGTCAGCCTCATGACGTGGTGGTTTGCTGCAGGATGTGCGCGAGTGCACCAATGGTGCTGTCCGCGCCATGGGGGGTCAGGTGAGAAACCAGCGGGGAGGGCGACCGGGGGCGGTTCAGCGCCGCCTGGATGGCGGTGCGGATCGATTCCACGTCATCGGGATCGCTGTAGTCGATGAGCTCGCCAAAATGTTCACGGGTCCAGGCGGAGTCACTGAGCACCAGGCGGGCGCCGCTCAGTCCCGCTTCGATGGCCGAGAGTCCCGGCGGCTCGTGGGAGCATTCGATGAACACTTCGGCTTCCCCCAGCGCCGAGCGCAGGATCTCCGAGCGCGCTGGCAGCGCGTCGATGAACAACACCTCGTCGCCGCCTTCCTGTTTGCAGGCCTGGTAGTAGGCAACGTCTCGATGGTCTCCGACCAGCACCAGCTTCATGCCGCTGCCTTTGAGAGCACGTATGACCGAGAGCTGGTTCTTGTTGGGTTCAATGATGCCCATGCCCATGGCGTAGCGGTCGAGCTGGTACAGCGCCCTGAACAATCCTTCGGGGGCTGGTCGTGCATAGATGCTGTCGGCCAGCGTGATCACTCTGCGGACCTTCTGGGCGGGCAGATCGAAGAAGCGTGCAAACATGTCCTGCTCGGCGAGCGACTTGAAGATGACCACGTCGGCCACTTCGGTGTGCTCGTGCACGAGCTGTTCGAGCTGCGGGGCCGGGGCGTTGAGCCAGATGTTGGGCCACAGGGCGATCGGGACGCCCTTGTCGCGCACCTGATGCAGCAGGTCCAGGCCACCACCATGCACAGAAAAGTGCAGCACGACGTCGTAGTGCTCCAGCGCCCGGGACCAGGGGCCGTAGAGGTCTGCGATCAATCCGTGCCGCTTGAGTTTTTCCGATACCGAGAAAAGCTCGAACTCTCCGCCCCCCTTTTTCAGGTAGGCCTGATGGTAGGTGGTCAGCAGAATCCGGGGGGAAGTCGTCATGGGTGGTCGTTCTTGTGGGCGGCGTGCGCAGCGCGCAGGTGGTCAGTGCCGGGGCTCCAGGCTGGTCGCAATGCCCGCCACGGACGATTGACGGACCCAGTCCGCCGCCCTGGCGATCCCGGCCTGGCGAAGCTGTGCCGCTTGCGCTGGATCGGCCAGCAGCCGAACGATCCAGTCTGCGGCCTCATCCGCGGTCCCGAATACCACCCCACCGCTCCCGGCCACCTCGGTGGCCGCCGTGCCTTGTCGAACCAGCACCGGCAGCCCTTGCTGCATCGCTTCCAGCACCGGGATGCAAAAGCCCTCGTGCAGGCTGGCCGAGACCAGCAAGTCGGCGTCGGCGTAACAGCGATCCAGGGCTTCGTCGCTGACATGGCCACAGAACGTGACCTGTGTCCGCACGCCCAGGGTATCGGCCGTGTCGTGCAGGTGTTGCAGGTAGTCGTCGCTGGTAGCGCCGCCGACCAGGGTCAGCGTGGCCGGAACGCCTTGCTGCACCAGTCCGGCCACGATCCGGATCACGTCTTCCACCCGTTTGTGCGGTGCCAGGCGGCCGACGGTGAGCAGGGACAGTGGTGGCTGCCAGGCGTGCACGGCACGGGCCGGGCGGCGCATCAGGGGCATGTCGGGCGTGATCGGGGGAATGACCGACGTGCGTCCGGCTTCCAGAGGCCGCGGCAGGTGCCTGGCCAGGTCGTCGAGGTTCCAGCGCGAATTGGCGATCAGGTGGTCAAATTCGCCCAGACGCGGCAACTGGGTGATGGCCTTGGCGGACCAGTAGGCAGCCACCGGGTCGTGCTCCAGCAGGAGTTCCACCGGGGTGACCCCGTGGAAGTAGGCCACCTTGCGGCCGGGCAGCGCCATCAGGCGCGGCAACCAGGGCTGGTAGGTGGAATAGCTCAGCAGCAGCACATCGGTCGGCTGGTGCTGGGCGAACAGGGCATCGTAGTTCTGCACGGCCACGTCCGGGCCCACGTCATGGCGCTGGGCGTGCAGCGCGACGGGGCGGTCTTCCCGGGCCAGCGCCCGCGCGAGGTACAGGCAGTGGTTGCCCACCGCATCGCCCGCGCGGATTTCAGGAGCGACGATGCGCAGGGTGCTCATGCCGCGATGGCGCCCAGCTCGCGCAGGCGTTGCGCGTAGCGGCGGGCAATGGCGTCGATGCTGTGGTTGTCGATGATGATCTGGCGTCCGCGCTCAGCCATGGCCTGCGTGCCACTGCGGTCTTCGACGCAGCGGCGCATGGCTTCGGCGGCCAGGCCGATGTCGGGGTCCATCCAGTGCTGGCCCTCGTACTCGGAGTAGTCGCCCTTTTTCAGCGCGACCAGCGGGCCGTCGATGGCGTAGGCCGTGCCCTCGTGGGCAAAGTCCACGCTGCCGGAGTAGTTGGTGGAGATGACCGGTTTGCCCAGGATCATGCTTTCGGCCACCACGCGGCCGAAGCCTTCCGAGCGGTGCAGCGACACGAACACGTCCACCGCGTCCAGCAGGGCCAGCATGTCGTTGCGAGAGAGGAATTCGTCGATGACGAAGACCCGTGCGTCCTGGGCCGCCAGGCGCATGAGCTCCTTGTATTCGGCCATGTCGTAGCGGGTGTTCATCATCTTGACCACCAGTTGCACGTCGCGATTGCCGGGCGGGAACGCGGCCTGGAACGCGCGGATGGCACCCATCGGGTTCTTGCGCTGGTACCAGGAATTGCAGTCGAACACCGACAGGAAGGTGAACGGCTGTTCGGGCAGGTCAAAAGACTCGCGCGTGCGGGGGGTGAAGCTGGGCATCTCCACCGCCAGGGGCATGTAGGTCACGGGCTTGTCGGTGACTTCCTGGAACATGTGCTGCACGTAGCGCGACTGGGCCCAGATTTCGTCGGGGATGTTCATCAGCGGGTGCCAGTGCTGGGGCCAGTGGGGCAGTTCCCACTGCCAGCCGCAGATGTTGTAGCGACCCTGCAGCACGCCGCGCTGCTGAAGGAAGAACAGGCGCAGCGTGTCGGGCGCCGGCATCGTGAGCAGGTTGAAGCGGTGCACCGGCGCGGGCCGGATGTGTTCGTTGATCCAGCCGTCCTTGATGACCGCACAGGCCAGCGGGATGGGGGGCTCGTAGACGGCCGGGCGGATGCCCGCCTTCAGCATGGCGCGGGTGGCGGTGCGCGCGTCTTCGCCAATGCCGAACTGGCCGGTGGCGAAACCCACGATGTTGATGCCGCCTGGCTCGGCCGTGCCGATCGCCGCCACAGGCTGGGCCTCGTAGGACGGGGCACGGCGAACGGCGTTGGCCAGCAGGTCTTCCAGCGGCTTTTGCAGCGGGGTCCAGCAATAGTCGTAGGCTTCGGGCTCGCCAGCCGCCAGCCGCGCCACCAAGTCGGGCTGGTTGGCCACCAGCACGGGCGCCAGCTCGGCGAGCCGGGGCAGGTGGGCAATGCGGCCGCCGTGGGCGGTGCTGGGTTCTTGCAGGTAGCGGACCTCTTCGTCGGTCACCGCCAGAAAGCGGTATTCGCGGCACCCCAGCGACAGGCGCCAGTGCAGCATCTGCAACCGGCCCAGCGGCGTGGTCAGGTCGAAGTGGTGCATGTCGGGGCGCACCCGCCAGGCACCCACCATGCCCTTGGTCAGGGGCAGCACGGTGTCCTGTTCGACGCTGGTGTCGGGCTCGAACAGCACCGGAGGGAACACACCGGCTGGCGGCCACACGATGTCGGGCGAGGCGCCGCGCAGCGGGTTTTCCCAGAAGGCCATGGCGCTGACGTAGCCCGCTTCCGTCTTGAAGTGGGCACCCCGGTTTTCTTCCAGGTCTGGCCAGAAGGCGTTCAGCACGGTGAAGAAGTACGGGACTTTGTAACCCGACGGGGTCGGCACGTCCTCGTAGAACCAGGCGGGTTGGGCGGAGGCGGTCTGGGCGGTCTTGGGATCGTTCATGAACGGGAGGGCGCGCAGGGGCCCGGAGAAACCGGGCGTCGTGGCCGCAAGCGGCGCAAAGGCTCAATTATCGCCGCTGGAGCCAGGCGCTCCAGGGCGGTGGTGGCGGCGTCAGCAGACGCCTTCGTAGACCTGCCGGAGCTTGCGCACCACCTGCTGCCAGGCGTAGCGCTCCCAGATCGCGTCCGGCACAGGCTGGGGTGCTGCCGGTTCGGCGCCTTCGCGCAGGCCCTGCCGGATGGCAGCCACGTCGAGCGGGTCGATATAGACCGCCGCTTCGCCGAAGTATTCGCGGGTCGAGCCTTCGGCGGTGATCACCAGACGGCAGCCCTGGGCCGCAGCTTCGAGCGCGGCCAGGCCCGGGGTTTCCAGCGTGCTGGGCAGGCAGAACAGGTCGCAAGCCTGGTAGGCCGAGCGCAGCAGGTCGTCGTGGTGCGGGATCGGGCCCAGATAGCGCACGCGTCCCGGCGGCGCCGCGTCCATCATCTGCTGGAAATAGGCTTGATCGCGCACATGGCCGATCAGGATGAGCTGGTGGTCGGGCAGCACGTCCATCGCCTGCGCGAGGCGGGCCTGGTTCTTGCGCGGCTCGATGTTGCCGACGTTGAGCACAAAGCGCCCTTTGACGCCGAAAGCCTGGCGGAACTGGCTGGCATCGGGCCGGTGGCGGAACACCGCATCGACGCCGTTGTAGACCGACGCGAAGCGATCGCGGTGAATGCGCAGCACACGGGCCAGCGTGTCGCTCTCCATCTCGGAGTTGGTGACGATGCGGTCGGCCAGCAACAACTGGGCGCGGATCTCGTCCATCGGGTACTGGTGCTGCGTGGCCTCGGTGATCCACAGGCTGGAGGTGACCACCAGCGGCTTGCCCAGGTTCTTGACGAAGTGACAGAAGTGCACCGAGCCGCCCACGCAAGAGAAGAAGTGCACCACGTCGTGTTCGGCGAAGCGGGGGTTCCAGAGGTCGAACAGGGTCACGTCGACGCCGGCGGCGGGCAGGTGGTCGCGGTAGGCGAGCAACTGCACCTCACCGCCGCCGGGGGTGTGGAAGGCCATGGGGTAAGTGGCGAACAGGGCTTTCATGCGGAATGCGGCCGGAGGTGGACGCCCGTGGGCGTTCAGGAAGACAGCGGGGGGATGGCTTTGAGGGGGACGCGGCGGCTTTCCCGGTGCCCCTGCTTCTTGAAATGGGCGCGTGCGCTGTCCAGCTTGCCTTGCTGTACCGCCACACGGATGTCGGGATGGGCGTCCATGTAGACGGATTCATCAAAAACGAAGCAGCGCTCATCGGGAACGCCGAACCGGGCTTGCCAGGGTTGGAGGGTCGGGTTGACCGGCAGTACCAGTTCGCCGGCTTCGTTCATCCGGGCGGCGATTTCCGCCGGTGCGGTGGTGAAGAACACGTCGTTGTTGCCAGAGAAGCTCAACGATGCTGCCAGGATCTGTCCGATGTCGTAATCCGAGTGTTGGGCCACGATGTCGGGCCAGCGGTAGATGTCGGCTCCGGTGGGGTTGAGCAGCAGCAATTCGCGCTTGATGAAGGGAAAACCCAGCTCGATCAGCTCTTCCCAGAAACTGTGGGTGGCATTGAAGCGCACCTTGAGCGGGGCGGGTGCGACACCGCCAGGGGCTTCGGCAGCGGCGAGCAGCGTTCCGTAGTGATCCATGGCGGTGGCCAGGGTCTTGCGGAACGGAAAAGCCGCAGCAACGGGAAAGCCGTGGTTGAGGAAATACTGGGAGCCGCCGACCTCGTAGTCGAGGATGATTTTCTGCTTGAAGCCCGGCACTTCGGGCGAAAGCAGTTCGACTCGGTCCCAGAACGTGGCGAATGCCGGGCTGCGCAGCACGGGTGTGCCATAGAGGATGAAGAAACTCTGCAGGTGGTAGCTGAAGTCGAACGAGTCGGTCATGCCGAACAGGCCGAAATCATCGTGCGCCGGCAGCAGGGGGGCAAGGGGCTGCAGCGGCCCGAAAACGCTGTCGTTGGTCAGCAGCAGGCGCGACGGTTCGGCCTGCATGTGTCGCAGGAACAGGATGCCGGTTTTGTAGGAGCCGAAGTCGTAGCCGATGTTCTCGCGCAGGATCACCGCAGCCGTCAGTTCGCGCAGCGCTTCCTGGCTTTCCGTGTCCAGACGGGGGCTGGTCGACACGAAGACGACCTGGAAGCCGCAACGCTGCAGTTCTGCCAGATAGCCGCGGACATAGGGCTCTACCGTGCCATGGGGGTCGTAGTGCGAAAAAACACAGAAGGCCGCACGAACGCCCGGACGGAGCTGGGGGTTTTGAAAAAGGACTTGCATGGACGCGAGGAATTGAACGGCAGATGGCGCCGCCCGCATTGTGGATCAGCGGTCGGCGGTGACAGGGAATACATGGGCCAACATGCCGGCCAGCCGCGATTTCCAGGTGTTTTTGGCCACCAGGCGCTCGCACAGGGGCCGGTCGGGCCGGGGGGCCGCCAGGTGCGCAGCGATGGCCTGGCCAAAGGCTGTCGCGTCGTCAGCCACCTGCAGTAACGGCGAATGTTCGGTTTCGGTAAAGGCCAGGCGGGTGGACACGACAGGCACGCCGCTGGCGATGTACTCGAAGTACTTCATCGGGAACATGCTGCGGGTGTAGGTGTTGATGCGTGTGGGCAGCAGCCCGACCGCCAGACCGCGCAGGTAGAGGGGCAGTTGCTGATAGGGCCTGTGGCCCAGCCGGTGCACGTTGGGAAGTCGCGCCATGTCGGCCAGCACCGGGTCGCGCTGGCCTTCCCGCTCATCGCCGATGAGCACAAACTGCCACGACGGGCGTTGTTGGGCCAGTTCGCGCAACAGGGTGAAATCGACCTTGAAGTCGGAGAGGGCGCCCACGTAGCCGATACGGGGTTCGGGGATGGCCTGCAGATCGGCGGGCAAGGGCCCGGCATCGAAAGCCTGGCCAAAATGCTCCAGGTCCACCACGTTGGGAAAGTCGTGCACATGGGGATTGTGTGGGGCGCACTTTTCGAACAGCGCCTGGCTGGTGGTGAACACCGCATCGGCGCGGGTCAGCAGCCGCCGCTCCTCGGCATTGAACGCGGTCGCGTCGATCCCTGGAATGGCGGCCAGGTCGTCGACGCAGTGGTAGACCAGCGGGCCGGTGGTCACGTTGTGCCGGGCCTGCAGGCGGTCCAGTGTTTCCAGCACAAACGGGTGGTAGGTCCAGACCATGGGATGGGCCAGACCCTGCCGGCGCAGAAAGCGGCTCAGTGTCCAGGCCAGGTAGCCCTGGTTGAAGGCGCGGACCCAGGGGTGATGGTGCTTGAAGGGAATGACCAGCGGGGACAGCACCCACAGGCCGGCCCCCACGCGGCGCGGACCACGCAGGCCGCGCACCAGGCGTCGCCACAGCCGGTGCCAGTCGGTGCCGCTGCCCAGTTGGGGAGCCCGCAGCCCGACACTCTCCACGTAGAGCACCTGCCACCCGGCCTTGGCCAGGTGATCGGCAGTGTGCTGCTTGTTGGTCCAGTAGGGGGTGTCCCAGTCTGCGGTGGCGAACAGGAGGCAGGCGCCTGGGGACGTGGCACTGCTGCCGGAGGCTGTGTTCATAGGGTCTTGGCGTGGCATCAAACGCTCAGAAAAGCACCACCGGAAAGAGTCGGTCATTTTACCGTGGGGGCCTCGGCGCGCCTGGGCCGTGGCGGCTTGGCGCGGCAGGGGCTGCTCTAGAATCTGGCGGCGCTTTGCAGGACCCTATCGACCATGAGCCCCACCACCTCGTTTCCCTTCGGCATCGCAGCCATCTTCAAGAACGAGGCCCCTTACCTGATCGAATGGCTGGCGCACCATCGCGTTCTGGGCATCGATCGATTTTTTCTGGCGGACAACGAGAGCAATGACGGCACGGCCGAACTGCTCCAGGCCCTGCAGCAGGCCGGGGTCGTGCGCTTTGTTCACGTGCCCACCAGTGCGGGATCGCCCCAGGGCGCGGGCTACCGCATGATCCTGGAGGCCTTTGGTGCCCATGCCGACTGGCTGGCGTTCATGGATGCGGACGAGTTCCTGATGCCCGCCGAGGAGGACTTCGATCTCGCGGGCTGGTTCCGTGCGCTGGCGGCTCCGGACGTGGGGGCCGTCGCGTTGAACTGGGCGGTGTACGGCTCATCCGGGCGGGTGTACGCGGACGACGGGCCGGTGCAATCGCGCTTCCGGTTCCGTGCACCCGCGTCTTTCGAGTCCCATCATCACGTCAAGTCGATCCTGCGGCTGACGGCGCTGTCGGACAACGTCCGGCCCCACACCTCGTCGCTGCGGCCCGGATTCCGGTACCTGCAGGCCGATGGCCAGGACTTTCGGGTGCGCGATCACTACCAGGACCAGTCGGGAGATGGCCTTTCCCAGCGGTTGTGCTGGTCGCCGGTCCGTGTCAATCATTACGTCATCAAATCCTGGGTGGAGTACTTCTACAAAAAATCCAGCCGGGGCAGTGCCGCCGGGGCCGGGGGGGCTTACCAAGCCGATTTTTTCTACTTTCACGATCACAACGACGTGGAGGATGCGCCCTCCGAAGCCCACCAGGAGCGGGTGCGGCGCGAAGCCGCGTGGATTCGCGAGATGGTGGCGCGGAACGCGCCGGGCCTGCTGGAACGCTTCGATGCGAACCAGCTGCAGCTGCAGGGGTTCAAACCTCCCCCTGGTCTGGTGACCGGGTGTGTGGACGAGGTCTGGTGGGAAGCGGGCACCCTCTGCCTGAAGGGCTGGGCGCTGGTGCGACGCAGTACCTTTCCGCTCGACATGCAGGTGCATGTCAACGGGGTGGGCTGGCCGGTGGCCGAGTGCGTGCGGATGGCGCGACCGGACGTGCGCTTGCACCACCCCAGGGCTCCTCTGGATTGTGGCTTTGTGATCCGCCTGGAGGCTGCTCAGGCGGCGGTGCCGTTGCAGGCACTGCGGGTCGACGTGCCGCCGCTGGCCGGTGTCGAGCCGGAATCGCTGCCGCTGGGGGCATTCGTCGTGAGGGACAGCCTGGTGGGGCCGGTCGGGCTCTGAGTCGCTCCGGCACCACGCAGGGGCGGTCTCCCGCGTCAGAGGTCCTTGCGTGCGTACCGACCCAGTTCGATGGGGCGTGTCCATCGGCCATCCGCGAGGACGGCGCGGGCCGCAATGGCAGAGGTTTGGGACATCGGGGCGGCCAGCCGGAAGCTGGCGATGAAGCCGCAATCGTGGGGGGCCTGCGAAAAGTGCTGCGCCACGTCGGGTCGCGCCTGGGCATGCAGGGTGTGCGAGGGCACCCATTCCGTCTGGTCGACGGACAGCTCCAGTCGCGTGACCGGGTGGTCACCATGAACCAGCAGCCAGCCGGTCAGCAGGACCGACGCAGGGTCTGTCCGGATGTGGTCGACGCAACCGACGTGTGGTGCCGGTGTCTGGTCCTGAAATGAGCGGCGCTGGGTCAGCAGTTCGCGCGTCCACTGTGCGTGGTCGACCTCGGGAGTGGCTGCCCGAATGCGCAGCATTTCCGCTTCCAGCGCCTGCAGGTAGCGCGGATCGGGGCATGTCTGTGTGCCGCCCTTGTCGTGTCCCAGAAAAAACACGTCGTCCAGTGGTGTCGAAGTCATGGCGCGCCCTCGCGCCTGCTTCTTCTGGATGAACTCCTGGTAGGACTTGACGATGTAGTGGTTGACCCGGAAATGGTCCCACTGGATGGCATGGCTGAGGCATTGCGCCAGTGCCGTGTTCGCAGGGAACAGGTCGGGAGAAAAGGTGCGTGGCGCGCCCTGTGTGTGCAGGTATTGGGCACCAGGGTGCAGGGCTACGTTGTGCGATGTCAGCACCGACGATACCGCCCGCGTCCTGGCCAGCGTCTTGATTCCCCGGTTGATGACGTCGTGATGTGGTGCGTGCCAGGTGAAGCGCTTGGTTACCAGCTCGTCCTCGAACACGGCCTGGCCCGCGGACCCATAGGTGGCCCAGTTGAGCGCGATGGCGCCCACTTCCGGGTGCTGCTGTTCGAATCGCTGCACAAACCGGGGCAGGCTCCAGTCGTTGCTCATCGGCCAGATGAACTCGTCGGCGTCGATCAGTGCCAGCCACTCCGCATCGTCCCGGTGGCGTTCCAGCAGCATGCTCAAGGCGGGCACCTGGGGCCTGCTGCCCGGTACCGAGGGGTACGGGTGATGGCTCACCAGGCCCGCCCGGTGCAGCGCCGTGAGCAGTTCGGTGGTGCCGTCGGTGCTGTCGTTGTTGGCGAGATAGAAACGGTCGATGCCGATCAGACGGTGATGTGCCAGCCACTCGACCAGATACGGCGCTTCATTCTTGACGATCGCAATCAGTCCGACGCGCGGAGGGGGCGGATGCTCCATGCGCCGCAGTTTATCTTCAGGCACTGGCCGCGCGGGGCTCTGCCAGTGTTTCGAGGATCCGGGTGCATGCCCGTCCGTCGCCATACGGGTTGGCCCTGGTTGCCAGTTGCTGGCGCAGCGCCGGTTGCGCCAGCCAATGACGCGCTCCGGCCACAATGGCCGCCCGGTCGGTACCAACCAGCGAGGCAAACCCGGCATCCACGCCTTCGCGGCGCTCGGTGTGTTCGCGCATGACGACACAGGGCACGCCGAAGGAGGGGGCCTCTTCCTGGATGCCGCCGGAGTCGGTGAGGATCAGCACCGAGCGGCTTTGCAGGTAAAGACTGGTCTCGAAGTCGACGGGTTCAAGCAGCCGCAGGTTGTCGACACCCGCCAGCCGGGGCCGGACGATGGCCTGGACCTGCGGATTCAGGTGCACCGGGAACACGAAGCCCAGCGTGGGGTATTCGTAGCACAGGGTCAGCAGGGCGTCGCAGATGTTTTCCAGGCCCTGGCCGAAGTTTTCACGGCGGTGGGTGGTCACCAGCACCAGGTCGCGGTCCGGGAACCAGGCGGTTGCCGGACCGCTGTAGGGGCGCTGCTGCCATTGGCGCTTGATCAGTTCCACCGCGTCGATCACGGTGTTGCCGCATTGGGTGATGGCCGAGGCGGCGATGCCCTCGGCCAGCAGGTTGCGTGTGGCCGGCTCGGTGGGCGTGAAGTGCCAGCGCGCCAGGCGGCTGATCATGGCCCGGTTCATTTCTTCCGGAAACGGGCTGTAAGGGTCGCCCGTGCGCAGGCCGGCTTCGACATGCGCCACCGGGATGCGCTGGTAGAACGCGGCCAGTGCCGTGGCGAAGGCGGTGGTGGTGTCACCCTGCACCATCACCACATCGGGCTGGTGCGCCTGCAGGGCTTCGGTCATGCCCTCGATCAGGCGTGCGGTGAGCGCGGGCAGGGTCTGGTTGGCGCGCATCAGGTCCAGGTCCACGTCGGGCCGGAGGCCGAAGCAGGCCAGCGCCTGGTCCAGCATCTGGCGGTGCTGGCCGGTGGAGCAGACCACGCGCTCGATGCCCGGTATGTCCAGGGCTGCTGCGGCCACGGGGGCGAGCTTGATCACTTCCGGTCGGGTGCCGAACACGATCATGAGCTTCATGCGAGGGTTTCCTGGGTGGTGACGGACACGACCTGGCCGCGGTAGCGCACGGCCAGTGGCCAGCGGTGTGTGGCGCCGGGCCGGGTGATGCAATGGCCCTGTGCCAGGGCGTGCACGGTGGTGTGGGCGCGGTCGGACAGGAAGTCGAGTGCGTCGCTGGCGTTGGCCCACAGCACGCGGCCACCCGTCTCGCGGATGTGCCCGATGAAGCGGCGATGGGCCTCGACCCGCTCGGTTTCCGATCGCCAGCCGTAGGCATACCGTTCGGAAAACGGGTGGTCCAGGTAGCCGAAGAACGCGCCGCCTACCCTTGCCAGGCGGAAGGTTTCGTGGAAGACGCGCAGGGGCTCACCGTCGCTCAGCAGGCAGTCACCGTGCAGCATGCACTGCTGGCTGTGGCCGATGAAGCCCTGGCCCGAGCCGGGCGGGATGCCGGCGCGCGCGGTGAGGAAGTCCGGGTCGTTGCGGATGATGCCGCCGATGCAGCCGGTGTAGCCGGCATCGGCCAGGCCCAGGCGGGCGTACAGCGGCGTCTGGTGGAAGGGCGAGACGGCATGGCGCACGCGGTAGCCAGTGTGGGCCTCGATGACGTCGGCCGACTGCCGCCCTTCGTGGAACGCTGCGTCGTAGCTGCCACCCCAGTCCGGCGCGTGGGTGGCGGTGTGCGAGAGCAGGGCACCGCCGCCGGCCAGCACTTCGCGGGGCAGCGCGTGGTGGCGGGCATCGGCCAGCACGCGCGCGTGCAGCGCGAGGCTGAAGGGCACGTCTTCGGCGCGGTGCAGATCCCACAGCGCACGGGCCGATTCCACGTCTTCGTCGCAGTCCAGCCGCATGGTGACGGCGCTGTCGAAGCCGTGTGGCACTTCGGCCAGCACCGGGGCGCAAGGCAGCGCCTCGGCGCGGTGGCAGGAGAAGAAGTCCTCCACCAGCCGCCATTCCTGCGAGTCGATCGGGCCGGCGGCGCGGTTGAACCAGAGCACGCTGGCGCCGGGCAGGTCCCAGAGTCCCGCGTAGCCGCACAGGGGCTGGTCGCCCAAGCGTGCCGTGGCCAGTTCGTGAGCGGTGGGCAACTGGGCGTTCTGGGCAATGCTCCAGGGCGTGCCGTCGGCGGTGATGGCGCCGTAGCCCAGGTTGTTCCATTCGTCGGCGAAGTCGTGGCGCCGGAACGGGCGCACCGCCATGGCAGGTGCCTGGCCGGCGATGCGGGGGGCATTGGCCGGATAGACCACCCGCGCCACACTCTCCGCGTACCCGCCGGCGGTGGCGGGCGGGCACAGGGTGTGGCCGGCCCAGTCGGCCGGCCATTCGGCGGGCAACTGCACGCCCAGGGCGGTGGCCAGTCCGTGCGAAAGGCGGCCCAGCACCAGCAGTTTGGCGGGCCGGCGCGTCAGGGCCAGCAGCGCCTCGGTCCATTCCTCGCGGGGGTGGATCACCACGTGGAGCGCGTGCGCCGGGTCCACGACCTCACCGAGGCTGCCGAGCGCGGCCGAGCCCTGGCCGCCGCTGCGCAGCCAGGCCGAGAGCACCAGTTGCGCGATGTCCTGGTAGGGGCCGGGAGCGAGAACGTGAACCATGCGCGCCGCGTCAGCCCGTGACCACGTGCCGGAACTTGGCGCGGCTGCCTACGCGCACCAGGTCGGCGTGCTGCACGAACTGCAGGTCGAAGGCGCCTGGCCAGTACGCCTGCACGCGCTCGGTGATCTGTTCGGCGTTGCCGTGGGTGTCGACCACGATGCGCAGCACCGGCGGGGCGCTGCGCAGGTCGATCTGGAATTCCTGGATGCCGCCCACGCGGTGGTCGAGCACGTCCTGGATGTGGTGTGTGGCGTGGGGCACGCCGTTGATGGGCACCATGTCGTGGATGCGCCCGATCACTTCGGTCAGGTAGACGCCCGTCTCGCGCTGTTCGACGCGGCCGAGGTCGCCGCTGCGGTAGCGGATCAGCGGCATGAGCCGGTTGCGAAGGGCTGTGAAGGTGAGTTCACCGCGGTCGCTGCCCACAGTGGCGTTGTCCACCGGGGCCATTTCGCACCAGGCCTCGGAGTCGAGCAACTGCATGCCCGGCATGCCTTCTTCGAGCTCGTAGGCCACCACGCCCAGCTCGGCCAGGCCATAGCGGTTGACCACACGGCACTGCAACGCCTGGGCGATCTTGTGCCGCTGGTAGTCTTCCATCAGTTCGCCGCTGGACTCGAAGATGCGGAAGGCCCGGGCGCTGCCACGGGTCTTTTCGATGTGGCAGGCCAGGGCGTAGATGGTCGACGGGTGGCCGTGGATCAGGTAGGGGCGGCGGCGCAGCAGCGTGGCCCAGATTTCTTCGAGTCCGGCGTCGTCGAGCGCGCCGAAGAAGATGTTGCTGCGGTTCATCGCGAAGCACTTGAAGTCTTCGCGCGAAGGCCAGGGCGGCACCGGGTCGCCCGGAAAGCGGCAGGCGAAGTGCAGCTCGGGCTTGCGCTGGGTCTTGCCCACACGCTGGCGGCAGTACAGCGTGACCGCGGCCGAATGGTCGGCGGCGGGCTGGTCGTAGTGGATCACGCAGGACTGGCCGGTCGAGCCGCCGGTCTTGCAGGCGTGGTGGCGGACCTCGGCCAGCGGGCGCGAGAGCAGGCGATCGCCCTGTTCGCGGATGATGTCCTTGGTCAGCCTGGGCAGGTCTTGCAGCCAGCGCAGGTCCTGGCGCAGTTTGTCGGGGTCGAAGCCGAGTGCGGAAAAGGTGTCCCGGTAGTAGGGCACGGCCTGCATCGCGAAGGCCACGGTGTCGGCGACGCGGTCGCGCACGCCCTGCAGGCGCTGGGCAAAGGGCACACGGTAGTGGCGTTGCAGCTCGGCCAGCTTGGGCCGGACCTCGCGCCGCTCCATGTGCTCGGCCACGGGGTAAGCCAGGTGGGCACTGATCAGGCCTTTGACCGCCCGCAGGGGCTGCCGGGCACCGACCCACTCCAGGTAGGGCAGGGCCGGGTGATCGGCTTTGAGGTTCAGGGGCATGGGCTTTTCGGGCGCGGCCGCGTCAGACCACGGGCTCGGCGGGCTGCGCCAATTCGGCGGGTGCCGCCTCCGGCGGCGGGGCCACCACCGGTTCGTCGGCAATGATGCGGCCGTGCTCGAGCTGCAGTTTGCGGTTGCAGATGGACTGAATCAGCTCGGGGTTGTGCGAGGCGATCACCAGGATGGAGGCCTTGTCGACCAAATCCTTGAGGCGCTTGGCCGCCTTGTCGCGGAACGAGGCGTCGCCCACGCTGAGCCACTCGTCCATGATGAGGATGTCGGCGTCGATGCTGGTGGAAATGGCAAAGGTCAGGCGCAGCAGCATGCCGCTGGAATAGGTGCGCACCGGCAGGTTGAGGTAGTCGCCCAGTTCGGTGAACTCGGCGATCTCGTCGATGCGTTCCTTGATGCGCGCAGGCTTGAGCCCGCTCATGATGCCGCGCAGGTAGATGTTCTCGAAGCCGGTGGCGTCGGGGTCGACCCCGGAGGACACTTCCAGTAACGAAGCGGTGCGGCCCTGCACGTCCAGCCGGCCGCGCGTGGGCGAATAGATGCCGGTGAGCACGCGCAGCAGGGTGGTCTTGCCCGAGCCGTTGTGGCCCACCAGGCCGATGCGGTCGCCGTCGCGGATCTCGAAGTTCAGGTCGTTGAGCGCGGTCACCACCGGGTGGTTGCCCGCATCCTTGCCGATGACCCCGCCGGTGGAGAGGTTCAGCACGGCTTTTTTCAGCGACCGGTGAGAGTTCTCGAAGATCGGGAATTCGACGAACAGGTTGTGGGCGGAAATGCTCGCGGTCATGTCAGATCCAGTAGGCCAGGCGGTGGCGGGCGGTCTTCATCAGGGCCTGCGCAATCGCGAAGCCGACCACCACCATGCCGATGGCCCAGACCCACGAGATGGGGTCGATGGGCTCACCGATCATGGGCGCGCGCACGATCTCGATGAGGTGGTACAGCGGGTTGTAGTGGGCAATCCAGGCACGCTCCTTGAGCAGCGTGGGCGCCCACATGATGGGGGTGAAGAAGAACGCCACCTGCAGGATGTTGGCCACGATGGGCAGCAGGTCGCGGTAGCGCAGGCACAGAATGCCCAGCACGATGCCGATCCAGGTGGCGGTCAGCAGCAGCAGGAACAGCCCGGGAATGATGAGGATGAAGTCGGCATTCGGGCGGTTGCCCAGGGCCAGCGACAGGATCATCACTGGTGGCAGGCTGTGCAGCAGGATGCAAAAGTTGCGCCAGACGATGCGGCAGACGTGGATGGTCGCGGGCATGCGGATCTGCTTCATCAGGAAGCTGCCGCTGATGAAGGCGTTGGAGCCTTCGGTGATGCTGGTCGACAGGTATTGCCACAGCACCAGACCGACCCCCAGGAAGGGCAGGTATTGCGAAATCTCTTGCTTGAGCAGTTCGGAGTACAGGAAGCCCAGCACCCCGATCATGATGAAGGTGCTGAGCGTGAACCAGAACGGGCCCAGTACCGAGCGGCGGTAGCGTTGGCGAATGTCGTGCCAGCCCAGCACGCCCCAGACGTGCACGTTGCGCATGGCGACCCAGATGTCGGTGCGGCCATCGTGGTGGTACCAGTCCTCGGGAACTTCCGGGATCTGATGGGCAGGGGCCTGCGCGGGCGTGGCCCCTTCAGGCTGCAGGAGTTCGGCCATATTTGTCCTCGAAACGGACGATGTCGTCTTCGCCCAGGTAAGCGCCGCTTTGCACTTCGATCATCACCAGCAGTTCCTGGCCCGGGTTGGTCAGGCGGTGCCGGTGTTCGGCCGGGATGTAGGTGGATTCGTTGGCGTGCAGCAGGAAGGTGCGGTCGCCGTTGGTGACCTCGGCCAGGCCGCTGACCACGATCCAGTGCTCGTTGCGGTGGTGATGCAGCTGCAGGCTGAGGCTGGCGCCGGGCAGCACTTCGATGCGCTTGAGCTTGTAGCGCTCGCCCTCGCCCAGGACGGTGTACGTGCCCCAGGGGCGGGCCACGGTCTGGTGGAACTGGGCTGCCGGGTGCTGGCGCTGCTTGAGCTGGGCCACCACCTCGCGCACGTCCTGCACGCGGTCGGCATCGGCCACCAGCAGGGCATCGGGCGTGTCGACGATGACCAGATTGCGCGTGCCCACGGCGGCCACCACGCGCTGTTCGCCATGGACGTAGGTGCTGTCGGCGTCGACGAACACCGCGTCCGAGGTGGCGCGGTTCTGGCGCGCATCGGCGGGCGACAGGTCGCGCACCGCGGTCCAGGAGCCGATGTCGGACCAGCCGATGTCGGCCGGCACCACCGCCACGCGGTCGGAGCGCTCCATCAGGGCGTGGTCGATCGAGATCGAGGGCACGGCCTGGTAGGCGGCATCAGGGATCTCCAGCCCGTGCACGCCGCCCAACTCGCGCGACTTCAGGTCGGTCGCGCAGCGGCGGCAGGCTTCGAGCACGTCCGGGGCGTGGCGGGCCAGCTCGTCGAGCACGGTGCGCACGCCCAGGCAGAACATGCCGGAATTCCAGAGGTATTCGCCCGAGGCCAGATAGGCCTGTGCCTGGGCCAGTGGGGGCTTCTCCACGAAGCGCGAGACGGCGTGGCCGTTCGCCAGCGGGGCGCCTTTCTGGATGTAGCCGAAGCCGGTTTCGGGGCGGTCCGGCACGATGCCGAAGGTCACCAGATGGCCTTGTTCGGCCAGGGCGTGGGCCTGGGCCACGGCGGCCTGGAAAGCCGGCACATCCTGCACCAGGTGGTCGGCGGGCAGCACCAGCATCACGGCGTCGGCGCCGCGTGTCTGCGCCAGGTGCAGGGCCGCCATGGCGATGGCGCCGGCGGTGTTGCGGCCGCTGGCTTCCAGCAGGAAATCGCCGCCGGTGACGCCGGCTTCCTGCAGCGTGTCGCGGCTGAGGAAGAAGTACTCGCGGTTGGTGACGGTCAGCGGGGCCTGACCCTGGCTGGCCAGGGCGGCGCGGGCGTAGGTCTTGCGCAACAGGCTTTCGCCGTCGGGCATGGCCATGAAGGGTTTGGGATGGGCTTCGCGCGAAACCGGCCACAGGCGGGAGCCGGTGCCGCCGGAAAGCACCACGGGGACGAGAGGAGAGGGCATGCGAGATGAATCCTAGGTTCCGGGCGGGATAACCCGCAATGGTACCGCTCAGCCAGCGGCGACGGTTTCGTAGAGGCCGCGATAGGCCTGCGCCATGGCGGCCGGGGTGAAGTCGCGCAGGTAGCGTTCCCGGGCCTGCGCGCCCAGGGTGTGCGCCAGGGCGGGCTGGGTCAGCAGGCGGTTGAGGGCGGTGGCGAGCGCGGCCGGGTCTTCGGGGGGGACCACGAAGCCGCTCACGCCGTCCTGGTTGACCCAGGACGTGCCGGAGCCGATTTCGCAACTGACCTGGGGTTTGCCGTGCATCGCCGCTTCCAGCAGCACCATGCCGTAGGCTTCCGACCGCAGGTGCGAGGGCAGCGCCAGGGCCGTGCAGTGGCGCAGCAGCGTGTGCTTGTCGCTTTCGTTGACCAGGCCGGCAAAGTGCACGTTGTCCAGTCCCAGGGCCGCGACCTGGGCGCGCAGTGCGGCTTCTTCCGGGCCATTGCCGGCCAGGACCACGGCGCCCTGGATCTGCCGCGCGGCCTCCACCAGCACATGCAGGCCCTTGTAGTAGCGCAGCACACCGAGCGACATCACGTACGGCCGGCCCTGCAGCGACAGCCGCTGCAGGATGTCGGTGTCCGCGGCCAGTTCGGGTTCGGCCGTCGCATCGGCCATGCACAGGGGGATGGCGTGCAGCCGTTCGGGCCGCACGAAGCGCGTCAGCACCGGGCTGGTCTGGGCGTAGCGCGGCGAGGTGGCCACCACCGCGTCCATGCGGCCGAGGGTCCAGCGCATCAGGGGGTGGTACAGCTTGCCCAGCACCTTCTGCTTGACGATGTCCGAGTGGTAGGTCATCACCCGGGGTTTGCCCTGCGGGCTCAGCAGATCCAGCAGATCGGCGAACGGCCAGGGGTAGTGCAGGTGCACGATGTCGGCCCAGCGCACGTTGCGGGCATAACGCCAGAAGGCTTCGGGTCCGCCCAGGTCGCAGGAGGCGGGGGCGGCATACGAACGGGCCCGGTGCACCGCGCCTTCGGGCCGGTCGATCACCGGGGGCTGCGGCTGGGGCGAGAGCGTGAAGATGCGGGACTCGACGCCCAGCGTCTGGCACCCCGCCGCGATCTGCCGGATGGCCTGCTGCAGGCCGCCGGGCGGATCGGGGTAGTAGGTGCGGTAGACGTGCAGGACCTTCATGGACGCGGGAAACACGCCGCCACCCCGGGGACCCGGGGCATCAGCTGGCCGGCAAGGGTCAGTCGAACAGGTCGGCCGTTTTCAGGGTGGCCGCCGCCTGGTCCTTGCCCGAGAGGATGGGCGTGACGTCGGTGGTCCAGTCGATCGCCAGATCCGGGTCGTTCCAGAGGATGCTGCGCTCGAAGGCCGGAGCGTAGTAATCGGTGGTCTTGTAGAGGAATTCGGCCGTGTCGCTGAGCACCACAAAGCCGTGGGCAAAACCTTCCGGGACCCACAGCTGGTGCTTGTTTTCGGCGCTCAGCAAGGCGCCGACCCATTTTCCGAAGGTGGGCGAAGACTTGCGGATGTCGACCGCGACATCGAACACCGCACCTTGCGCCACGCGGACCAGCTTGCCCTGGGGCTGCTGGATCTGGTAGTGCAGGCCACGCAGCACGCCCTTGACCGACTTGGAGTGGTTGTCCTGCACGAAGCGGGCCGGCCGGCCAATGGCTTCCTCGAAGCGGGCGTGGTTGAAGCTCTCGAAAAAGAAGCCCCGGTCGTCGCCAAACACCTTGGGCTCGAACAGGATGACTTCAGGGATCGCGAGGGGGGTGGCTTTCATGGGGTGGTGCGGTGGGCGGCAGGGCTTGCCGGTGGCGCTGGCGGCCGGGGTGAAGATCAGCCCGGCATTATAAAAGGGCGGAGTTGTTATCATCCTAAGCTGTCCCGTTGGCCCCATACAGGCTGCAGCCAACTCGCCGCAATCCGTGGTCGTCCGCACTGGCGGCTCCCTCCAAACCCATGTTCATCGATATTTTTGTGCCGTACTGGGGCGATCCGGCCCTGCTGCGCGAAACGGTTGTCAGCGTGCAGCACCAGGATTGTCCCGAGTGGCGCCTGACCGTGCTGGACGACGCCTACCCCGACACCTGGGCCGGCGACTGGATCGCCAGCCTCGGGGACGATCGCATCCGCTATGTCCGCAACCCGGCCAACCTGGGCATCGTCAACAACTACCGCAAATGCCTGCGGGAGGCGCAGGGCGAGCTGGTCGTGCTGCTGGGCTGCGACGACGTGATGCTGCCCGGGTACGTCCGGGTGGTGCGGGAGGCGCACCGCCAGTTCCCCGACGCGGCCGTCATCCAGCCGGGCGTGCAGGTCATTGACGAGCGAGGCCAGCGTGTGCGGACGCTGGCCGACCGCGTGAAGCAGCGGTGGTTCACGCCCGGTGGCGGGCAGACGGTGGCGTTGTCGGGCGATGCCCTGGCGGCCGGTCTGCTGCACGGCAACTGGTTGTACTGGCCTTCGCTGTGCTTCCGGCGCGACCGGTTGGCGGGGGTGGATTTCCAGGACGACATGAAGCTGACCCACGATCTGGGCTTCGTGCTGGACCTGGTGTTTGCCGGCCAGTCGCTGGTGTACGTGCCCGAGGTGTGCTTCTCCTACCGCCGCCATTCCGGCAGCGCCTCCAATGCCAACTTGTTCGACGGCCGGCGGTTTTCGGACGAAAAGCGCTGCTTTGCCCGCGCTGGCGGGCAGGCCGCTGCGCTGGGTTGGCGCCGCTCCGAGCGGGCGGCGCGCTGGCACGTCACGTCCCGCCTGAATGCCCTGGTGATGGCGCTGGTGGCCTTGCGCGAAGGGCGGCGGGCGTCGATCCCCGGCTTGCTGCGCCACGCCTTTGTGATGGCCTGAGGTCTGTCGGGCTGTTCCCCATCCAACCCTTTAACGAAGCGCTCGCCCGTGAACGTCGTGGTCCTGATTTTTCTGGTGTCGTCCTGCACCATCGGCAGCCAGCTCCTGCTCAAGAGCGGCATCAACCAGATCGCACCGGTTTTCCGCCAGGAAGGCGTCGTGCCCTTTCTGATGTCGGCGGCGATGTCGCCCTGGGTCCTGGGGGCGCTGTGCCTGCAGGTGCTGGGCTACGTGCTCTGGTTCTTCGTGCTGACGCAGGCCCGGCTCTCGGTGGCTTTTGCGATTTCGGGCTCCTTTTTCTACCTGCTCATGGCTGCGGCCAGCTGGCTGGTGTTTTCGGAAAAGCTCAACGGCTGGCAGTGGCTGGGCCTGGGCATGATCAGTGCGGGTGTGCTCATCGTCAACCTGGCCGATTCGGCGCGCACAGGCTGAGTGGCGATGATCGTTGCGCAGGCAGGTTGCTCGCCAGAGCGGGAGGAGGAACAGACGATGACGGTGGATTCGGGTGTGCAGTCTTGTGGAGCCGCCAGCCGTCGTCGCTGGGGCGTCTGGTGGGGGCGCGGGTTGCGGTGGCTGGGCTGGGTGGCGCTGGCCCTGTCGCTGCTGTTCGGCGGGTACAACCTGTTGTCCCGGTTCGATCCGGAGTTCCGTTCGCCGTTTGACGAGCACACCCATTTCGATTATTGGTGGCGCATCTACGCGCAGCAGACCGTGCCCGGGGTGTATGACCGGATGCAGCACGAGTCGCTCCGCATCTGGGGTTGTTATGGCGACCGTGTCGACGGCGGCTACTGCCCGTCGTCGGGGCAGGGGGCCTCGGAGCACGAAAACACCGCCAGCAACTACCTGCCCACCTTCTATGCCGCTACCGCGGCGATGGCCTGGGTGCTCGATCAGGTGGTCGAGACGCACAACCTGTTCCATTTGGCCAAGCTGGCCAACCTGGCCTGGGGCCTGATCGCCCTGGTGTTGATCGCCTGGCTGGCGCGGGCCTTGCAGGTGCCCTGGCTGCTGTGTGCCGTCCTGGTGTTTGCGGTCGCGCAGACACCGGCGTTCGTGTTTGCCGCGATCACGCTGAACCAGGAGATGTTTGTGCTCCTGTTCTGCCTGGCCGGTTTGATCGGTTACGTGCGGCGCACGGCCGATGCCGGTCGTTGGCGCTTTGCGCTGGAAAGTGGGCTGGTGGCCGGTATCTGCCTGACGATCAAACCCACGGCCTTGCTGTTGCCGGTCATGCTGGTCATGGCCGAGTTGCTGGCATCGCCCCGGCCCTGGCGAGAGCGCCTGTGGCGCGTGGGGACGTTTTCGGCGGTGGTGGTGCTGGTGTACCTGCTGTGCACCGTGGGCATCAACCAGTGGCGCGGGGTCCATCCGAGCGACGGCAAAATGCGCGACTATCTGCTGGGCTTCGGTGATACGCGGGGCTGGCGCGACTGGGTGGCTGCTATCTGGATCGCGTTCACCCGCAGCACGGCCAGTCTGCACTGGCGCACGCTGGTCGACTGGAACCTGCCCTGGCCGTTCCTGCGTTTTCACCCTTTCATCCTGACCATGCTGGCGGTGGTGGTCCCGTACCTGCTGGTGGTCGAGTTCCGGCGCTGGCGCGCCAGTCTCGCGGCGCGACTGTTTTTCGGCGCTGCGGCGGCGTTCGTGGTGCTGCCGGTGGCACTGGCGGTGTACCTGATGTTCAGCGACTTCCCTTACTTCTTCCAGCCGCGCTACTACACGGCCTACGTGGTGGTCGGTGTGGTCATGGCCATGGCCTTTCTGTCCAGCCTGGTGCGGGAGGGGATGGCCGCTGCCCGGCGCCGCTGGCCAGGACGTTTTTTCTTCGGGAGCCTCTGATGCTGCATGAACCTTCCGTGGCGGTGGTACTGCCTTGTTACAAGGTGACCCGGCACATCATGGGGGTGCTGGCGCGCATCGGTCCCGAGGTGTCGGCCATCTATGTGGTCGACGACCGCTGTCCTGACGGCTCGGGGGACTTCGTCGAAGCCCACAACACCGATCACCGCGTCCGCGTGGTCCGCAATGCCGTGAACCTCGGGGTGGGGGGCGCCACGATGGCGGGGTACCAGGCCGCCATCGCCGACGGGCACGACGTGCTGGTCAAGGTGGACGGCGACGGCCAGATGGCGCCGGAGCTCGTTGCCCACTTCGTGGCCCCCATTCTGGAAGGGGTGGCCGACTACACCAAGGGCAACCGTTTCTACGACCTCGCCCACATCGGCCGCATGCCGCGCCTGCGCATGATCGGCAACGCGGCGTTGTCGTTCATGGCCAAGGTGTCGACCGGCTACTGGGATATCTTCGATCCCACCAACGGCTACACCGCCATCCATGCCAAGGTCGCGGCCCACCTGCCATTTGATCGCATCAGCAAGCGCTACTTCTTCGAGAGCGACATGCTGTTCCGTCTCAACACGGTCAAGGCCGTGGTGATGGACATCCCGATGGACGCGCACTACGCCGACGAGGTCAGCAACCTGAAGGTGCGCGCGATCCTGGGCGAGTTCCTGAGCAAGCACCTGCGCAACTTCGGCAAGCGCATCTTCTACAGCTATTTCCTGCGCGACATGTCGGCCGCTTCCCTGCATCTGCTGCTGGGTGTGTTCCTGATGCTGTTCGGCATCGGTTTCGGCGTTTACGAGTGGAGCGTGTCCGCCCTGCGCCATGTGCTGGCGTCGCCGGGCACGGTGATGCTGGCTGCATTGCCCATGATCATGGGGCTGCAGTTCCTGCTCGCGTTCCTCATGCACGACACCCAGGCCGTGCCGCGCCAGGTGATGCACAAACGGCTGTACGACGGGCGCCTGCGGGCAGCACCGCCGGCGGACGCCAGCACCGGCTGAGCCGCTGCGCCGCAGGCGCGCGGGCACGCTGCCCGCATGGCAATCGCTTCAGCGCTGCCCGAGGATCTGCGGCGCGATCTGCTCTACGTAGTACGTGACCGCGGGCACGCTCAGGTGCCCATAGTCGTAGCTCAGCGGCTCGGTGGCATTTTCGTCCAGGCGGGTGAGGCAGCCTTCTGCGTTGCAGAAGTAATCCATCCCCGAAATGAATTCGATGCCCATGGCCGCCGCCCGCTGCCGCATCTCGGCCGTGGCCTGCTTGACATGGGGGTCCAGGTGGTCGTCGCCCAGCCGCAGCGGTAGACGGCCGCGCCGGTCGAGCTGGCGCGACAGGCGCAGCAGGATGCGTGGCAGGTTCTCTTTCCAGTAAGGCACCGCTCCCAGCAACACGATGCGGGGCACGCCCGCCTTGCGGAGTTCGGCCACCGTGGCTTCCAGGCCGCTGATGTCGTAGCGACCGTAGACCGCCTTTTCATGCCACCAGGCGTAGAGCACCACGACGTCCGGCACGGTCCGCCGGATCAGCGCGATGGTGTCGTCGTTGAGGGCCTGACAGCCGGGGCGGGGATCGTGGCCCAGAATCGGCGGACAGATGGCACCGGTCCGTTCGCCGAGCCCGAAGCTGTAGCGGCCGCTGTCCTGCAGCGCCTTGAAGCCGGGGTAGAGCGAGCCGGCGTGCGAGTCGCCCCAGAGAAAGATCAGCGGACGGCGCTCTTCCACGCAATGGGCCTTGTAGGCGCTCGGCGGGAGGTTGTAGTCGAGCATGCAGTCGCCGTCGCGCCAGCCTTCGGCCACTGCGCTGCGCCCGCCCTTGGTCTGCAAGGTGGTGAGCAGCGCCGGCAGCGTGTCCACTTTCAGCGACTGTTGGTATACCCATCCGCCGGCGGCGGCCACGGCGACCATCAGGGCCGTCAACACGCCCACCAGCGGCCGGCCGAGACGGTGTCCGTGGCGGCGGATCGGCCGTTCCAGGCCCAGATACGTCGCGGTGGCCAGCACTACCGACAGCCCGACCAGTCCGAGCAACAGCGGGGTGGGCAGGTCGCGGCCGACCTCGATGTGCGCCAGCGACAGCAGGGGCCAGTGCCACAGATACAGGGGGTAGCTGATCAGGCCCAGCCAGACCATGGGGCGCCAGGCCAGCAGAATCCGGTTGGGCCAGGCCTGCGGTCCTGCGGCGATCAGCAGCGTGGTGCCCAGGGTGGCCGCCAGCGCCCACTTGCCCGGGAATGCGTGGGCCGGGGTGAGGCGCCAGAACACGAAGGCCAGCAGCGCCAAGCCGGCGGCGCTGGTGATATGCACCAGCCAGCGGGGCCAGGCCGCGCCGGGATGGCCAGAGCGAAGCTGCAGGGCGGCGAGCCCGGCGCCCATCATCATTTCCCAGAACCGGGCCGCCGGGTTGTAGAACGCGGCGGTGGTGTCCGTGCGCACCAGCCACAGGTTGAGCACCAGCGAGGCCAGCAGCAGCCCGGCGATCAGCCAGGGCAGGGCGCGCCAACGGTACGCAACCAGGAGCAGCAGTGGCCAGGCGATGTAGAACTGCTCCTCGATCGCCAGCGACCACAGGTGCAGCAGCGGCTTGTAGATCGCGGATTCGTCGAAGTAGTTGGCCTCCTGCCAAAAGCCGAAGTTCGACACGAACAGGGTGCCGGCCAGAACGTGACGGCCCAGCGCCTTGAACTCGGCGGCGGTCATCATCAGCCAGCCGGTGCCCAGGCACGCCACCAGCACCAGCAGCAGGGCCGGAAAGATGCGCCGGATGCGCCGGGCGTAGAAATCCCGGAACGAGAAACGGCCGGCCTGCAACTGGCCGATGATGATCGAGCTGATCAGGTAGCCGGAGATGACGAAGAAGATGTCGACACCGACAAAGCCGCTGGGAAACGCCTGGGGAAAGGCGTGGTGCAGCACCACGGCCCCGACCGCGATGGCGCGCAGGCCATCGATGTCCGGGCGGTAGGCTGGGGCGAGGTGCGGAGGCCCGGCGCTTGCCATCGGCTCAGCGGGGCGCGCCGGGATGGGCTTCCTTGAGCGTGCGCAACAGGTACTGGCCGTACCCGTTCTTGGCCAGGGGTCTGGCGAGTGTCTCGAGCTGGGTGGCACTGATCCACTGGTGGCGGAAGGCGATTTCTTCCGGGCAGGCCACTTTCAGCCCTTGGCGTTTTTCCAGGGTGGCGATGAACTGGCCGGCTTCGAGCAGGCTGTCGTGGGTGCCGGTGTCGAGCCAGGCGTAGCCCCGGCCCATCAATTCCACCTGCAACTGGTTCTGCTCAAGGTACAGGCGGTTGAGGTCGGTGATTTCCAGTTCACCGCGCGGCGAAGGTTTCAGGTCCCGAGCGAGACCCACCACCTGGCTGTCGTAGAAATACAGGCCCGTCACCGCGAAACTGCTCTTGGGCTGGGTGGGCTTTTCTTCGAGGCTGAGCACGCGGCCCTGGGCGTCGAACTCGGCCACGCCATAACGCTCCGGATCGTGCACGTGGTAGGCGAACACCGTGGCGCCGCTGTCGCGCTCGTTGGCGCGGCGCAGCAGCTCGGCGAAATCGTGGCCGTAAAAGATGTTGTCGCCCAGCACCAGCGCCGACGGGTCGTTGCCGATGAACTGCTCGCCGATGAGGAAGGCCTGGGCGAGGCCGTCCGGGCTGGGCTGCACGGCGTACTGGATGTTCAGGCCCCACTGGCTGCCATCGCCCAGCAGCTCGCTGAAGCGCGGGGTGTCCATCGGCGTGGAGATCACCAGGATGTCGCGGATGCCCGCCAGCATGAGCGTGCTCAGCGGGTAATAGATCATGGGCTTGTCGTACACCGGCATGAGCTGCTTGCTCACCGCCTGGGTGACGGGATAGAGCCGTGTGCCGGAGCCGCCGGCGAGGATGATGCCTTTGCGTGCCATGGGAATGCGTGTCAGAGGATTTGCTGCAGGATGTGGCGCACGCCATCCTGCCAGGGTGGCAGGTGCAGGCCAAAGGTCTGGCGCAGGCGGGCGGTGTCGAGCCGGGAATTGGTCGGGCGCTGGGCCGGGGTGGGGTAGGCGGAGGCCGGGATCGGGTGCACCCGGTCCGGGCTGGCTTTCAGGGCTTTGCCGTGGCGCAGCGCTTCGCCGATGACGAACTGGGCGTAGGCGTGCCAGCTGGTTTCGCCCTCGGCGGCCAGGTGGTAGGTACCAAACGGAAACCCGGTGGCCCCCTGCTGCAGGTAGCGGTGTGCGATGTGGGCGGTGACGTCGGCGATCAGCGCGGCCGAGGTTGGCGCACCAAACTGATCGGCCACCACCTTGAGTTCTTCACGCTCGCCGGCCAGCCGCAGCATGGTCTTGGCAAAGTTGCCGCCGTGCGCGCCCACGACCCAGCTCGTGCGCAGCACCACATGCTGCGGCGTGGCCGCCGCCAGCGCCTGCTCGCCATCGAGCTTGGTCTGCCCGTAGACCGATTGCGGTCCGGTGGCGTCGGCTTCGGTATAAGGGCCGGCCTTGCGGCCGTCGTACACGTAGTCGGTGGAATAGTGGATGACCGCTGCGCCCAGCTTCGCCGCTTCCTCGCCGAGGATGCCCGGTGCCACGGCGTTGACAGCGCGCGCCTTGTCGCTGTCGGTTTCCGCCTTGTCCACGGCGGTGTAGGCCGCAGGGTTCACGATCAGGGCCGGCTGGACCGATTGCACCAGGGCGCGCAGGGCGGCACCGTCGGCCAGGTCGCAGTCGGCTGTGCCCACGGCCACCACCTTGCCCAGCGGGGCCAGGGCGCGTTGCAGCTCGAAGCCCACCTGGCCGTTGCGGCCGGTCAGCAGGATCGTCGGCGCGCTCATGCCTTGGCTCCGTACTGCTTGTCGACCCATTGGCGGTACTCGCCGCTTTGCACCTGCTGCACCCAAGCCTGGTTGTCCAGGTACCAGCGCACTGTTTTGCGGATGCCGGTTTCGAAGGTCTCGGCCGGCTTCCAGCCCAGTTCCCGGTGGATCTTGGTGGCGTCGATCGCGTAGCGGCGGTCGTGGCCCGGGCGGTCTTTCACGTAGGTGATCTGCGTGGCATAACCCTGGCCGTCGGCGCGGGGCGACATCTCGTCGAGCAGGGCGCACACGGTGTTGACGATCTCGATATTCGGCTTCTCGTTCCAGCCGCCCACGTTGTAGGTTTCTCCCGGGGTGCCCGCTTCCAGCACACGGCGGATGGCGCTGCAATGGTCCTTGACGAACAGCCAGTCGCGCACCTGCATGCCATCGCCATACACCGGCAGCGGCTTGCCGGCCAACGCGTTGACGATCATCAGCGGGATGAGCTTCTCGGGGAAGTGGTACGGCCCGTAGTTGTTGGAGCAGTTGGTGGTCAGCACCGGCAGACCGTAGGTGTGGTGGTAGGCGCGCACCAGGTGGTCGCTGGCGGCCTTGCTGGCCGAGTATGGGCTGTTGGGCTCGTAGGGGTGGTTTTCGGTGAACGGCGGGTCGGTGGGCTTGAGCGTGCCGTAGACCTCGTCGGTGGAGACGTGCAGGAAGCGGAACGCCGCCTTGGCCTCGCCCTCCAGGGTGCCCCAGTGGGCACGCACCGATTCGAGCAGGTGGAAGGTGCCGACCACGTTGGTCTGGATGAAGTCTTCGGGCCCATGGATGGATCGGTCCACGTGGCTTTCGGCGGCGAAGTTCACCACCGCGCGAGGGCGGTGTTCGGCCAGCAGGCGGTCGATCAGAGCGCGGTCGCCAATGTCGCCGTGCACAAAGACGTGGCGGGCGTCGCCATCCAGGCTGGACAGGCTTTGCAGGTTGCCGGCGTAGGTGAGCTTGTCGAGGTTGATGACGGGTTCATCCGACTGGGCCAGCCAGTCGAGCACGAAGTTGGCGCCGATGAAGCCGGCCGCTCCGGTAACAAGGATCATGGAAGGGGCGTGATTGGGTGAATGAGAAGGGGCGGTTTCAGCCGCGTGGAGGCCGCACCAGCGGGCCCAGCACGGTGAACAGCAGGGCGCAGGCCAGAGCAAAGATGAGGGCCAGTTGCACGATGTCGCCGCGCCGTGGACCGGGGTTGGCCGTCAGGCGGTAGTTCAGCGTGTGGTCCGAGGGTTGGCCATTGATGATGGCGTTGTTCTGGCCGTTGCCGGGACCCAGCGCCAGCATGGCCACACCTTTGAGCCCGGGTTCGGCCACCGTGATGTCCAGATGGGTCGGGCGGTCCTCGATGTCCTGCGTGCGCGAGCCCGCGATGCAGACCGGCTGGAAGTAGGTGGTGATCTGCTCGGACCGGATCTGGCCCTGCCAGGAGCGGTCGCCCGATACCAGTGTGAGCAGCACGGTGCCACGTGTTTTCCAGTGCTTTCGGTCGTATTCGATGCGGATCCAGAAACACACGGGCGCGTCGCGAATGCCATCGCGCTGGATGTTCAGGGCGGTGGTGTCGATCGGCTGCCTCAGCGTGAAGCCCGAGTCGAGCATGACCGTGTGGATCGACGCCATCGCCGTCTGGTCGGCCAGCGAGTTCTGAAAGTGCGATTCGAAGTTGCCTTTGGTGGCCGCGTACAGGGCCACGGTCAGCCCCAACGGCAGGCCCAGATACAGGGCGAACTGGAGCAGGCGGCGTTTCATAGGCGTACGGAATTGAACCAGGGCACGATGGTGTTCATGTAGCCGTTGGTGTGCGCCCAGGCCAGCAGCACGGTGGCGATCGCGACCACGGGCAGCGCCCAGCGGTAGCCGCGGATGGCGATACCGAACGACACCAGCAGCAGCGGAATGAAGGGGAACAGATAGCGGCCCTGGATACCTGCCGGGCGTTCGGAAATCACGTAGGCCTTGTGGCCCTGGAGGAACAGCAGCAGACTGAACAGCGCGATCAGGATCGGGCCGTAGGCTAGCAGGCGGTCATCGCCAGTTCGTCCGGTGGCCACCAGGGCCAGCGACACCAGCGCGGCGACCGTCATGAAGGCAAAGACGGTGTGGATCTGCTGGGTGTAGCGCGGGTCCAGTTTGAGCACGTGGATGAATCCGTAGGCTGTGGCCGCCACACCGCCGATGGTCAGCAGCGCGGGCAGCCAGCGCGGAGCGCGCAGAGTCTCCGCAACGCGGCGCACCCCGGATTGCACGGACCCTGCAGCGCTCAGTGCGATGCTGTGCTCGGGCGCCGAGCGGGCCAGCGGCCAAGTGTGGCGCAGCACCGCCCACAGCAGCAGGGCGGAAAAGGCGAGGCTGACCCAGATGAAGACGTAGTAGGACGGGCCTTGCACCACCGCCACCTTCACGCCCTTGCAGTAGCGCACCAGGATGTCGACGTTGGCGGCCGAGTTGCAGTAGCCCGAAAAGCCAACCAAGGCGTAGAAATGTTGGAACAGCCAGTCGAAGAAGGGCTGCTGCTCCAGGTAGTTCAACCGGGTGTAGCCGGGCACGAGGGGCGGGGCATCGGAGCCCGAGATGTAGAACGGGTTGCCGAAGAAGTAGTAGTTGCGGCGCATCCACCAGAGGGCGGACGAAAACGAGAGCAGGCTCAGGGCGGCACTGTGCAGCAGCCAGAGTAGCCAGCGCTGACGCATTTCATACAGCAGGATGCCGACAAACCCCGCGATCAGCACCCAGGCGGTCATCTTGGTGGCCCCGGCGCAGGCCAGCCAGAAGGCGCACCAGTAGGCATCGGCCATGCGCTCGCCCTGCACGAAGCGCACCAGATAGAGGGTGGCCAGGCCACACATCAGGGTCAGGAAGATGTCGTTGGTGATGCCTGAAGACAGGTGCGTCACCGTGGGGACAAAACCGAACAGGGATGCCAGCAGCAAGGCCAGCCGGTCGTCGACGCGGGCCGCCACCAGCGACTTGAACATCACCAGGATCAGCAGGCCCAGACTCAGGGCAGAGACGATGCGCGTGGCCTTGGCCCACAGGAAGCGGTCTTTCGTCACCGCTTTGGCGATCCGGTAGGGAATGGCCGCGACCGCGTAGTACAGGGGCGGATGCTGGACGATGTAGTTGGGCCGGCTGCCATCTTCCACACCCCAGTCGCGCCAGAGGTTGTTGGAGATGATGCCGCGGTCGTTGTCCATGTGCCCCAGCACCGGCAGGGGGCGGCCCTTGGCCACGTCCACCACGTAGGCGTAGTGGCCGCTTTCATCGGGAATGTCTCCGTTCGGGGTCACGAACCAGGCAAAAAACAGCGCCTGCAGGAAAAACAGCAGGGCAAGCCAGTGGATGGGGGCGATCCGTCGCATGGCAGGGCTCTCGTGAAGGGCGGGGCTCAGGCTCGACGGCCCAAGGCCTCCAGAAGAATACGTTCAAGGCCCTCGCCCAGCTTTTCCACCGTGCCGTATTCGAGGAACTTGCGGTGGCCGTTTTCGGCGATGCGCTGGCGCAGCGCCGGGTCGCGCTTGAGCTCCAGGATGGCGTCGGCGATGGCCTGCGGATTGGCGGGCTCCACGAAGTAGGCGCTTTCCCGGTGGGTCAGCAACTCCTGCACCGGGGCGTTGCGCCGGGTGATCAGCGGTTTGCCCATGCCGATGGCTTCGTTGGCCTTGTTGGTGATGACCAGTTCGGCACGTTCGTTTTCGCCGAAGATGCCCAGGCAGATGTCGGCCTCGGCCATGTGCGTCGCCAGGCCGGCGTAGGGCACCGGATCGAGGATGCGCACGTTGCGCAGGTCCAGCTCCTTCATGAGAGCCATGTCCTGCTCGAAGGTCAGCCCGCGGCCGATGATCTGGAAGTCGACCCCTTCGTTTTCCAGCAGCTTGGCCGCGCGCAGGATGTGGCGCACGCCATGGAAGGGGATGAACTCCCCGTGAAAGTGCACCAGGAAGCGGTCGTCGGTGCGCTGACGGGGGCGCGGGTGGATCACCGTGTTGTCCACCGCCAGGAACAGCCGGCGCATCTTGTCGGTGGCCGTGCGGGCATAGCGCCCGAAATGCTGGATGACGTGGTCGCTGTCGAGGATCGAGATGCTGGCGGCCTTGTACGACAGCCAGTCGCCCCAGGCGTACACCTTGGCCTTGAACGAGCCCGGCTTGGCCTTGGCACGGTCGAACACCATGGTGTCGTAGGTGGTGATGTACATGTCGAAGACGATCGGCTTCCAGGTCAGCAGCCGCATCGCCGGCGTGAGCAACTGGCCATAAAAACCCGTCAGCACGATGTCGCAGGACGGCGCCTTGCGCAGGGCATCCAGCAGCAATCGCGGATAATGCTTGAAGGCTTTGTCGGGCGGCAGGCACTTGACCACTTCGTGTCCGCGCATCTCCAGGGCACGGATGACGATCCGGGTGCGCGAGTAGCTTTCTTCCCGTCCGGCGATGTAAAGAATCTTCATGTTGTGGGTGGTTGGATCCGGGCCGGCTCGGGCCGAAAGTGCCGCTTTTTTTATCGGTCAGGGTGTCCGGATCGTGCCCGGAAACGGGTGCCGCCCAGGAAGCGCCCTGGCGCTGTGGCAAAAGGCCTGATCCCTGTGGCAGGCCGCTCACTATGATAACGCATGGCATTGTTCGTTTTTTCCTGCGCGTTGGGGCGCGATGACACGGTGGCGCCTGCAGGCGGGGGCTTGGAACCGTGATTTCGATCGTCATTCCGGTCTACAACTGCGAGGCCTATTTGGAACAGTGCCTGCGCTCTGTGCAGGCTCAGCGCCGGCGCGACTGGGAGGTGCTGCTGGTCAACGATGGCTCGATCGATGGCAGCGCGGCCATTTGTGACCGGTTCGCGGCCGCCGACGACCGCATCCGGGTCATCCATCAACCCAATGGTGGGGTGTCGTCCGCCCGCAACCTGGCGCTGGAGCGGGCGCGGGGCACGTACCTGACCTTCATCGACGCCGACGATTACGTCGAGCCGGATTTCCTGGAGGCCTTGCGTGTGCCCATGGAAACCCATGAGGTGGCCGTGTGTGGCTACGACCGGGTTCGCCCCGATGCCAGCCAGGACTTCGTGCTGGCGGGCACAGGCTCCCTGCCGATGGAACGGCTGTACGAACACACGCTGTGTACCCAGCTCATCGGCGGCGGGTGCTGCAACAAGATGTTCCGCCTGGACATCATCCGCAGCCAGGGGCTGCGGTTCGACACCCGCATCGCAGTGGGCGAAGACATGCTGTTCCTGATGCAGTACTTCCAGCGCTGCCAGCGGGCCTTCAACGTGGCCCGGGTGCTCTACCACTACCGCTTCAACGAGGTGTCGGCCACCGAGGCCGGGTTTGCGCAGAAGAAGGTCAACGAGCGCACGGCCAGCATCCTGCTGGCGGTGGCCGCCATGACGCGGCACGTCGACCCGGCCCAGCCGTACCAGCAACACTTCGTCGGCTTCCGGCAGGCGCGCTCCAGCCTGCGCCTGTTCTTCCAGATGGTGCTTTCGCGCACGCAGGAGCCGGCGCTGCTGGCTGCCATCCAGCGCAATATCCGCCAGGGTCTCTGGCCCTTTCTCCAGTCGCGCCATTCGCGCTGGCTGGAGAAGGCGGTGGTCATGGGCGTGGCCCTGTCCTCGCGCGGAACCTATGCCGGGGCGGTGGCGCTGTCCGGGCTGCTGTCCCGGCACCTTCACGCCTACCGGACCTGAACTTCATGGCTTCCCTTTCCGAAATCGCCTTCCGACTGGCTTCGCGTTCGCTGCGCGCCACCATGCGCCAGATCCCGCTGGGGGTTTCGCGCGCCGTGTCGGCGCGCACCTTGCCCATCGTCATCTTCCATGCCGTGGAGGAAGCGCCCAAGCCGTACATCAAACACCTGTACGACTACCACACGCCGGCCAGCTTCGAGCAGGTGCTCGACGAACTGCTGCGCCATTTCAAGCCGCTCGAAGACCTGTCGCCCGAAGGCATCGCCAACGCGGGCGCCGACCGCTTTCTCGTCACCTTCGACGACGGCCTGCGCTCGTCCTACGAAGTGGCGTTGCCGATCCTGGAGCGCAAGGGGGTGCCGGCCATCCACTTCCTGATCACGGACTTTCTCGCTGGCGAGGCAGGTTCTCAGGTCGAGGAAAAGTTCAAGGCCAGCCTGCTGGTCGAGTGCCTGGACGGGCGCACCCCGGCCGAACGCGCCGAGGTGGCCCGGATTCTGGGGGGCGCGGGGTATGGTCAGGCCGACCTGGCCGAGGCGCTGATGTCGGTGCGTCTGGCTGACGGGGCGGTCTACGACGCCGTGGCCGAGCGCCTGGGCATCGATCTGGCCGCGTACTTCCGGCAGGACCGACCCTACATCACGCGCGAGGAGGCGGCCGACATGGCGCGCCGCGGTTTCCGTCTCGGGGCGCACAGTTGCGACCACCCGCGTTACTGGGAAATCTCGCTGGACGAACAGGTTCGGCAGACGCGGGACAGCATGCGGCACGTGACCGAAACCTTCGGCCTCGACTACCGCTATTTCGCGTTTCCGTACAAGAACCGGGGCATCACACCCGCGTTCTACGAGCGCACGCGCGAAGCCGTGGACCTGTTTTTCACGACCAGTGGCTGGGGCGACCGCATGAACCGGGAGCGGGTGTTTCACCGCGTGGGCCTGGACAGCACCGGCAGCGCGGTGACGGCGCTGAAGTGTGGCTGGCGGCCGTTCCCGCTCAGCGCGATCCAGTAACCGCGCCGGCCGCTGCGGGCCGGCGGTTGCCCAGCGTCCAGGGCAGCCAGCGTTCGATCACCCAGATGGCCGGGACCATGAGCACGGCCGCGATGGCGAGCACCGCCAGGCTCCAGGCGTTGCTGTGCTCCATGGTGTCCAGCGAAATGCCCGTGGCCAGGCTCAGCAGCACCTTCACGCCTTTGATGGCCAGCATGTGGGTGACCAGAATGCCCATGCTGTGCCGACCCAGCACCGCCAGCCAGGGCAGAGCAGCGTCCAGCAGCCGGGCCAGTTGCACCGAAAAGCCGATACCGATCAGCGCGAACAGCAGGAACAGGACCGGCTGGTTCACCGTCGGCCCGGCCAGCCCGACCGCCCCATTGAGGGGAGACAGCAGCGACAGGGCGAGCAACCCGGCCAGCCAGCCCCAGTGGGTGGCGCGCGACCAATGCGGCCAGGCCCGCCAGCGCCGGAAATCCAGACCGATCTGCACGAACACCGCAGCGCCCATGGCCGGCAGCAGGCTCATGGGCAGCTTGATGCGCTCTTCGATGGTGGCTGTGATCGCGAACAGCACCAGCAGGGCGGCGTAGCGTGCCCACCAGGTCCAGCCGAGGCGGTGCAGGGCGTAGACGACGCCCTGGGCGAGGAACAGGGCGGGCAGGAACCAGAGTGGGCTGTTGACGAGCAGGCCGTCGCCCACCGAACCGTAGAACACCCCAAACAGCGGCCACCAGAGCCCGTAGGCGAACTGCGCGACCGTTTTGCCCGCTGCCGCAGCGGCAAAGTACCCGGCCAGATAGAAGCCATAGCCCACCAGAGCGTAGAACAGGTAGGGCACCAGCACGGTGCCGACCCGGCGGCGCAGGAAGCTGCCCAGCGGCAGGGTGTCGGGTTTGAGGGTCAGGCCGGAAGCAAAAAAGAACAGCGGCACGTGGAACGAGAACATCCACATGTACCAGACCGGCACATCGCTGAGCGACCAGACGTGGCCGATCACGATGAGCAGCATGCCCCAGCCCTTGAGGGCGTCGATCCAGGTCTCGCGTGCCGCAGCGGCGCTCATGGGCGGGGTGCGGATGGGGCCGTGGGAGTGGTGTCGGCGGGCGACAGCCAGCGCAGCGACAGGCCGACCAGGAACGCCAGACCGTCTCCGAGCACGGTGGCCAGCCGCATGGTCACACTCAGGCCGATGGCGGTGCCGGTGCCGACGACCGAGCCCAGCAAGGCCACCACGAGGGCTTCCCGCACGCCGAGGCCACCTGGCGCACCCGGCAGCAGGTAGCCGGCAATCCAGGCCGAGGTGAACATCAGGGTGAGGGTCAGCACGTCGCCCTCACTGACACCGAACAGGTAGCGGGCCTGCAGCTTGAGCATGACGCCGAAGACGAAGAAGCACAGGATGAAGCCGCAGGCCACCGCCACGGCGGTGTGAAAGCGGGGCAGGGCGATGAGCTGGCCATTGCCGAGACGGCGTGACAGGCCGGGCAGCAAGCGGTTGAGCAGCCAGACCGCGATCCAGGGGCTGAGCGCCACCAGCGCACCGAGGGCGGCCATCACCGGGGCGCTGGGTACCGGCACGTCGAGCACGGCGGTGGTGTCGAGAAACAGCAGCAGACCGGCTCCACCCATGCACAGTCCGGTGGCCAGCAGCCAGAGTGTGGAGATCAGCATGGCGGTAACGGACACGCCCACCGGCACACCGGCCGCGCTGGCCAGCGTGACCTGGCCCACCAGGTGGCCGACATTGCCGGGCAGGTATTTGGCGATCTGCGCCATGCCCACCATGCGGAACGCCACCACGGGCTTCAGGTTCACGCCCTGGTCGCGCAGCAGCAGCATCCACATGAGGCCGCCGAGCACCAGGTTCAGGAACATGGCGAACACGGTGGCTGCCATGGCTGCCCAAGCGGGGGTATCCCAGCGAATGGGCGGAATGCTGTCGAAGTGGTGGCGCACGGCGCCGAAGAAATAGACCGCCGTGATGGCCAGCACGACGACGGCCGCCCATTTGGCCAGGCGTCTCATCTGGGGGGATCGGGTCATGGGGGCGGGTCTTCAAGGAAAACGCCCATGCGGCCGGTGGGGGTGGGCGGCATGGGCGTTGTGGGCGGGCGGTCGGTGAAGACGACGCGCCCCGGGGACGGATCAGGCCTGGTTGCTGTTGAGCAGGTCGGCAATGCGCTTGCCGGCCAGGATGCTGTGGTCCATGTTGTAGTACTGCCAGTCGCCGAAGCGGCCGCAGGGGTGGATGTCGATGCTGACCAGCCAGTCGTGAATGGTCTTGACGTTCTTTTCGTAGTCCAGATCGTAGATCACGTAGGCCGGATCGCAGGTCAGCACGTCGGTGGCGAGGATTTCGTCGTCCGGGCGCAGGATCTTGGCCTTGGTCAGACCGTCGATGGTGGCCTGGATCAACGCTTCGCGACCCTGCACCGGCAGCGGCCGGCTCTTGGAGTACGAAATCTCGCAGCACACCGAGCTGGTGCCAGGCGGGCAGGTCTTTTCGGACGCGTTGCGCGGGAAGCTGATGCGGTGGAAGATGAATCGGTCGGCTTCGTGGAAGTACAGCCAGTGGTAGGGGCTGATGTCCGGGCGGTTGATGCCGATGTTGACGCACTCGATCTGGTTGAACTGCAGGCCGTTGATGGCGTCCACCACGTGCGCCGGGATGTCGTCGATGAAATCGGGCAGGTAGGTCAGCGACAGGGTGTAGACCAGATTCTGGTAATCCACGACCTTGCCGGAGGCGAAGGTGACCCGCTTGGCCTTGGGGTCGATCTTCGTGACCGTTTCATTCAGGTGGATGTTCTTGACACCCTTGGCCAGGGCCACGGGCAGGGCCTCGATGGCGCCTTCGATCGGGTACCAGAACTCCTGGTTGAAGCCGGTGCGGTCGTCCTCGTCCTGCAGGGCGCCCTTCAGCACGGCCTCGAAATCGGGCTCCGGAACGCGGCGGTCGATCCAGTTGAAGTTCATGTACTTCGGATCGATGGTCCAGATGCGCTCGGCATAGGGGATCATGAGCTGTTCCGCGATGCCTTTGCCGAAGCGCCAGTACATCCATTCGCGGTAGTTGGTCGGCTTGGGGCGGTCGGTGTTGCGCAACACGTCGACCAGGCCGCTCAGGCATTCGATGATGTCCTGGGCGGGCAGACCGTGCAGGTGGGCCTGGTACGGGAACTGGGTGTACAGGTCGTACTTGCCGTGGTAGATGAAAGCCTTGCGCTTCTTGATCTCGATGTTGCCCTTGAGCAGCGTGTGGATCAGCTCGTGCGCGTAAGGGTTGACCGTGTAGAGAATGTGCGGCGCGTAGTCGAACAGGAAGCCGTTGACTTCCTCGGAGCGGCACAGCCCGCCCACTTCATGCAGTTTCTCGTAGACCTCGTAGTCGTCGCTCTGGAGGTGGTAGCCGGTGCTCAGACCGGTCAGACCGGCGCCGAGAATGAGGTTCTTCGTGGAAGACATGGATTAGCGTGCAGGCGAAAAATCAGGCATTTTAACTGGCAGCCCCATTCAGGGCGGCAATGCCGGTACCGGCCGCAGGGGCGGCCAGCGCCTGCGGTGGCGCCGGGCCACCGCAGGCGGCGGGTGGGAGAGGGATCAGAACGGGATGTTGGCGGTCACGCGGACAGCCTTGGTCTCGCTGGGCTTTTGCAGGTCGACCGCGTAGCTGGCGCCGTAGCTGATGCCCTTGTGCTCGGCCACGACGGCGTTCAGGCTCAGCTGGGTCTTGCGGACGCGGCTGCGATCGATGGTCTCGCTCATCTGCACGCCAGGGTTGATCTGCTCGGTCATGCCCAGGGTCAGGGCTTCGCGGCGCAGGCTCTGCAGGTGGTTGAGACCGGCGCCGATCAGCAGCTTGCGGCCTTGGCCGATGGCGATGGGGCTGAATTGAAGGTCGACGCCCAGGCCGGAGTAGATGTCGCGTGTCTTGGTCTGCGAGAACTGCACGTCGGACGTGTACAGGCTTTGGACTAGGCCGCCGTTGAGGGTGTGGTTCTGCTGGCTCAGCGAGGCCCAGGGGGTCAGCGCCAGGCCGTCAAAGGCGTAGGTGTAGCGCAGCTTGCCTTCCAGCGACCAGGTGTGCGCAGAGCGGTCGTTGGTGACGGAGCGGTTGAGCAGGTCGTCCAGGCCGTTCTGGGTGAAGGCGTGATCCAGGCGCGACAGCTGGGTCGAGAACAGGAAGTTGTTGTAGGGCTGCATCCAGTACAGCGTGGTCGCGTTCGAGTTGAAGCGGGTGCTGTAGCGGTCTTCGATATCGGTCAGGCGCGTGGACTGGGCGTTCTGGGTCAGCGCGACCCCCAGGCGACCCTGGCTCCAGATACCGCTGTTGGCGGGGGCGAAGTCGAGTGCGACTCCGTTGGCGACGCTTTCTTCCAGGTTGTTGCGGGCGGTCTGGTTCAGGTTGAACACCCGGCTGTCACGGCCACTGCGGCGGCCATCGGTGTTGGATGTGGTCAGCGGGACCAGGCGCAGGCCCTGCGACGTCGTGGCCGTCTGGTTGAAAGCCTTGAGCAGGTTGTTGTCCAGATCCTGGTTGAGCTGGTTGGTGGCCGAGGTGCCGGCGTCCAGCGTGCTCGCCCAGTTCCAGCCGCGGGTCAGGTAGTGCTTGAACACCCGGGCGATGATTTCCTGCCCCTTCGAGCCGGGGTGCAGGGTGTCGAAGAACAGGTAGTCGGTGTACGAGCGTTCTTTGTCGACGTCGGTGGCGTTGACCAGGCCGAAGTCCGAGGGTTTGTCCTGCACACGGTTGAATACGGTGTAGAGGTCGACCGCGATGATGTTGGGGTTGCTGTTCGCCACCGAGGCGACAAAGTTGTTCCAGGTCACGACCTGCGAGTGCAGCGAGTCCGAGATGCCCGGGGTGCGGCTCCAGTCGGTGATCAGGGTGACGAACATCCGGTTGTTGCCGTTGGTGGCACCACCGGCGATCAGGCGGTTGACCCCCTCCGTGTAGCCCGCGCGGGCGGCAGCGAAGTTGTCGGAGGTGCCGCCGCGGCCGATGTCGTTGTAGCCGAAGTAGACGACGGTGAGGTCCTTGTCGGTGATGGCCGAATTCGTGGTGTTCCAGTTGTTCAACTGGGTGGCAAAGTCGATCGAGGACGTGGAGGCTGCCTTGGCGCCGCCAATGGCGTAGTTCTCCAGGCCGTTGGCCATGCTGGAGACTTCGACGGCCCAGTTGGTCATCGCGCGCGGCGAGGTGTAGGCCAGGTCGGTGTAGCTGTCGCCGAAGGTGCGCAGCTTGTTGATCTTGATCGCGCTGGCGTTGTTGGTGCCGTTGGTGGAGAACGGGTTGGAGCTGGCGGGCTCGGAGTTCTTCGGACTGCTGGAGCAACCCGCGATCAGGACCAGGACGGCACAGCAGACCGCGGTCAACGAACCGGACTTGTTACGGATGAAGGCTTGGTCTTCCATGGCTAGCTACCTGAGTCGATTGAAAAATGAAAGAAAAATCCGGCGTCAGTCGTTGCCGAAAAGATCGCGCGTGAACACCTTGTCCCGGACATCCGCCAGGCTGTCGCTCATCCGGTTGCTGATGATGACGTCGGCCTGTTGCTTGAAGGTGTCGAGGTCCCGGACGATGGGGGAGTGGAAGAACGTGTCTTCGGACAGGCCTGGCTCGTAGATGATGACCGACACACCCTTGGCCTTGATGCGTTTCATGATGCCCTGGATGCTCGACGAGCGGAAATTGTCCGAGCCGGCTTTCATGATCAGCCGGTAGATGCCCACCACCTTCGGCTGGCGCCGGAGCACGCAGTCGGCAATGAAGTCCTTGCGCGTGGTGTTGGACTGGACGATGGCCTGGATCAGGTTCTGCGGCACCTCGGTGTAGTTGGCCAGCAACTGCTTGGTGTCCTTGGGCAGGCAATAGCCGCCGTAGCCGAAGGAGGGGTTGTTGTAGTGGCTGCCGATGCGCGGATCCAGGCCCACGCCTTCGATGATCTGGCGGGTGTCCAGGCCGTGCGAAGCGGCGTAGCTGTCCAGCTCGTTGAAGAACGCCACCCGCATGGCGAGGTAGGTGTTCGAGAACAGCTTGACCGCTTCGGCTTCGGTCGAGTCGGTGAACAGCACCGGCACGTCGGGTTTGCGCGACCCCTGGCGCAGCAGATCGGCGAACACGCGGGCGCGCTCGGACTGTTCGCCCACGATGATGCGCGAGGGATACAGGTTGTCGTAGAGCGCCTTTCCCTCCCGCAGGAACTCGGGCGAGAAGATCACCTGCGAGCCGCCGGGCAAGGGGCGGAGTTTGGCCACGTAGCCGACCGGCACCGTGGACTTGATCACCATGACCGCTTTCGGGTTGATGCGGGTCACCGTGTCGATGACCGCTTCCACCGACCGGGTGTTGAAGTAGTTGGTCTCGGTGTCGTAGTCGGTGGGGGTGGCGATGATGACGTAGTCGGCGTCGCCATAGGCTTCCTGCGGATCGGTGGTGGCGCGCAGGTTCAGCGTTTCATGGCGCAGGAAGTGCTCGATCTCGGCATCGACGATCGGGCTTTGGCGCGCGTTGATCTGGCGCACCTTCTCGGGCACGATGTCCAGCGCCACCACTTCGTTGTGCTGGGCCAGCAGGACGGCATTGGACAGGCCTACGTAGCCTGTGCCGGCAACGGCAATCTTCATGCAGAGCTTTCCATTCTGGGGCGTGGCCGGCTGGAACCGCTCCCTGGGCTGCCGCGCGGCAGGCTGGTTCAGGGGCGTGACTCTGGCAGCCACGTTTGCAGGCGGTCCGGCTCACGCCTCCCGGACTCCGTCGCAGTGGAGGGCGATTCTGCCATAGCCCCTGTTGTCTGTTCGCCACGTTCCGGCACCAGTCCGCCGGTGCGCAGATGCAACACCCGGTCGGCGCGCCCGGCGGCCGTGGCAGCGTGGGTGACGAGCACCAGCGCCGTGTCGTGGGCCCGTGACTGGGCGATCAGCAGGTCCATGATCCGGGCAGCGGTGGCCGGGTCCAGGTTGCCGGTGGGTTCGTCGGCGAGGATCAGGCGCGGCCGGTGCACCAGGGCACGCGCAATCGCCACCCGCTGCAGCTGGCCGCCCGAAAGCTGCGCTGGCAGGCGTGCGCCCAGTCCGGCGAGCCCGACCGCCTCCAGCATGGCCGCAACGCGGGCGGGGTCCGGGCGGTTCAGCAGGAGCAGGGGCAGGGCGACGTTCTGTGCCACGTCCAGATGCGGCAGCACGTGAAAGGCCTGGAACACGAAGCCCAGGTGCTCGCGGCGCCAGTGGGCGCGCTGCGCCTCGTTCAGGGTGCCCAGGTCGGTACCGTCCCAGGTGATCGAGCCTGCGTCCCACCCGTCCAGCGCCGCCAGGCAGTTGAGCAGGCTGGACTTGCCCACGCCCGATTCGCCCACGATGGCGACGAATTCGCCCGGGGCCACCGCCAGGTCCACGTGGGCAAACACCGGCACCTCGCCGTAGCGTTTGGCCAGGCCGTGGACGCGCAGGCTCATGCCGTTGCCTGGCCCGCCGGGGGCATCAGGGTCTGAACCTGCGCGAGCACGGCGGCCAGAGCGTCCGGTGCATCGCCGGGGATCACCACGCGGTCGGGCATGGCGCGCAGCCAGGTGATCTGGCGTTTGGCGAGCTGGCGTGTGGCGAAGATGCCGCGATCGCGCAGCGCGGCGGTCTGGGCGGCCGTCAGCGGCGCGTCGCCCGCCGCATCCAGCGCTTCCCAGGCCTGGCGGTAGCCGACGCAGCGCATCGATGGCAGGTCGGGGTGCAGGTCGCCGCGTGCGCGTAGGCGCCGCACTTCGTCGACGAAACCGGTGGCCAGCATGGCGTCGAATCGCTGGGCGATGCGCGCGTGCAACCAGGCCCGGCCCGCCGGCTCCAGACTGAGAAAGGCCCCGGGTGACACCGGGTTGTCGGTGCGCTGGCCGCCGGTCTGGAGGGCCGAAATGGGCTGACCGGAGACCTCGAACACTTCCAGCGCACGCTGGATGCGTTGCGCGTCGGCGGGCGCGAGTCGGGCGGCCGTCACCGGGTCGATGCGCGCCAACTCGGCGTGCAGGGCGGGCCAGCCGTGCGCCCGGGCGGCGGCTTCGATGCGCGCGCGCACCGCGGCATCGGCGCGTGGCATCTCGTCCAGGCCCTGCATCAGGGCCTTGAAATAGAGCAGGGTGCCGCCGACCAGCAGGGGGGTGCGCTGGCGCGCACGGATTTCGCCGATCAGGCGCCGCGCGTCGCGCACGAATTCGGCCGTGCTGTAGGCCTGCAGCGGGTCGGTGATGTCGATCAGGTGGTGCGGAGCGGCGGCGAGTTCCTCGGGCGTGGGCTTGGCGGTGCCGATGTCCATGCCGCGATAGACCAGGGCCGAGTCGACGCTGATGATTTCCACCGGCCAGCGGCGGGCGATGGCCAGCGCGGCCGCGCTCTTGCCGCAGGCCGTGGGGCCGGTGAGGGCGATGCAGGGAAGCGCGGGGACCGTTGCGGCCATGGGTCAACCTGCCCGTGGGGCGGCGGGGTCGGGCATGCGCTGCGGGGCGGGGCGGGCTTCGCCGTAGCGCTGGACCAGGGTCCAGGCGGTGAGGGCGATCAGCACACTCCAGAACCAGACGCCGTGGGTGAGGGGGGTGACGCTGCCCGGATGCTCGGCCAGGCTGCGGCCGAGCCAGCCGCCGGTGAAAAAGGCCGCCACCATCATCAGGAAGCCGCTGAGCGCCGACGCCGCGCCCGCTGCCTGGGGGAAGGGGCCCACGGCGCCGCTCTGGCCGCAGGGCTGGTGCACGCCGTGGCCGAGCATGAACAGGTAGAACGGCAGCATGATCGCCGCCACGTGCTGCACGCCCGCCAGCGCCAGCAGGCCCATGGTGGTGCCGGCGGTCAGCGTGCAGGCGCCGGCAATGGCCACGGTGCGGCGGACGCCGAAACGGGGCAGCAGGCGCCGACAGAGGAAGGTGCCGACGATGTAGGCCAGCGACATCGTGAGCATCACCAGCCCGTAGGCCGGCCGGGACAGGCCGAGCACCCCGATGAACACGAAGGAGCTGGTGGCCAGGAAGGTGAACAGGCCGCCGTAGGAGGTGGTGGCCAGCAGGGTGTAGGACAGGAAGGTCGGGTGGCGCACGATCTGGCCCCAGGTCCGCAGCAGGGCCACGGGTTCCAGGGCGCGCGGGTTCTTGTTCGGCAGGGTTTCGCGGAAGCGCCAGGCCAGCAGGGCCAGCGTGGCCGCCCCGAAGACGGCCAGCGCCGCCAGGGCCACGCGCCAGCCCAGGTGCTCGGCCAGCACGCCGCCCACGGGGGCGCAGGCGCAGGCGATCACGCCCAGGCCGGTGAGCCCTTTGGACATGATGCGCGCGCCGTCGGCGGGGTTGTAGAGGTCGCGCACCACCGCCCGCGCGCCCATCACGCCCGCTCCCATGGCCGCCCCCTGCAGGGTCCGCCAGACGATCAACGCCTCCATCGACGTGACCGACACCGCGCCGATGGCCGCCACCACGTACAGCGCGGTGCCGCTCAGCAGCACCGGACGCCGGCCGAAGCGGTCCGACAGCGGGCCCCACACGAGTTGCGAGAGACCGAACGCGAGCAGCAGCGCGGTGAGCGTGAGCTGGGCTTGCGGCATGCCGGCGCCAAACCCCTGGGTGATCGAGGGCAGGGCGGGCAGGTACAGGTCGGTGGTGACGGGCTGCAGTCCCAGCAGCAGCGAGAGCACCAGCACGACCAGGGCGGGCGGCATGGGGGCTGCCGCGGCGCTGGAAAGGGGGGACGGGGAGGACATCCGGTCGAGGGTAGCAGATGCCCCGGGCGCCTGCTTTCAGGGCGCCAGTGCGCCCCAGCCGGCCATGGCCATGGGGCCACCGCGGGCGGCGGGAAAGCCATAGCCCAGCACCCAGACCAGGTCGATGTCGCTGGCACGGCAGGCCATGCCGTCGGTCAGCACGCGCTGGCCTTCTGTGATCAGTGGCATCACGCAGCGGCGCACGATGGCGTCGTCGCTGATATCGGGGGCCGGCGCAATGCCCAGGGCCAGGGCCTCCTCGGCACAGATCCGCTGAAGGTCGGGGTCCGGGCGGTGCTGGCGCCCCTCATACCAATAGTGTCCCCGGCCGCTCTTGTGGCCGTGGCGCCCGAGTTCGGCCAGGCGGCGGGTGATCCGGCGGTAGGCCGGGCCTTGCTCGAAACGCTGTCCACGCGCCACCAGCACCTGGCTGACGAGATCGGTGCCCGCCATGTCCAGGGTGCGGCAGGGGCCGAGCGCAAAACCGAAGGCCTCCAGTGCCGCATCGATGCGCGCGGCCGGCACGCCTTCGAGTTGCAGCGCGTCGACCTCGCGCAGGTAGCCCTCGAACAGGCGGTTGCCGATGAAGCCCCAGGCGTTGCCGGCCAGCACCGGCAGCTTGCCCAGGCGCAGGGCCAGCGCCCGGGCGCGCGCCAGGCTGGCATCGCTGGTGGCCTGGCCTCGCACCACTTCCACCAACGGGGTCAGGTGGGCGGGCGTCAGGAAGTGCATGCCGGCCACGCGGTCGGCCCGGCCACTGCCGCGCGCCAGTTCGTCGATGTCGAGGGTCGACGTGTTGCTCAGCAGCAGGGTGCGGGGCGGGCAGGCGGCGTGCAGGCGGGTCAGCAGCGCCTGCTTCACGCCCAGGTCTTCGTACACCGCTTCGATGACCACGTCGGCCTGTGCCAGCGCCGCATCGCTGCCGCCGGTGTGCAGCCGCGCCAGGCGTGCGGCCTGTTCGCGGCGGTCGAGTTGGCCACGGGCCACGGCACCGGCCAGGCTGGCCGCCACGCGTTCGGCGCCGCGCTGCACGGCCTCGTCGCGGGTGTCGGTCAGATGCACGTCGAACCCCGCGGCGAGCGCGCACTGCGCGATGCCGGTGCCCATGGTGCCCGAACCCACCACCGCCAGGGTCTGGTCCGTCGGCGCGCCGGGCTCGCCTGCGGGCCATTCTGCCCCTCGCGATACCGCTTCGCGGGCCTGGGCCAGGCGGGCCTGCGCGCGATCACGCAGGGCGGGTGGAACGGGAAGGGTCCAGACGGGCAAAGGGGGCATGGGCGTCTCCTCGGTGACGGTTATCAGGGTTTGTTCTTACGAATGGATGATTGGATTGTCCGACAATTTATCGAAACATGAACACCGAAAGCCATATCCCTCCCTTCGCAGACACCGCCGCTGGCCTCGACCTGGCGGCGCTGGCAGACTGGCTGGCGCCCCGCCTGGGGCAGTCGCTGGCGGGCCTGGCGGCCGAGCGCCTCAGCGGGGGGCAGTCCAACCCGTCGTGGAAGTTGACGGCGGGCGAACAGGCCTGGGCGCTGCGCGCCAAGCCGGGGCCTGCCGCCCACCTGCTGCCATCGGCGCATGCCATCGAGCGCGAGTTCCGCGTGCTGCAGGCGCTCGCCGGCTCGGCCGTGCCGGTGCCGCGCGCGCGGCTGCTGTGCGAAGACGAAGCGGTGATGGGTGCCGCCTTTTATGTGATGGACTGGGCGGACGGCCGGGTGCTGCGCGATGCCCGCCTGCCGGCGTTGCCGGTGGCCGAGCGTGCGGCCTACCACCACGAGGCCGTGCGCGTGCTGGCCGAACTGCACCGGGTGGACTGGCGGGGCCGGGGCCTGTCGGATTTCGGCCGCCACGGGGGCTACTTTGCGCGGCTGATCCAGCGCTGGGGACGCCAGGCGCAGGCGGGCGCCGGCGAGGCCCCGGCCGCCTTGCGCGCCCTGATGGCGTGGCTGCCGGCGCACATCCCGCCCGGGGCCGACGACGAGGGCACGGTCTGCCTGACGCATGGCGACTACCGGCTGGAAAACCTGATGTTCCACCCCCATCGCCCCGAGGTGGTGGCGGTGCTCGACTGGGAGCTGGCCACCCTGGGCCACCCGCTGGGCGATCTGGCTTACCACTGCATGGCCTGGCGCCTGCCGGTGGGTGTGCTGCGCGGGCTGGCGGGCACCGATCTGGCGGCCGGCGGGTTGCCCGACGAAATGGATCAGGTGCGGCGCTATTGCGCCCTGACCGGCCGCGACCCGGATGCGGTGCTGGCCCACTGGCCGTTCTATCTGGCCTTCAACCTGTTTCGCCTGGCGGCCATCCTGCTGGGCATCGCGGTGCGTGTGCGCGAGGGCACCGCCGCCCACCCCGACGCGGCCGGCATCGCCCGCATGGCCACGCCGGTCGCCGAACTCGGCTGGGCCATCGCCCGCGGCGCCGTGCACGAAACGCTGACCACCTGAACCCTGGAGCCCGAGCCATGAGCTTTTTCATCGAATCCGCCACCACCCGCGACCTGCGCGAGCGCCTGCAGGCCTTCATGGACGCGCACATCTACCCGAACGAGCGGCAGGTGGCGCAGGAGGCTGCTGCGCAGTCATGGGACAGCCCCGAAGGCTGGACCACCTGTCCCACCGTGGCGCGGCTCAAGGGGCTGGCGCGTGAGGCCGGGCTGTGGAACCTGTTCCTGCCGCACTCGGAGCGCGCGCCCGAAGGCCTGTCCAACTTCGACTACGCGCCGCTGTGCGAAATCATGGGCCGCGTGCACTGGGCCAGCGAGGTCTTCAATTGCAGTGCGCCCGACACCGGCAACATGGAAACGCTGGAGCGCTACGCCAGCGAGGCGATCAAGGACCGCTGGCTGGAGCCGCTGCTGCGCGGCGAAATCCGTTCGGCCTTTCTGATGACCGAGCCGGCCGTGGCCTCGTCGGACGCGACCAACATCGAATGCGACATCCGGCGCGAAGGGGACGGGTACGTCATCAATGGCCGCAAGTGGTGGTCGACCGGCGCCGGCAGCCGGCACTGCCAGGTGTTCATCGTTATGGGCAAGACAGACCCGGCGGCCCCGCGCCACGCGCAGCAGTCGATGATCGTCGTGCCGGCGGGCACGCCTGGCGTGAAGGTGCTGCGCCCGGTGCCGGTGTTCGGCTTCGACCACGCGCCGCATGGCCACATGGAGGTGCTGCTGGAAAACGTGCGCGTGCCGGCGGACCATCTGCTGCTGGGGGAAGGCCGGGGTTTCGAGATCGCGCAGGGGCGTCTGGGGCCGGGCCGCATCCACCACTGCATGCGCTCCATCGGTGCGGCCGAACGCGCGCTCGAACTGGCTTGCCGCCGGCTGGCGGCGCGCCACGCCTTCGGCAAGCCGCTGAGTGAGCAGGGCGTCTGGCACGAGCGCATCGCCAACGCGCGCTGCCAGATCGAGCAGGCGCGGCTGCTCACGATGAAGGCCGCCTACATGATGGACACCGTGGGCAACAAGGCGGCGCAGGCCGAGATCGCGATGATCAAGGTGGTGGCGCCCAGCATGGCCTGCGAGGTGATCGACATGGCCATCCAGGCCCATGGCGCTGCTGGCGTGAGCGGCGATACCGTGCTGGCCTTTTCCTGGGCCGACCAGCGCACCCTGCGCCTGGCCGACGGCCCTGACGAGGTGCACCGCCAGGCGCTGGCCAAGCTGGAGCTGACCCGCCTGGGCCTGCGGCAAAAGCCCGTGCCCATGCCCGTGACGCGGGGGTGCTGAGACATGGACACCCTGCTGCACCCACCGGCCGGTGAACGGCCCGAAGGCGCCCCCGCGGCCCATGAGCCCCATTGGCCACCGGGTGTGCCGGTCCGGGTGGACGTGCCGGACGAATCGCTCTGGATGGCCTTTGAACGGCGTGCCCTGGCCGCCCCCGAAGCCGCGGCGCTCGATTTCCTCGGCCGGGTCTTCACCTGGCACGAATTGCACAGCGCCGCCCTGCGGCTGGCGACGGCTTTGCAGGGGCTGGGCGTGCAAGCTGGTGACCGGGTGCTGCTGTTCATGCAGAACTGCCCCGCCTACGTGATCGCTTTTCACGCGGTGTTGCGCGCCGGCGGTGTGGTGGTGCCGGCCAACCCGATGTACAAGGCCGACGAACTGGCCCACACCGTGGCCGATGCCGGAACGGGCGTGGCCATCGCCGCGGCCGACATCGCGGCGGAGCTGCTGGTGGCGGCCGGGCGCCAGGCTGGCGAGCCGGTGCTGCGGCATCTGGTGACCGTGGACTGGGCCGACCAGTTGCCGCCCCCCGCGTCGGCGGACGACACGGTCTGGCCCGACGCCTGGCGCGCCTGGCTGCGCGCGCCGGCCCCGGCGCTGGTGCCCGGGCTGGGGCCGGACGCGGTGGCGATCCACGCCTGGCGAACGCTGCTGGCAGACGGTGGCGAGCCGTCGCCGGTCGCCGCGCGTGGGGACGACCTCGCGCTGCTGCCCTACACCAGCGGCACCACCGGTGCGGCCAAGGGCTGCCTGCACACGCACGCAACCCTGATGCACAACGCCATCGCCGCCGGCCCCTGGCTCGACATGCGGCCGGGTGACGCGGTGCTGGTGGTCACGCCCATGTTCCACATCACCGGTCTGGTGATGGGCCTGCTCGCGGCGGTGCGCCACGGCTGCCGGCTGGTGCTGCTGCCGCGCTGGGAGCGGCAGATGGCGGCGCACGCCATCGAACACCGGCGCGTGACGCACTGGCCTAACATCCCGACCATGGTGATCGACCTGCTGGCCATGCCGGGCATCGAGCGGGCCGACCTGTCCAGCCTGCGCTACATCGGCGGCGGCGGCGCGGCGATGCCCGAGGCCGTGGCCGACCAACTGCACCAGCGGCTGGGCCTGACCTACGTGGAAGGCTACGGGCTGACCGAGACCGCCGCCCCCACGCACACCAATCCGCGCCACGCCGCGCGCCGCCACTGCCTGGGCATTCCCTACGTGGGCACGCAGGCCCGGATCGTGGACCCCGACACGCTGGAGAGCCTGCCGGTGGGCGAGGTGGGTGAAATCCTGGTCAGTGGACCGCAGGTGTTTCGGGGCTACTGGCGCCAACCGCAGGCCACCGAAGCGGCTTTCGTCGAGCGCGACGGCCGGCGCTGGTTCCGCACCGGCGATCTGGGGCGCATGGACGCCGACGGCTACTTCTACATGGCCGACCGCCTCAAACGCATGATCAACGCCAGCGGCTTCAAGGTCTGGCCGGCCGAAGTCGAAGCGCTGCTGCACCGCCACCCCGGCGTGCAGGAAGCCTGCGTGATCGCCATGCGCGACGACTACCGCGGTGAAAGCGTCAAGGCCGTGATCGTGCCGCGCGAGAGCCACCGCGGCGAGCTGCGGCCCGAACACGTGGTCGCCTGGGCGCGCGACCACATGGCGGCCTACAAGGTGCCGCGCTGTGTCGAGCTGGCCGACGCCCTGCCGCGCAGCGCGTCCGGCAAGGTGCTCTGGCGCGTGCTGCAGGCCGAACACGACGCGCGCCCGGCCCGATTGCCCTGATTTCCCTTGTTCCCGTTCCCCCTCATCACAACAGGAGACAAACCATGCAACGCACTTTTCCATCCCGCCGCCGGACCGTCATCGGCCTGCTGGCCAGCGCCGCCGTCGCCGCCGCCATGCCCCTGTCGGCCAGTGCCCAGGACACACCGGCCAAGATCCTGGTCGGTTTTCCGGCCGGCGGCTCGTTCGACATCATCGCCCGCGTGCTGGCCGAAAAGATCAAGGTCGAACTCAACCGGCCGGTGGTGGTGGACAACAAGCCCGGCGCGGGCGGCCGCATCGCGGTGGACGTGCTCAAGGCGGCGCCCAACGACGGCAGCGTGGTGATGCTTGGCCCCGATGCGCTGCGCTCGCTTTATCCCTTCACGTTCAAGAAACTCAGCTACGACCCGGTCAAGGACCTGGTGCCGATCGGGACGGTGAGCGAATTCGCCTTCGCCATCGCCAGCGGTGCCGACCCCAAGGCCAACACCCTGGCCGATTTCGTGGACTGGGCGAAAAAGAACCCGACCAAGGCCAACTTCGGCATCCCGGCCCGCGGGGCGCCACACCACTTCTTCGGCATCGTGCTGGGCGACGCGATCGGCGTGAAGATGACTGACGTGCCGTTCCAGGGCAGCGCCCCCATGGCCAACGCGCTGATGGGCGGGCACATCAGCTCCAGCATCGACGTGCTGTCCAGCCTCGTGGAGGGCCACAAGGCGGGCAAGCTCCGCGTGCTGGCGGTGTCGTCCGAAAAGCGCGACCCGCAACTGCCCGACGTGCCGACCTTCGCCGAAGCGGGTTACCCCTCCATCACCGGCATGGGGTTCAACGCCCTGTATGCGCCGGCCGGAACCTCGCCGGCCGTGGTAAATGCCTGGAACAAGGCGCTGGCCAAGGCCATTGCCCTGCCGGACGTGCGCGAGCGGCTGATGGCCATGGGCTTCCACCCGGTCGGCCAGTCGCCGGAAGAGCTGGCGGCCCGCAGCGCCAACGCGGCCAAACGCTGGGAGCCGGTGATCAAGGCCTCTGGCTTCACGGCGGACTGAGCGGCGCGACGCCCGCCGCGCGTTCGCCGGGCGCCGTGCCGGGAGGGGCTGGCATACTCGGGCGGCCCCGCCCGCTGTTGCCATGATGGACATCGAAAAACTTCAACTGTCACCCGCCTACCGCGCGGTGTCGGACGACCTGCGCAAACGCATCGTGCGGGGCGAGGTGCGGCCGGGCGAAGCGCTGCCGATCGAAGGCGACCTGGCCAGCCGCTACGGCGTGCACCGCTCGACCGTGCGGGAAGGCCTGCGCCAGCTGGAGCAGGACGGGCTGGTGCGGCGCGAAGGCAAGAAGCTGATCGTCACCATCCCCAGCCACAACGACCTGGCCAGTGCCGCCGAGCGCGCACTGCGCATGCAGCAGGTGTGCTTCGGCGACGTGTGGGAAGTGGCGTCCGAGCTGGAGCCGCTGTGTGCCCGGCTGGCCGCCGAACGCATCACGGCCGACGAGCTGGCCGCCCTGCGGGCCAACCTCGACCGCACGGCCGCCACCGTGACGCAGGGCCTCGCCGGCAGCGCGGCCCTGGTCAACAGCACCATCGAATTCCAGACCCTGGTGGCCGAGGCTTCCCACAACCCGGCGCTGCAACTGGCGCGCGGCCCGGTCAGCCTGCTCATGCGGGCCGGTTACGCGGCCATCGCGCCGGCCCTGCCGCAGTCGGGTGAACGCCTGCTGCAGGCCCATGGCGAGGTGGTGGCGGCGCTGGCGGCGGGTGATGCCGAACGCGCCGTGAGCTGGACGCGCAAGCACATGCTGGACTACCGCCGGGGCTGCGAGTTCGCCGGCCTCGACCTGAGCGCGCCGATCCCGCTCAGTCTCTGAGGCGCCGCCTCAGCGCAGCCCGAAGAGTTCGGCCAGCGCCGTCCGGTACTGCGACTGGCCCACGGCATTGGTGTTGTGGTGCGAGCCGCCTTCGACCAGCTCGAATCGCTTGGGGCCGGTGGCGGCTTCGAACAGCTTGCGCCCCAGTTCGGGGGCGATGGTGCGGTCCTCGCTGCCATGCACGACCAGCAGCGGTGACCCGATCCGGGCCACCCGGTCGATCGCCTCGAAGCGCTGGGTGATCAGCGGACCGACGGGCAGCCAGCCCCATTTGTACGAGCTGACCACGTCCGGAATGGAACTGAACGTGCCTTCGACCAGGGTGCCGGCCTCGTCGTCGACCTGGGACGCCAGTTCGATGGCGATGGCGCCGCCCAGCGAGTGGCCGAAGATGTAGCGCGGCCGGTCGGGATAGCGCCGGGCCAGCCATTCCCAGGCTGCGCGGGCGTCTTCGTAGGCGAGGTTTTCAGAAGGCAGGGTGTGGGTGCTCTTGCCGAAGCCCCGGTAATCGATCGCCAGCACGGAAAAGCCCAGCTCCTGCATGCGCTGCGCGCGGAAGGCCGAGCCGACGACGTTGAAACGCGCGCCATGCAGGTACAGCAGCACCGGTGCCTTGGGGTCCTGTTCCAGCCGCTCGTGGGGGCTCCAGAGCCCGTGCAGGCGCGCCGGCTCCCCGGTTTCGCGCGAGCTGAAGTCGATCCAGACCTCCTGCATGCGCGCGGCGATGTCTTCGCCCCGGCCCCAGCTCCGGTCGGACGGCTGGAAGATCCACACGCGCTGGCGTTCGTCCAGCGAAGCACAGCCGGCCAGGACGGCGGCGGACAGCAGGAGGAGGGCGATGAGGCGCTTCATGCAGAGAACTGACGCCCGGTCGGGCAGAAAGTTCACGGCCGGTTCTTGAAGTTATTGGACGTATGACCAATAATTCTCGCTCCACCGTTTTCACCATGGCCCGTCCCTCCTCCCAGGCCGATCAGGCCCTGATCGCTGCCGGCCGCCTGCTCTACCCCGCGCACGGCTGTGCCGGCCTGTCGGTGCGCCGGGTCGCCGAGCAGGCCGGCGTGAAGCCGGGCCTGTTCCATTACCACTTCGAGAGCAAGGACGCCTTCCTGATCGCCGTGCTGCAGGGCGTCTACGAAGACCTTTTCAGCGAGCTGAGCGAGGCGGCGAGCGGGCCGGCCGCGCCGCTGGTGCGCCTGAAGGCGGTGCTGCAGCGGCTCGGGCGGGCACTGCGCGAGCGTGGCGAACTGCTGGTGCGGGTGCTGGGCGACGTGGCCCAGGGCGAGCCCGCCGCCCTGGCCTTCGTGCAGCGCAACGCACCGCGCCACCTGGGGTTGCTGACCGGGCTGATGGCCGAAGCCGAGCGGGCCGGACAGATCGCCCCCATGCCGCCGCTGCGCCGCATGGGCTTCGTGATGGGCGCGGTGGCGGCGCCCCTGCTGGCCGGGCGGGGCCTGCGGGCGCTGGCACTGCAACACCCCCTGATCGTCGACCGGCTCGACGAGGACATGCTCTCGGACGCGGCCACCGAGCAGCGGATCGAGATGGTTCTGGTGGCGCTGTGCGCCGGAAAGGACAAGCCATGCGCTTGAATCGGATGGGCTTGCTGCCGGCTGCGCTGGCGCTGCTGGCGGGGGTGTCGGGCTGCGGCCAGCCCGCGCCGACCGGCTGGTCGGGGTATGCGGAAGGCGACCACGTCTACATCGCGGCGCCGATCGGTGGCCGGCTCGACCGGCTCGCGGTGCGCGCGGGCGACCCGGTGAAGCAGGGCGATCCGCTGTTCGCGCTGGACGCGGAGGCCGAACAGGCGGCGGTCGCGCAGGCCGAGGCCCAGGCCCAGGCCAGCGCTGCCCAGGCGCGCAACACCGACAAGGGGCGGCGCCCCGACGAACTGGCTGCGGTGCGCGCGCAACTGGCGCAGGCGAATGCGCAGGCCGCGCTCGCCCAGTCGGCCTGGCGGCGCCAGAAAGCGCTGGTTGACCAGGGCTTTGTGGCGGCCTCCCAGCTCGACAGCGCCACCGCCACCCTGCGTCAGGCCGAGCAGCGGGTGGCCGAGCTGCAATCGAACCTGCGCGTGGCGCAACTGCCCGCCCGCAGCGACGAGCGCCAGGCGGCCGAGGCCACGGCCGCGTCGGCGCGCGAAGCGGTGCGTGCGGGTGCCTGGCGGGTCGCGCAAAAGCAGCAGGCCGCGCCCGCCGACGCGCAGGTGGCCGAGGTGTTCTACCGCCAGGGCGAGTACGTGGGGGCCGGCCAGCCGGTGGTGTCGCTGCTGCCGCCGGGCGCGGTCAAGGCGCGCTTCTACGTGCCCGAGGCGGAGCTGGCCGCGCTGTCGCTGGGGCAGTCGGTGACGCTGTCCTGCGACGGCTGCGGCGCCGCGGTGAACGCGCGCATCAGCCGCATCGCCACCGCGCCCGAGTTCACACCGCCGGTCATCTATTCGAACGCGCAGCGCGCGCGGCTGGTCTACCTGGTCGAGGCCAAACCCGATCCGGCCCAGGCCACGCGGCTGCACCCCGGGCAGCCGCTGGACGTGCACCCCGCCGCCAAGGACCCGACGTGAACGGCGCTCTGGCCATCGATGTGCGCGGCCTGACCAAGCGCTACGGCGGCCGTGCGGTGGTGGACGGTGTGAACCTGCAGGTCGGCCAGGGCCGCATCTGCGGCTTCCTCGGCCCCAACGGCAGCGGCAAGACCACCACCATCCGCATGCTCTGCGGCCTGCTTCGGCCCGACGCGGGCGAGGGCCAGTGCCTGGGGCTGGATTTCCGCAAGGACGCTGCCGCGATCAAGCGCCAGGTCGGCTACATGACGCAGAAGTTCGGCCTGTACGAAGACCTGTCGATCCGCGAGAACCTGGATTTCGTGGCGCGCCTGTTCGAACTGCCGAAACGCCGTGAAGCGGTGGACCGCGCGCTGGAGCGCCTGGGCCTGCAGGGCCGCCAGCAGCAACTGGCCGGCGCGCTCTCGGGCGGCTGGAAGCAGCGGCTGGCGCTGGCGGCCTGCCTGATCCACGAACCGCGCCTGCTGCTGCTCGACGAGCCGACGGCGGGCGTGGACCCGAAGGCGCGGCGCGACTTCTGGGACCAGATTCACACGCTGGCCGGGCAGGGCATCACGGTGCTGGTCTCGACGCACTACATGGACGAGGCCGCACGCTGCCACGACCTGGTCTACATCGCCTACGGCACGGTGCTGGCGCGCGGCAGCGAGCAGCAGATCGTCGAGGGCGCGGGGCTGTGTGTCTGGTCGGTCGAGGGCGAACGGGCCGGCGCCTGGGCCGAGCGCCTGCGCGGCCAGCCCGGCGTGCAAAGCGTGGTCGCCTTTGGCAACGCGCTGCACGTGGCCGGGCCCGATGCGGACCGGCTGGCGCAGACGCTGGCGCCCTTGCAGGCCGAACCGGGCCTGCGTGTGCAGGCCAGCCGCGCCACGCTGGAAGACGTGTTCATCGGCCTGATCGACCGCGCGCAGGACAACTTTGCTCCGGGCGCCCCCGGGAGGCCCCAGGCATGAGCCGCTTTTCGCCCGCCCGCACCTGGGCCGTGTTCCTCAAGGAATTTCAGCAGATGCTGCGCGACCGCCTGACCTTCGCCATGGCGGCGGGCATTCCGGTGCTGCAACTGGTGCTGTTCGGCTACGCCATCAACACCGACCCCAAGGGCCTGCCGACGGCGGTGGTGGCGGCCGACGCCGGGCCGCAGGCGCGCAGCCTGGTGGCGGCGCTGCAGAACAGCGGCTACTTCAAGGTGGTGCACCAGGGCACCTCGCCGGCCGAGGCCGATGCGCTCATGGCCGACGGCGAGGTGCAGTTCGTGGTCGAGATCCCGCACGACTTCAGCCGCTCGGTGGTGCGCGGCGAACAGCCGGCGGTGCTGGTGGCGGTCGACGCGACCGACCCGTCGGCCTCGGGCAACGCCATTGCCGCGCTGGGCCAGATGGGCACGCAGGCGCTGGCTCACGACCTGGTCGGCCCGCTGTGCGCCCTACAGAAGGGGGCGCCGCCGTTCGAGCTGCGCATCCACCGCCGCTACAACCCCGAAGGCCTGTCGCGCTACAACATCGTGCCCGGCCTGATCGGCACCATCCTGACCATGACCATGGTGATGCTGACCAGCCTGGCGATGACGCGCGAACGCGAGCGCGGCACCATGGAAAACCTGCTGGCCACGCCAGTGCGGCCGTTCGAGGTGATGGTGGGCAAGATCCTGCCCTACGTGGTGATCGGCTACGTGCAGCTGGGCGTGATCATCGGTGCCGCCCTGCTGCTGTTCGAGGTGCCGATGGTCGGCAGCTTCGCGCTGCTGATGGCGATGATCGGTGTTTTCATCGTCGCCAACCTCGCGGTCGGCTTCACCTTCTCCACCGTCGCGCGCAACCAGTTGCAGGCGGTGCAGATGACCTTCTTCTTTTTCCTGCCCTCGATGCTGCTCTCGGGCTTCATGTTCCCGTTCCGGGGCATGCCGCCCTGGGCGCTGCACCTGGGCGAGGTGCTGCCGCTGACGCATTTCCTGCGCATCGTGCGCGGCATCATGCTCAAGGGCGCCGAGGCGCCCCAGCTCTGGGGCGAACTCTGGCCGATGCTGGCCTTCACCGCGGTGGCCGGGGTGATCGCGCTCAGGCGCTACCGGCAGACGCTGGACTGAAGCGGGCGCTCGGCCCGCTTCGGTGGCCTGGCTGGCAGCGCGCCAGGCCGGGGGCGGTCGGTTTCAGATCACACCCTGGGCCAGCATGGCGTCGGCGACCTTCACGAAGCCGGCGATGTTGGCGCCGTCGATGTAGCTCACGCGGCCATCGGCCTGCCGGCCGTGCGCCAGGCAGGCGGCGTGGATGCCCTGCATGATCTGCAGCAGGCGGGCGTCCACTTCCTCGCGCGGCCAGGCCATGCGCTCGGCGTTCTGGCTCATTTCCAGGCCCGACGTGGCCACCCCGCCCGCGTTGCTGGCCTTGCCCGGGGCATACAGGATGCCGGCGGCCTCGAAGGCCTTGGCCGCTTCGATGGTGGAGGGCATGTTGGCGCCCTCGGCCACGCACTTCACGCCGTTGGCGATCAGGGTGCGCGCGTCGTTTTCGTCCAGTTCGTTCTGCGTGGCGCAGGGCAGGGCCACGTCCACCGGCACGTGCCAGGGGCGCACACCGGCCTCGAAGCGCGAACCGGTGCGGGCGGCGTAGTCGCTCACGCGGCCGTACAGGTGGTTCTTCACCTCCATCAGGAGCGCGAGCTTTTCGGGCGAGAAGCCTTCTTCGTCGATCACGGTGCCACTGGAGTCCGACACGGTGATCACCCTGGCGCCCAGGTGCATGGCCTTTTCGACCGCGTACTGCGCCACGTTGCCCGAACCCGAAACGCTCACGCGCAGGCCCTGGAAGTCCATCTGGCGCGTCTTGAGCATTTCCTGGGCGAAGTACACCGTGCCGTAGCCCGTGGCCTCGGGGCGGATCAGCGATCCGCCGAAGCTCAGGCCCTTGCCGGTGAACACGCAATCCGCGCGGTTGGTCAGCTTTTTGACCATGCCGGCCATGTAGCCCACTTCGCGGCCACCGACGCCGATGTCGCCGGCCGGCACGTCGGTGTCGCTGCCCACGTGGCGGAACAATTCGCCAGCGAAGGCCTGGCAGAAGCGCATCACCTCGGCCGGGCTCTTGCCCTTGGGATCGAAGTCCGAACCGCCCTTGCCACCGCCCATGGGCAGGGTGGTCAGGGCGTTCTTGAAGGTCTGCTCGAAGGCCAGGAACTTGAGCACCGACAGGTTGACCGAGGGATGAAAGCGGATGCCGCCCTTGTAGGGGCCGATGGCCATGCTGTGCTGGATGCGGTAGCCGCGGTTGACCTGGACCTGGCCGTGGTCATCAACCCACGACACGCGGAACATGAGCACCCGCTCGGGCTCGACCAGGCGCTCCAGCAGGCCCTGTTCGGCGTATTTCGGGTGGGCCGCAATGAAGGGCCAGAGGCTTTCCATCACCTCGGTGACGGCCTGGTGGAATTCTGGTTGGCCCGGATTGCGCTGGGCGACGTGAGCGAGGAAGTCGTGAACCGAGGTGTATTTCATGGTCATGCCTGTTTTGGTGCATGACATTATGAAAAAACCGCATTTCGCCAGGCAAAAATGCCTTGTTTTGGGGCTCTATGTCTTTGTGTGGTGCCATTTTTGGGTATGCGAAACCCTGAATGGCCCTTGTTTGGTGCCTCAGCGCCCGCGCAGGAAGAGCGCGTCCAGGTCCCTCATGCCCAACTGGCGCCAGGTGGGGCGGCCGTGGTTGCACTGGTCGCTGCGCTCGGTCACTTCCATCTGGCGCAGCAGGGCGTTCATTTCGTCCAGCGTGAGGCGCCGGTTGGCGCGCACCGCGCCGTGGCAGGCCATGGTGGCCAGCAGCTCGTTGCGGGCGCGCTGCACCACGGTGCTGGCTTCGTGCTGCGCCAGTTCGCCCAGCACACTGCGCGCCAGAGCCACGGGGTCGCCCGCCGACAAGGTGGTGGGCACGGCGCGCACGGCCAGTGTCTTCGGCGAGAACGGCACGATTTCCAGTCCCAGCTGGGCCAGCACCGGGGCCGCGCTCTCGGCCGTGGCCACTTCTTCGGGCGTGGCGGCGAAGGTGGCTGGAATCAGCAGCGGCTGGCTGGCGACCTGGTGCGCGTCGAGTTGCTGCTTGAGGCGCTCGTAGACGATGCGTTCGTGCGCCGCGTGCATGTCGACCACCACCAGGCCCTGTGCGTTTTCGGCCAGGATGTAGACGCCGTGCAACTGCGCCACGGCCCGGCCCAGCGGCCATTCGCCGTCGGGCAGTGCCGGGGGGGCCGGCAGGCTGTTCGGCGAAGGGGCTGCAGCGGGCGCCGCCACGGTGTCGACAGGCGCGAATGCCGCCGCCGGAGCCGCCGGTTGCCACAGGGCTTGCAGATCGTTCACGCGCTGGCCGATTTCAGGCGCGCTGCGCTGCCAGGGCAGGGGCTGCTGCCGCGCCACGGGCGCCAGCGCCGGGGCCCATTCGGGCGCGGGCGCGCCAGCGGTCGGCAGCCCGCCCGTTGGCGGCAGGGCGGGGGCGGTGGGCAGCACCGCGTGCGCGGTCGAGCGCGGGGCGGCGAGGGCGCTTTCCACCGCGTGGCGCACGGCTTGGTGCACCTCGCGGCTGTCGCGGAAGCGGACTTCGATCTTGGTCGGGTGCACGTTCACGTCGACCCGGGTCGGATCGATGTGGACGTACAGCGCGTACACCGGCTGGCGGTGGCCGTGCAGCACGTCTTCGTAGGCGCTGCGCGCGGCGTGGGTGATGACCTTGTCGCGCACGAACCGGCCGTTGACGTAGGCGAACTGCCAGTCGGCACGCGATCGCGCGGCGTCGGGAACGCCGGCGAAACCCCAGACCTGCAGCCGCTGCACGCCGCCCGCCAGTGCGGCTTCACCGGGCACGGCGTCGGCCGGCCAGTTCACGGCCACGGCCTGCTCGACGAAGTTCTCACCCAGCACGTCGGCCAGACGGCGGCGCAGCGCGTCCAGGGTGTGCTCGCCGCCGGCCAGGTCGGGCGCCACGGCGCGCCACTGCGCGACCAGCTTGCCGTCGTGCCAGATGGCAAAACCCACTTCGGGCCGCGCCAGCGCGTGGCGGCGCACGGCCTCGATGCAGTGCGCCAGTTCGGTGCTTTCCGATTTCAGGAACTTGCGCCGCGCGGGGGTGGCGAAGAACAGTTCGCGCACTTCCACGGTGGTGCCGCGGGTGCGGGCGGTGGGCTGCAGTTCGCCGCTGCGGCCGTCCAGCAGCCAGCCGTGCGCGGTGGCGCCGTCGTCGGTGCGGGTGAGGATGCTGACTTCGGCGATGGAGCAGATCGCCGCCAGCGCTTCGCCCCGGAAGCCCATGGTGTCGACCGCTTCCAGCTCCTGGAGGCTGGCGATCTTGCTGGTGGCGTGGCGCTTGAGCGCGGTGGGCAGCTCGTCGCGCAGGATGCCCACGCCGTCGTCTTCGACGCTGATCAGGCGCACGCCGCCGGCCTGCAGCCGCACGGTGATCTGGGTGCCGCCGGCGTCCAGCGCGTTGTCCACCAGTTCCCGCACCACCGAGGCCGGGCGCTCGACCACTTCGCCGGCCGCGATCTGGCTGATCAGTTCGTCGGGCAGCTCCCGGATGGGACGGCGGGGCGGGGCGGTCAGGGGCTGGGGTGCGTTCACGCGTTCATTGTAAGAACGGCGCACCGGGGCCATGGCCGCTGCAGGGATAATCGCGCGCCATGGAACTGGTAATGATGCTGATCGACTTCATCCTGCACGTGGACAAGCACTTGCAGGCGTTTGTGCAGACCTACGGCGCCTGGGTCTATGCGCTGCTGTTCCTCATCATCTTCGTCGAGACCGGGCTGGTCGTCATGCCCTTCCTGCCGGGCGATTCGCTGCTGTTCATCGTCGGGGCGCTGTGCGGTGCCGGGCTGATCGACTACCCGCTGGCGGCCGGCCTGATGCTGTTGGCCGCCATCGCGGGCGACCAGCTCAACTACAGCATCGGGCGCTATTTCGGCCCCAAGGTGTTCCAGTGGGAGAACTCGCGCTTTTTCAACAAGAACGCCTTCAACCAGGCGCACAACTTCTACGAGCGCTACGGCGGCGTGACCATCATCCTGGCGCGCTTCATGCCGTTCATCCGCACCTTCGCACCGTTCGTGGCGGGCGTGGCCGAGATGACGCGCAGCAAGTTCACCGCCTACAACGTGATCGGTGCCCTGATCTGGGTGATCGGCCTGACGGCCGCCGGGTACTGGTTCGGCAACCTGCCCTGGGTGCAGGCCAACCTGAGCAAGATCATCTGGGCGCTGATCTTCGTGCCGGGCCTGATCGCCATCATCGGAGGCTGGCGCGCCAGCCGCCAGAACAAGGCGGCCTGATGCGGCCCGCTGCCGCAGGCCATGGGGAGGCGTTACCGGCCAGCATCCTGCTGCTGGAGCACCCGAAAAGCCCGTCCCGAGACAGCACCTACCTGGCCCGTTTCCTCCTGGAGGCCTGGGAGCCGCGCTGCCGCGTGGTGCGCCATGCGGACCCGCGCGATGTGCCGGCGGCCGACCTGCTGTTCATGCACGTCGACCTGTCGGTGCTGCCGCGTGATTACCAGGCCGTGGCCGCCCGTTTTCCCGCGACCGTCAATGCAGGGCTCACCGACATCCGCAAGCGCCGGCTCAGTCACCACCAGGTCTTTCGCGGTGACGGCTACACCGGGCCGGTGATCGTCAAATCCAGCCTCAATTACGCGGGGCAACCCGAGCGCCGCGCCGCGGGCGAAACACCGCCGCCGCGGTCGGCCTCGGGCCATGTCATCAGCAGCAAGGCCGACTACCAGGTTCTGCCCTCGGCCGACGACGTTCCCGACGCCTGGTGGGACGATGAGCAACTGGTGATCGAGCGTTTTGTTCCCGAGCGCCACGACGGCCAGTATGTGCTGCGCGAGTGGTATTTCCTGGGCGACGCGGAATTCACCCGCGCAGAAACCGCCCCCTATCCGGTCATCACCAGCGGCGATTACCGGCCCGATCTGGTGCGCGAGATCCCGCCCAATCTGCGCCGCTTCCGGCGCCAGTGGCAGATCGACTACGGCAAGATCGACTTCGTGATGCACCAGGGCGAGGCCGTGATTTTTGACGTCAACAAGACGCCGACCGTGGCCCGGCCCGACACCGAAGCCGCGCGGCGCCTGGTTGACACGCTGGCGGCGGGACTCGGTTCCTTGCTGGCGCGGCAGCGCGCCGACTGATCGCGGCTTGGCCGCCTGCGTGCCGGGCGGGTGGCGGCGGCAACCCGGCGGTGATCGGCCGCCGGATGTTTACAGCGTGCGCGTGCGGGCCAGCGGCGGGTTTTGCTGGAAGTAGCGCACCACGCCGCGCAACAGGGCGTCGGCCAGGTCGTTCTGGTAGGCGGCGCTGCGCAGGCGGGTTTCTTCGTCGGGGTTGCTGATGAAGGCGGTTTCGACCAGCACGCTTGGGATGTCGGGGGCCTTGAGCACCGCAAAGCCGGCCTGTTCGACCTGGGGCTTGTGCAGCTTGCCGACGCGGCCGACCTCGCCGAGCATCGCGGTGCCGACCTTGAGGCTGTCCTTGATCTGGGCCGTGGTGCTCATGTCCAGCAGGGCACGCTGCACGGTGGCGTCCTTGCTGCGCACGTTGAGGCCGCCCACCAGATCGGCCGCGTTTTCCTTGTCGGCGATCCAGCGCGCCGCGGCGCTGCTGGCACCCTTGGTGCTGAGCGCATAGACACTGGCGCCTTGCGGGCGTGCCGTCATGAAGGCGTCGGCGTGGATGCTGATGAACAGGTCGGCCCGGACACGCTGGGCCTTCTGCACGCGCACATTCAGCGGCACGAAGAAGTCGCCGTCGCGGGTCAGGTAGGCGCGCATGGGGTTGCCGTTGATGCGGGTGCTGTTGATGCGGTCGCGCAGCTTCAGCGCGATTTGCAGCACGACGTCCTTCTCGCGCGTGCCGCCCGGCCCGATGGCGCCCGGGTCTTCGCCGCCGTGGCCGGGGTCGAGCGCCACGAGGATCAGGCGCTCGGTGCCCGATGAGCTGCCGGGGGGGGCGGTCTTGCCGCGGCGCGTGCTGGCGGGCGGCGGCGCGGATGGGGCTGCGGCGGCCGTGGCCGGTGGCTGCTGGCGTTCGCGCTCGGCGATCAGCTGACCCAGGGGGTCTTCGGCGGCAGGCGCACCGGCGGCGCCCGGTTCGCGCAGTGCCGACAGATCCAGGCCCAGCAGGCGCGCGGCGCGCTCGCTGCTGGCATCGGTGTCGCGCATGTACTGCGCCACCAACTGGTCCAGCGGGTCGACGGCGTGTTGCGGGTACAGATCGAGCACGAGCCGGTGCTGGTAGGCCGCCACCGGCGTGAGCTGGAACACCTGCGGTCGCACAGGCTGCTTGAGGTCGAGTGTGAGCCGGGCCACGCCCGGGCCGGCCGGTGCCACGCGCACGGCGGCCAGATTGGGGTCGTCCGTGCGCAGTTGGCTGGCCAGGCTTTGCAGGCTCTCGACCAGGTCCACCCCTTCGATGTCGGCGACCAGTTGGCGCGGGTTGTCGGTGCGTGTCGACCGTAGGCGCAGCGCGCCGTCGGATTCGATGGTGACGCGGGTGTAGTCGGGGGCGGGCCACAGGCGCACGGCGATGACGGTGGCACCCCAGGCGATGTGCTGCCGCCCGATCAGCAGGATCAGCAGGCCTGCGCGCAGCAGGTGGCGCCGTGCGGGCGGGGGTGCCGTCATGAGCGGGCGGCCTCCAGCAGTTGCTGGCCAGCCGGTGTGTGGGCGAGCAAGGTCACGCGGCGGGCGGGGGCTTCAGCGGTGTCCGGATGGGCCATGTCGTGATCGGGGGAAAGGGTCAGTTCGGCATCGACCACGCCCATCAGGCCGGTGGCGCGTTCGGGCCATTCCACCAGCTTGAGGCCGGGGCTGGCGAAAAGTTCGCGGAAACCGGCATCCTCCCACTCGCGCGGGTCGGTGAAGCGGTAGAAGTCGAAGTGCCAGATGGACAGCGTCTCGCCGGGCTGCAGCAACGGGCACGCGGTGCTGCTGTGCGGCTCGACCACCGCGTAGGTCGGGCTCTTGATGCGGCCCTGCACGCCCAGGGCGCGCAGCAGGTGGCGTACCAGCGTGGTTTTGCCGGCGCCCAGGTCGCCGTGCAGCACGAGGGTGGCGCGCACAATGGCCGGGCAGGCGGCCAGGCGCTGCGCGAACGCGGCGGTGTCGGCTTCGGTGGCCCATTGGGTGGACCACGCGGCCGGGGGCGTTTCTACAATGCGCGGGTCATGAAACCCGGTCTGGATGCTGCTCAACTCGTCTCACGGATTCAGGCCTGGGGCCGGGAACTGGGATTCTCCCAAATCGGCGTGGCGGGCGTGAATCTTTCGAGCGCCGAACCCGGTTTGCAGGCCTGGCTGGCGGCGGGCTTCCACGGTTCCATGGACTATATGGCCAGCCACGGGCTCAAGCGCGCCCGGCCCGCCGAGCTGGTGCCCGGGACCGTGAGCGTGCTCACGGCGCGCATGGACTACCTGCCGCGCGACGCGGCGCCGGACTGGACCGAGCGCGAGCTGGCGTGGCTGACGCGCCCGGGCGAGGCGGTGGTGTCGGTCTACGCCCGGGGGCGCGACTACCACAAGGTGTTGCGCCAGCGCCTGCAGAAGCTGGCCGAACGGCTGGCGGTTGAGGTGGGGCCTTTCGGGCACCGCGCCTTCACCGATTCGGCGCCGGTGCTCGAGGCGGAACTGGCGGCCCGCAGCGGCCAGGGCTGGCGCGGCAAGCACACGCTGGTGCTGCACCGCGAGGGCGGCTCCCTGTTCTTTCTGGGCGAGGTGTATGTGGACATCGCGTTGCCGCCCAGCGAGGCCGTGTCCTCGCACTGCGGGGCCTGCAACGCCTGCGCCGAGGCCTGCCCGACCGGGGCCATCGTCGCGCCGTACCGGCTCGATGCGCGCCGCTGCATTTCCTACCTCACCATCGAACACGCCGGGCCGATTCCGGCCGAACTGCGGCCGTTGCTGGGCAACCGCATCTACGGCTGCGACGACTGCCAATTGGTGTGCCCGTGGAACAAGTTTGCGCGGCGCAGCGCCTTGCCCGATTTCGACGAGCGCCCGGGTCTGGCCGGTGCGGATCTCGCCACCTTGCTGGGCTGGTCCGAGGCGGAGTTCCTGCAGCGCACCGAAGGCAGCCCGATCCGCCGCATCGGCCACGAACGCTGGCTACGCAACGTGGCCGTGGCCCTGGGCAACGCGCTGCGCCACCGCGAGGACGCGGCCTGGCGCACAGCGCTGGCCGCGCGCGCCAGGCACCCGAGTGCCCTGGTGCGTGAGCATGTGGACTGGGCGCTGGCGCAAAAGCCTGCCGGCGGCTGAGGCCGGCGGGCCGGCAGCATTTCACAATCGGTTGCCTTCTGCGGGGTTTCTGGGGGAACGGAGGGCGTGGCGCCGCTATCATCGTCTGCATGAACCTGCTCGCGTCGATGCACGATCTTTTGCTGCGCTGGGGGCAGCAGGTGCTGGCCGCCTGGCGCGCCTGGTGGCAGGTGATGCTGATCGGTGCCCAGATCGTGGTGCTGGCGCTGTCACCGTCCAGCTACGACAGCCCCGCCGAGCGCAGCGCGGTGCTGTCGCACCTGTACCGGGCCAGCGCGCCCTTGCTGACCTGGTTTCTGGTGCTTTCGGCCCTGGTCAGCCTGGTGCTGATCCGCATCGTCGTGGCCACCGCCTTCAGCTACGGGTTGTCGCAGTACGCGCTCGAAGTGCTGGTGCGCACCCTGGTGCTGGAGCTGATCCCGCTGTACACCGCGCTGTTCGTGGCATTGCGCTACACCATGCCGGAGGCCCAGCGCATCCGCCGGCTGCTGGCCGACCAGCACCGCCGCGGCGTGTATCACGAGCCGCAGACCCTGCTGCGCGAGCAGATGCTGCCGCGCGCGCTGGCGGGCGCGTTTTCGGTGTGGTTGCTGGCGGCCCTGAGTGGCCTGACGGCACTGGTGCTGACCTATCTGAACGTCTACGGTTTTTCGCCCTGGGGGCTGGCCGCCTACAACCGGGGCGTGGGCAGCGTGTTCACGCCGGCGGTGTCGCTGATCTTCGTGCTCAAGACCCTGTTCTTCAGCCTGGCGGTCGCCTTTGTGCCGATGGGATCGAGCGCGCAGCGCGACGTGCTGGGTGGCTATTCGCGCCGCAGCGACATTTCCGAGTTTGCCCGCCTGCTGTCGGTGCTGCTGCTGCTCGAAGTGGTATCGCTGCTTGGCAACTATTACTGACACCGACCCCCCCATGACCCAGCCACCTGCTTCCCCCGAACCCGGCACGCCCGAGTCGGTGCGCAACCTCGAATTCAAGGCGGCGTTGCTGCTGCTGCTCATGCTGCTGCTCGTGGCCGGTTCGGCGCTGTATGTCATGTACGCGCGTGGGGTGTTCGAGCGCACGCAGCGCCTGGTACTGATCTCCGACGATTCCGAAGGGGTGGCCACCGGCATGACCATGACCTTTGCCGGCTTTCCGATCGGCCGCGTCGCGCGCATCGATCTGGCGGACGACGGCAACGTGCGCATCCTGGTGGACGTGCCCACCCGCGACGCGCGCTGGCTGCGCACGTCCAGCATCTTCACGATGGAAAAGGCGCTGGTCGGCGGCACCCGCATCCGGGCCTATAGCGGGGTGCTGAGCGATCCGCCGCTCGAAGACGGGGCCGAACGGCACGTGCTGCGGGGCGATGCGGCGGCCGAGATCCCGCAACTCGTGGCGCAGGTGCGCGACCTGCTCACCAACCTCAACCAGATGACGGGCGCGGACTCGGCCCTCAACCAGACCCTTGCCAATGCCCTGGTGGCCACCGAGCGCCTCAAGGGGCCGCAGGGCGCGATGGGGCTGCTCATGGGCAACGAGGCCGACGCGCGCAAGGTGGGCGAGGTGATCGATCGCGCCAACACGCTGCTGGCGCGTGCCGACGGTCTGACCGCGCGGCTGGATTCGCTGGTCACCAACGCCGACCGGCAGGTCTTCGGCCAGGACGGTGGTGCGCCGGGCAGCGCGGCCGGCGGGGGGCTGGTGGGCGATGCGCGGGCCACCGTGCAGCAGCTCAACGGTCTGCTCACCGACACCCGCGGCAGCCTGCAGAAGGTGGATGCTCTGCTGGTGGAAGCGCAAGGCATCGCCAGCAACACCCGCGAAGCCACCGCCGATCTGGGCCTGCTGCGCGCCGATGTCGAGGCCAGCCTGCGCAAGGTCGAGGGCCTCATCAACGACCTCAACCGCAAATGGCCGTTCAAACGCGAAACGGAAATCACCTTGCCATGACCCCCATGCGCCCGAACACCTTTGGGCGGCTTGCCCTGGCCACACTCCTGACCACCTCTGTGCTCGCCGCCTGCAGCAGCTCACCGCCGCCGCCCGACTGGCAGATGAACGCCCAAAGTGCGGTCGAGCGGGCGGCCGATGCCTGGCTTGCGGGCAACGACCGGGTGGCGCAGGCCGAGATCACGCGCGCGCGCAGCGAGGTGGCGCGCACCGGCCAGCCAGCGCTGGCTGCGCGGCTGGAACTGGCGCATTGCGCCACGCGGGTGGCGGCGCTGGTTTTCGACGCCTGCGAAGCCTATGCACCGCTGGCCATTGATGCGGCGGCGCCGGAGCAGGCCTATGCCCGTTATCTGCAGGGCGAAGCGGGCAGTGCCGACGCCGAGCGCTTGCCGTCCGCCCAGCGCCCGCTGGCCCAGGCCAGCCTGGCGGGGGCGGGCACCGATCTGGCGCCTGCACTGGCCCGCATCGATGACCCGCTGTCGCGCCTGGTGGCGGCCGGTGTGCTGCTGCTGCGTGGACAGGCCAGCCCGGCGGTGGTGGCCGATGCCGTGGCGACCGCTTCGGCCCAGGGCTGGCGCCGGCCTTTGATGGCCTGGCTGCGTGTGCAGCAGGAGCGCGCTCGCAGCGGCGGCGCAGAGGACGATGTGCAGCGGCTGCAACGCCGGATCGATCTGGTCGGTGGGCCATCGCCGACGAAGTAAGCCCCGGCCCGTCGTACCGGCGAAAGAAAACCCGGCGCCTGGGCAGGGGCCGGGTGGAGAGGCATCTGCGGTGTGGGCAGATGCGGGGCTGGTGCTGGCTCAGCCGTTGCAATCGCCCCGGACAGCGGCCGGGATGTAGCAGCTGGAGCCACCTTTGGCCTGGCAATTGGTGACAGCACCCACTTCCGCTTCGGCGTCGGAATCGTCCTTGGCGACGCCAATGACGCCATTGGCGCTCAGGGCAATGGCACCGCAGACGCCGTCACCCGAGAAGGTCAGAACCACGTCGCAAGCGGTGGTGCCGCAGTTGCGAACCGCTTCGGAACGGGCCTGGCCTTCGGTGGTCGCATTGACGTAGATCGCGGCATCCCCGGTGGCGGGGTTGTAGGCGATGGCCCCGTTGGGGGTGCCTTCGTTGCTGCCGCCGCAGGCGACGAGAAGGCTGGCGGAGGCGGCCAGTACGGCCCATTTCAAGCTTGGCATCACGGTGCGAACTCCTCTGTGACAGTTGTGTGTTCCGGTAACTCGGCTGGGCACATTGTCGCCCAGTCGGGGAGGTGGTCAACCTTTGCGGGGCGCTTCGGGGTGATGCGACCGGCCAAACGTGGTGGCACCGCATCATCGGGCCGGTTTTGTCAGGCGATGTCGAGGGTGTGGAAGCCGAAGCGGCCCTGGCGGCGGTCGGCGAAATAGTGAATCAAGGTTTCGCGCACCGTGCGAAAGGCGATTTCTTCCCAGGGAATCTCGGCTTCGGTGAACAGGCGCGCTTCCAGTGTCTCGTGGCCGGGGTTGAAGCGGTCGCTGAGCAGGCGGGCGCGGTAATACAGGTGCACCTGCCCCACACGCGGCACGTTCATGAGCGTGAACAACTCGCCCATCTCGATGAGCGCGCCGGCCTCTTCGTCGGTTTCGCGCCGGGCCCCCTCGGCGGTGGTTTCGCCCAGTTCCATGAAGCCGGCCGGCAGCGTCCACTTGCCCCAGCGGGGTTCGATGTTGCGCTTGCACAGCAGCACGTACTCGCCCTGTTCGCCCCAGACCGGCACGGTGCCGACCACATTGAGCGGGTTCTCGTAGTGAACCGTCTGGCACACCGTGCAGATGGCCCGTGGTTTGGTGTCGCCGTCGTCGGGCAGCCGGTAGACCACGGCGGCGCCGCATTCCCGGCAGTGTTTGATGGGGTTGCGCTGCATGCCAAGGAGTGTAGGGGCAAAAAAAAAGGGACCTTGCGGTCCCTCGGAAACAGCGCGAAGGCTCAGGCCTTCTTGCCGTGTTTTTCGATCAGGGCCTTGGCGGTTTCCAGCAGTTGTTTGCCGTTGAAGCCACGCTTGTCCATGTCCTGCACCCACTCGACCTCGACCAGACGCGCCTTGCGCTTGAATTCCTGGGCTTCGGAGGCGGGGATGGTGTAGATGGTGTTGCCTTGTTTGACCGCTGCTTCGCGGCCGGCGGCGTCACCACCTTGCTGCACCTTGCCCAGCCAGGCCGAGGTCTCGATGCCGGAGTTCTTGTCGATGATGGCCTTGAGGTCGGGCGGCAGCGAAGCGTACTTGCCCTTGTTCATCGCCATCACGAAGGTGGTGGTGTAGAGCGCGCCGCCTGCCGGCTCGAATTCGCTGTGGAACTTGGCCAGCTCGTGCACCTTGACCGAGGGCACGACTTCCCAGGGGATCACGCAGCCGTTGATCACGCCCTTGGACAGCGCGTCGGGGATTTGCGGCAGCGGCATGCCCACGGGTGTGGCACCCAGGTAGCCCAGCATCTTGGTGATCTGGCGGGTCGGGCCGCGCACCTTGGAGCCTTGCAGGTCGGTGGCGGTCTTCACCAGCTTGTCGCGCATGTGGAACATGCCGGGACCATGCACCTGCAGCGCGATGGGGTGGACGTCCTTGAACTCGTCCGCCGCCACGGTCTGAACGTATTCCCAGTACGCGCGGGACGTGGCTTCGGCGTTGTTCATCATGAACGGCAGCTCGAACACCTCGATGCGGGGGAAGCGTCCCGGGGTGTTGCCCGGCAGGGTCCAGACGATGTCCACCACGCCGTCCTTGGCCTGGTCGTACAGCTGCACCGGTGAGCCACCCAGCTGCATGGCGGGGTAGGCCTCGAACTTGATGCGGCCATCGGAGTCCTTGGTGACCTTGTCCATCCACGCCTTGTGCATGTTCAGCCACACGTTGGACTGCGGTGCCATGAAGGTATGGAACTTGAGGGTGACGCTTTGCTGGGCGAAACCCACCAATGCCGGCGCGCCCAGGGCAAAGGCGGCGCCAGATTGGAGAAGGGTGCGGCGTTGGATCATCGAAGGTGTCTCCTGAGGGGTCCGGGTGGACCGGTTGGTGAGGCAATTTACCCGTGCCGATTCACTGGCGGTAGAGGTCAAACCCTTGGAGAAGGGTGGATAGGCCGTTTACCGATGAGAAATGAATTCGGATAGGTGAAATTATGTCCGAACGCTGCCGCGGGTAAACCCTTGGTTCAGCGAATCGAGACCACCAGGCTTTCCAGGCCCTGCACATGGGCCTGCAGCACGTCACCGCTGACCACCGCTCCAACCCCCTCGGGCGTGCCCGTGTAGATCAGGTCGCCCGGTTGCAGCGCCCAGGCCCGTGACAGGTGTTCGATGGTCTCGCCGATGTTCCAGATCAGCTTGGATACCGTGCTGCGCTGCCGGTCCTGGCCGTTGACCTGCAGCCAGATCGGCGCCTGGGCCACGTCGCCGGCGTCGGCCACCGGCGTGATCGGTCCGATCGGTGCCGACTGGTCATAGGCCTTGCCGATGCACCAGGGGCGGCCCTGCTTCTTCATGTCGTTCTGCAGGTCGCGGCGGGTCATGTCCAGGCCGACGGCGTAGCCGAAGATGTGGCGCTGGGCATCCTGTGCCGCGATGTTGCGCCCACCCTGGCCGATGGCGACCACCAGCTCCACCTCGTGGTGCAGGTTGTGGGTCAGGCTCGGGTAGTCGATGGCGATGGTCTGCCCGGCTTCGGCCGCCACGATGGCGTCGGCCGGCTTGAGGAAGAAGAACGGCGGCTCGCGGCCGGTGAAGCCCATTTCCTTGGCATGTTCTTCGTAGTTGCGGCCGACGCAGTAGACGCGGTGCACAGGGAAGCGCTCGGTGCGGCCCATGACGGGCACGGAAACCACCGGTGAAGGGGCGAAGACGTAGCTCATGAAGGGGCCTTTCGGGTAACCCGGGTGTCTGGGGAGAAGGGGCGTGAGAAGGACGGCGCGCGATCCGCCCGGCCTGCGCGCCAGTATAGGCAGCCGCTGGGGCGCACGGGTGCGGGCATCAGCTGCGCGCGAAATACTCGCGCCGCTCGAATTCCACCTGATCCTCGGCCTGGGCATGGCGCTCGGCTTCGTGGCGCTTGATGCGGTCCAGGTAGGTCACGAAGGCCGGCCCCAGTCCGCGCACCAGCACCGGATCGGCGGCCATCGCCGTGAGGGCGTCGGGCAGGTTGGTGGGCAGCAGGCTGCCGTGTTCGGCATAGGGCGTGAGCGTGGCCGGTGGTGGCTCCAGGCGGCGCTGCAGGCCGTCGAGGCCGGCGTGGATCTGGGCCGCGATGTAGAGGTAGGGGTTGGCGGCCGGCTCACCCGCCCGGTTTTCGATGCGCGTGGCGGTGTCGCCGGCGGCCCCGACCACACGCAGCATGGCGCCGCGGTTGTCGGCCCCCCAGATGGCCGACTGCGGTGCCAGCGCATTCGGCCGGAAACGCGCGAAGCCGTTGACCGTGGTGGTGCACAGCGCGGTCATGCCATGGGCGTGGTCCAGCAGGCCGGCCAGCCAGTGGGCGCCGGTGTCGGCCAGGGTGTGGCGGGCGTCCAGCGGCGTGCTGCCGGAGGCCGGCTGATCGCGCACGAAGGCGTTGCCGCCGGAGGCCAGATCCGTCAGCGACTGGTGCAGGTGCCAGCCGCTGGACATGATGTTCGGAAACGGCGGCCGGCACATGAAGGTGGCGTGGTAGCCGGCACGTTGCAGGGCCTGGCGCACGCCGTTGCGGAACAGCACCATCTGGTCGGCCGCGGTGAGCGCGTCGGTGGCGTCGAACACGGCCTCCACCTGGCTCGGCCCGAGCTCGATTTCCAGCGATTGCAGCGGCAGCCCGAGTGCCTGGGCAGTGCGCATGACGATGGCCAGCGGCTCGTCGGCCATGTCCGAGAGCGCCTCGGCGTGCAGGTTGTAGCCCGGGTGGATCATGGCCACTTCGGGCGCGGGGCCGGGCCAGGCGGCCGCCTGCGGCGACAGTGCAGCGGGCGTTTCCAGCAGGCGATAGATGTGGAACTCCACCTCCAGCCCGGTGCGCAGGCCATGGCCGGTGCCCGCCAGGGCGGCCAGGGCGTCCTGAAGCACGCGCCGGGTGTCGAGCGGCACAGGCGTGCCGTTGGCGAACCAGGGCTGGCAGCGCAGCCAGCCGGTGCCCGCCTGCCAGGGCAGGGCCACGAAGCTGTGTGGATCGGGCAGCAAGACGAGGTTGGCCGCGCCAGCGAAGCCAGGCAGATCGTCCATACCGCCAGCCTCGAAGACCTTCCAGGCGGTGCGGTCGGCGGTGTCTTTGAGCATCAGGGTACCGACCATGCCCACGCCTTCGCGCAGGGCCCGCACGGCCGCGTGGGCCATCAGGGTCTTGCCGCGCAACTGGCCGTGCACGTCGCACCAGCTCAGGCGCACGCGGTCGATGCCAGAAGCCTCGATCAGGGCCGCCAGTTGGCGGCAGGCAGCTTCGCGTGCGCTGTCGTGGATGCCGCAGCGTTCGGCGAACGAAGGCGCACTCATTTCGCCGGGGCCAGGTCTTCGGCGGGCGTGTGGACGGCCGGGTTCTGCCACGGGGCCTGCGCGCGCCGGCGCTGCACCGTCTGCTGCCACCAGGCTTGCCAGGCCTGGGCCGGTGCGAAGCCGTCGACCGTCTCGGGGCCGTGGATGAGGCCGTGCAGCGCGGGATCGGCCTGGCCGGGCGGCGTGCCGCCAGCGGCCACGGTGTCGATGGCGTCCAGCAGCATGCGCCGGTGCGCCGCAATCACCTTGTCGGTGGTGCCCAGGTGTTCGCGTGTGCGGTCCTGGATGGCGCCCATGCTTTCGCAGGCCCACTGGTCGTGCACGTTGATGTCGTCTTCCCCCATGCCCAGGTAGGTGCGGCTGGCCTGTTCTTCGGGGTTGAAGCCCCAGTCGTTGTGCCGTCCGGTTTTGGGCACGAAGCCCGGCAGGGTGACGCTGCCCAGGCGCTGGTTGCGCATGGTGGTCTTGTCCACCGGGTCGGTGAAGCTGGTGAAGAAGGCGTACCAGTAGTTGTGGGTATCGTCCACGGGCACGTGCATCTGAGTGATCGTCATGGTCTCCGACAGCGGGATCACGAAGGTCTGCGGGAACACCGCATTGGTGACCCGCACGTGCGTCAGCGCGTCGGTCATCGGGCGCAGGGCCGTCAGTTGCAGGCCATAGGGCCGGGCTTCGCAACGGATTTCGGGGCGCCCGAATTCGCGCATCACCCGGGTCATGGGCCAGCGCTCGCCACCCACCTCGCCAGCGCTGGCACCGCGAAACTGTTTGCCGTAGGTGTCGTCGAGCGAGCCGTCCTCAAAGAACCGGTGCAGGTAGGACGCATGCGCCGGGTCGATGCCCACTTCGAAGGCCTGCAGCCAGTTGCAGTGCCACAGGCCCTTGAAGGCAAAGGTGTGTGTGCCCGGGGCTTCGAAGCAGTCCAGCGCTGGCATGGGCGGAGGCGTCTGGCCTTCGGGGCCGAACCAGCCGAACAGCACGCCGCTGCGCTCGGTCAGCGGGTAGCTGCGCTGGCGGATGCGGGTGCACAGCGTGCTGCCCAGCGGCTCGGCCGGGGTTTCGGTGCACTGGCCCGTGACGTCGAATTTCCAGCCGTGGAAGGGGCAGCGCAGACCGTCGCCTTCGTTGCGCCCGTAGGCCAGGTCGGCGCCCCGATGGGGGCAGTCGCGGTCGAGCAGGCCGAAGCGGCCCTGGGCGTCGCGGAACAGCACGAAGTCCTGGCCCAGCACCCGCACGGCCTTCACGGGGCGCACCGCCATGCGCGGGTCGAGGGCCGGATCGAATTCATCCAGCAGGGCCACGGGTTGCCAGTAGCGGCGCAGCAGTTCGCCGCCGGGGGTGCCCGGGCCGACCCGGGTCAGCGTGTCGTTCTGTTCGGCTTTCATGAGCCTTGTCTCCGTCTGTGTATCGAGGGTGTGCACCCGAAGCGCGCAGTGTGCCCCAGGGGCTGGGTTTCTGCTGTCCCGGTTTATCCTATCCGCATGAAGCTGTACAACTACTTCCGCTCCTCGGCGTCGTTTCGTGTGCGCATCGCGCTGGAGCTGAAAGGGCTCGCCTACGACTACGTGCCGGTCCATCTGGCCAAGGGCGAGCACCGTCAGCCGGCCTACGCCGCACTGGCCGCCGACGGCCTGGTGCCGCTGCTGGAACTGGCCGATGGCACGCGCTTGTCGCAGTCCATGGCCATCATCGAATACCTCGACGAGACCCATCCGGCTCCGGCGCTGCTGCCAGCCGATCCGGTGGCGCGCGCCCGGGTGCGGGCGCTGGCCCAGACGGTGGCTTGCGAAATCCACCCCCTCAACAACCTGCGCGTACTCAAGTACCTGGTGGGGGTGCTCAAGGTGGAGGACGAAGCCAAGAACACCTGGTACCGGCATTGGGTGCGCACCGGCCTGGAGGCGTTCGAGCGCCAACTGGCCCAGGGGCCGTCCGCGCCGTTCTGCCATGGCGAGACGCCCACGCTGGCCGACTGCTGCCTGGTGCCGCAGATCTTCAACGCCCGCCGTTTCGATAGCCCGCTGGACGGGCTGCCGCTGACCATGGCGGTATTCGAAGCCTGCATGGCTTTGCCGGCTTTCCAGAAAGCCCAGCCTTCGGCCTGCCCGGACGCGGAAGCCTGATGGCCGGTTCCGATATGGCCGCTGGTCGGGCCTGGACCGGCATCGGTATCGTGCCGGACTGGCCGGCGCCAGCCAATGTGCATTCACTGTTCACGACGCGCGAAGGCGGGGCTTCGGCAGCACCCTTCGACAGTTTCAATCTCGGCGACCATGTGCGCGACGAGCCGCTGGCCGTGCAGGCCAATCGCCAGGCGCTGGCGGCCAGGCTGGGGGCACGTCCGGTGTTCCTGCAGCAGGTGCACGGCGATGGCGTGGTCCGGCTCGGGGCAGGCACCCCCGATGGCATGCAGGCCGATGCCTGTGTGGCGACGGAGGCCGGCATCGTCTGCACCATCATGGTGGCCGATTGCCTGCCCGTGCTGTTCACCGATGTGCGCGGGGCCGTCGTGGCCGCGGCGCACGCGGGCTGGCGCGGGCTGGCCGGTACCGACGGCCAGGGCGTGCTGGAGGCCACCGTGGCCACGTTGACCGAGGCCGGAGCCCGTGCCGACGAGCTGCTGGCTTGGCTGGGGCCGTGCATCGGGCCTGCGCAGTTCGAGGTGGGGCCGGAGGTGCGGGCCGCCTTCGTGGCGGCCGGTGCCGCAGCCCACGCGGCGTTCGTGCCTTCGGCGCGCGAAGGCAAGTTCCTGGCCGATCTGCCGGTGCTGGCCCGGCAGCGCCTGCGGGCCTTGGGGGTCACGCGCCTCTATGGCAACGATGGCACCGACCCCTGGTGCACCGTGTCACAGGCTTCGCGGTTCTTCTCGCACCGGCGTGACGCTGCCCGGCTCGGCAGCACCGGCCGCATGGCCGCCTGCATCGGGTTGGCCTGAACGGGCTTCGTGCGCTTCGGGACCTCCGGCTTCTGGCATGGCGCTTGCTGCCTGTCTGGCCTGTTCCTCAGCCGCTTCGCGGGCCCGGATGGCCCGTTTGCGGTGGGGGGTGTTCATCAGGTAAACCACCAGTCCCAGCGGGAGCAAACCGTAAAGAAAAAAGGTGACAATGGCTCCGAGCACACTCCCGGTGGTGTTCGATGCTTCGGCCACTGCCATCATCAAAACCACATAGAGCCAACCGATCACGACGAGATACACATCACCACCTGCACAACGGGGAGAAAAACCGTCAGCTTGCTGGAAGCTGCGGCGCCCACACTGGGGAAAACCCGGAATCTTTCCCAGCGGGAAACGATCATAAGGCGCAGGCCTTGCACGGAGACAACGCATGAACACATCAGGGAAATCCTCTCACCAGCCGTGGCTCGACGCGGCACAGCAGTTCCAGCAGGGTTTGCTGAACCAGTGGCAGCAATGGGCCCAGGGTGGCCAGGGTGCGGGCGCAACGCCCGGGGCGTCGGGGGCTGATCCGCTGGCGATGTTCCGCGCCTTCATGCCCTCGGGCAACGGCCAGGCCAACCCGTTCGGCATGCCGCTGGGCGGGATGGGCATGCCGGCCATGGGTGACCTGTTTCAGCAGGTGGCGGGCCAGTCGGTACGGTTCGATCCGGCCCGGTTGCTGGAAATCCAGAACAGTTATCTGCAAGAGGTGGCGCTGCTCTGGAACCAGGGGCTGGACGCCAAGCCCCAGGGCGACCGCCGCTTCGCCAGCGATGCCTGGGCCAGCAACCCGGTCGCGGCGTATTCCGCCGCCGTCTACCTGCTGAATGCCCGCACGCTGATGGCGCTGGCCGAAGCGGTGGAAGGGGACGGCAAGACCAAAGCCCGGGTGCGCTTTGCGGTGCAGCAGTGGATCGACGCGAGCGCGCCGAGCAACTTCCTGGCGTTCAATGCCGAAGCGCAGAAGAAGGCGCTGGAGACCCAGGGTGAAAGCATCGCCAAGGGCGTGGCCAACCTGCTGCACGACCTCAAGCAGGGGCACGTGTCGATGACCGACGAAAGCGTGTTCGAGGTCGGCAAGAACGTGGCCACCACCGAAGGGGTGGTGGTGTTCGAAAACGAGCTGTTTCAGCTCATCGAATACAAACCGCTGACGGCCAAGGTGCACGAGCGGCCGTTCCTGCTGGTGCCGCCCTGCATCAACAAGTTCTACATCCTCGACCTGCAGCCCGACAACTCCTTCATCCGTTATGCGGTGGAGCAGGGGCACCGCACCTTCGTGGTGAGCTGGCGCAACCCGGACGAATCGCTGGCGCACAAGACCTGGGATGACTACATCGAAGACGCGGTCATGCGCGCCATTGCCGTGGTGCAGGACATCGCTGGTGCCGAGACCATCAACGCGCTGGGCTTCTGTGTCGGCGGCACCATGCTGGGCACCGCCCTGGCCGTGCTGGCAGCGCGTGGCGAACAGCCGGTGGAAAGCGCCACCTTCCTGACCACGCTGCTCGACTTCAGCGACACCGGCGTGCTCGACCTCTTCATCGACGAGAACTTCGTCAAGTTCCGCGAAGTGCAGTTCGCCCAGGGCGGCCTGATGCCCGGGCGCGACCTCGCCACCACCTTCAGCTTCCTGCGCCCGAACGACCTGGTCTGGAACTACGTGGTGGGCAACTACCTCAAGGGCGAGACCCCGCCGCCGTTCGACCTGCTGTACTGGAACAGCGACAGCACCAACCTGCCGGGCCCCTGGTACGCGTGGTACCTGCGCAACCTGTATCTGGAAAACCGGTACACGAAGCCGGGCACGGCCACCGTCTGCGGCGAGAAGATCGATTTCCGCCAGGTCAAGCTGCCGGTCTACATCTACGGTTCGCGCGAAGACCACATCGTGCCCATTGGCGGCGCCTACGGCAGCACGCAGCTGCTGCCGGGCAAGAAACGTTTCGTCATGGGCGCTTCGGGCCACATTGCCGGGGTGATCAACCCGGCGGCCAAGGGCAAACGCAGCCACTGGATCGGACCGGCGGGCAAATTCCCGGCGAAGGTCAGCGAGTGGATCGCCACCGCCACCGAACACCCGGGCAGTTGGTGGGGCGACTGGGCCGCCTGGCTCAAGGGCCACGCCGGCAAACAGATTGCCGCCCCCAAGACTTGCGGCAAGGGCAAGACCTACGCGGCCATCGAACCCGCACCTGGGCGTTACGTCCAGGCCAAAGCACAGTGAAGCCACGCTTGGCGCACTGAGCGGCTGCTCTGTCCGGGTTTCGACCTCGACAGGAACGCTCCGGCGGACCGGTGAAGCCGGTCCCGCGGGGCCCCGGACAGCCGGTAGGCCGCTCACCTCCCCCTTCATCGACCCTCAAGGAGCCACACCATGGAAGACATCGTCATCGTTTCCGCCGCCCGCACCGCCGTCGGCAAATTCGGCGGCTCGCTGGCCAAGACGCCGGCCACCGAACTGGGCAGTACCGTCATCAAGGCGCTGTTGGCGCGCTCAGGCTTGCCGGCCGACGCCATCGGCGAGGTGATCATGGGCCAGGTGCTGGCCGCGGGTGTGGGCCAGAACCCGGCCCGCCAAGCCATGATGAAAGCAGGCCTGGCCAAGGAAACCCCGGCGCTGACCATCAACGCCGTCTGCGGCTCGGGCCTGAAGGCCGTGATGCTGGCGGCCCAGGCCGTGGCCTGGGGCGACAGCGAGATCGTGATCGCCGGCGGCCAGGAAAACATGAGTGCCAGCCCGCACGTGCTCAACGGCAGCCGCGATGGCCAGCGCATGGGCGACTGGAAGATGGTCGACACCATGATCGTTGACGGCCTGTGGGACGTCTACAACCAGTACCACATGGGCATCACGGCCGAGAACGTGGCCAAGGCCCACGGCATCACGCGCGAGATGCAGGACGCGCTGGCGCTGGGCAGCCAGCAGAAGGCCGCTGCCGCACAGGACGCCGGCAGGTTCAAGGACGAGATCGTCGACGTGCTGATTCCGCAGCGCAAGGGCGACCCGCTGGTGTTCAACACCGATGAGTTCATCAACAAGAAGACCAGCGCCGAAGCCCTGGCGGGCCTGCGCCCCGCTTTCGACAAGGCCGGCTCGGTGACGGCCGGCAACGCTTCCGGCATCAATGACGGTGCTGCCGGCGTGGTGGTGATGAGCGCCAAGAAAGCCGCCGCCCTGGGCCTGACGCCGCTGGCCCGCATCGCCGCGTTCGGCACCAGCGGTCTGGACCCGGCCACCATGGGCATGGGCCCCGTGCCGGCCACGCAGAAAGCCCTGGCCCGCGCGGGCTGGAAGGCGGCGGACGTGGACCTGTTCGAGCTCAATGAAGCTTTCGCTGCCCAGGCCTGTGCGGTCAACAAGGTGCTGGACATCGACCCGGCCAAGGTCAACGTCAACGGTGGCGCCATCGCCATCGGCCACCCCATCGGCGCATCCGGTTGCCGCATTCTGGTGACGCTGCTGCACGAGATGCAGCGCAGCGGTGCCAAGAAGGGCGTGGCCGCGTTGTGTATTGGTGGCGGCATGGGGGTTTCCCTTGCTGTCGAGCGCTGAGTTCACGGTTACAGTGATTTGAGGCGGCCTTTCTCAGAAAGCCGCCACACGCCGATTCAACGCTACCCATTTCATAGCAATCGGTCCGAGAGGGCCACAGAGGAGCACACACCATGAGTGAGAAGATCGCATACGTCACGGGAGGCATGGGAGGCATCGGCACCGCCATTTGCCAGCGCCTGCATCAGGAGGGCTTCAAGGTCATCGCCGGCTGCGGCCCGACGCGCGATGCCCAGAAGTGGCTGGACGAGCAGAAAGCGCTCGGCTTCACCTTCTACGCCTCGGTCGGCAATGTGGCCGAGTGGAATTCCACGGTCGAGGCTTTTGCCAAGGCCAAGGCCGAACACGGCCCCATCGACGTGCTGGTGAACAACGCCGGCATCACGCGCGACCGCATGTTTCTGAAAATGTCCAAGGAGGACTGGGATGCGGTGATGAGCACCAACCTCGACTCCATGTTCAACGTGACCAAGCAGGTCGTGCCCGACATGGTGGAAAAGGGCTGGGGCCGCATCGTCAACATCAGCTCGGTCAACGGCGAGAAGGGCCAGGCCGGTCAGACCAACTACTCGGCGGCCAAGGCCGGTATGCACGGCTTCACGATGGCCCTGGCGCAGGAACTGGCCACCAAGGGCGTGACGGTCAACACCGTGAGCCCCGGCTACATCGGCACCGACATGGTCAAGGCCATCCGGCCCGACGTGCTGGAAAAGATCGTGGCCACGGTGCCGGTCAAGCGCCTGGGTGAACCGCGTGAAATCGCCTCCATCATTGCCTGGCTCGCCAGCGAGGAGGGCGGTTATTCCACCGGCGCCGATTTCTCCGTCAACGGCGGTCTGCACATGGGTTGAGGCCCGCAGGCATCGGTCCCAAAGCCCCGCTTCGGCGGGGCTTTTTTGTGCGCTTATCGGCCGCCGGGTACCGGTGGCGACGCCGAGCCGGTTTGCTGGGCGGGCTGACCGGGCAGGGTGAAATAGATGGTGGCGCCCACATCCACCTGCCCCTGCGCCCAGATGCGGCCACCGTGCCGCAGCACGATACGTCGTACGGTGGCCAGGCCGATACCGTCGCCCGGGAATTCGCGGGCCGAATGCAGCCGCGTGAAGGGCTGGAAGAGCTGGTTGGCGCGGGCCATGTCGAAGCCGGCGCCGTTGTCGCGCACATGGAACACCGTCGTGCCATCGTCCTGCGTGACAGCGCCGACTTCGATGCGGGCCGGATCGCGTCCGGCGCTGTACTTCACCGCGTTGTTGATCAGGTTCTGCAGCACGCTGCGCACCAGGTGTTCGTCGGCCCAGGCACTCATGTCGGGGGCGACCTCCCACTGCAGATGGCGCTCCTTCTGGTCGACGGCGAACGCCATGCAGATGTCCCGCGCCATGCCCGACAGATCGAGCCAGGTGCGCTGCACCGGCATTTCGCCGATGCGGGAGAGGTTGAGCAGGCTCTCCACCATGTGAGCGAGCTGATGGGCCGATTTGCGCGCGCGTTCGAGCAGGTCGCGGGCACCGGGCTGCAGACAGGAGCCCGCTTCTTCCAGCGCGAGTGCCATATAGGCTTCCACCGCCCGCAAGGGCGCACGCAGGTCGTGCGAGACGGTGTAGTTGAAGCGGCGCAGCTCTTCGGCCGCATCGTGCAGTTCGCGTGTGCGCTCTTCCACCCGGTGTTCCAGCTGTTCGTTGAGCACGCGCAGCGCCTGCTCGGTCTCGATATGGCGGGTGACGTCGCGCGAGATCCAGAGCACCCGGTCGGGCGCCGGCCGGGTGCTGGGCTCGGGGGGCTCGTCGACGGGCACGACCGCCTCGATGGGGGCGACGCGGGCTTCGAACCAGCGCAGACGGCCCTGCATGTCCGCGACCTGGGTCGAGAGGGATTGCACGCCGCGCGATTCCAGTGCCGCGCTGATCGTGGCGACGATGCGCTCGGCCATTGCGGGTGCACGGTGGGCGCTGACCGGGTCTCCCACCGGAATGGGGGGTGGGCGATCGGGCAGGGCGGAGTGCCCCAGGTTTTCGAGCACCACGCCGTGGGCATCCAGGATGTAGGCCGGATCCGGCACGGCGTCGGCGTAAGCCCGCAGCCGCGCTTCGCTGGCGTGGAGACGGTCGAAGGCGCTGCGCACCCGGGCCCACATCCAGAACATGGCGAGCACGGCGGCGGCCATGAGTACACCGGTGGCGGTGATGGCCAGCAGATCGAGCCGTTGCTGGATGGTCAGCTCCTTGCGCAATTGCGCCAGTACCGCCTGTTCCAGGCGGTAGGCCACCTGGTGGATCTGCATGAGATCGCGCTGAAGGCCCAGCAGCGAGCCGGCGGTCATGGTCAGGCCATCGGCATGCACGGTCTGCAAGCGTGCAGCCCCGTCGCGCAGCTGCAGGGCCAGACCGCGGGCTTCTCCTTCCAACTGGCGGCTTCGGGGCATGCCCGCCAGACCGCCTTCGCCGTCGAGCAGGCGTTGTGCCGCGCCCGCGACGCTGCGCATGAGGTGGGGCACCTCGCAGATTTCGGCCTGGTTGTCGGTGTGGCAGTCGTTGTGGCCGGTGGGAAGTTGCTGCTTGGCCCGCTCGAGCGCCTGCGAGGTCAGGCGTTCCATCATCACGAGTTCCTGCATGGGTGCCACGCCGCTGTCGAGCACCCGCTGGGACGAGGTGACGGCCATCACCAGCATCAGCAGCATGACGCCTCCGAACGCCAGCACCATGAACACGGCGGTGCGGAATGGGCGGGCCAGTTGCTGGTGGCTCAGACCGGTGATTTCGACCGGGGCCATGTCAGGGGGCTCCCTGGGCAGAGGGGGGCAGTTCGTCGATCGAAAAACCGAAGCGCTCGACCAACTGGCGGTGTTCCTGTGTGCCGAGGAATCGCGCCAACTGCTGGTTCATGGCGTCGCGCAGGTCGGTGTCGTCAAGCCGGAAGGCAAACGCGGGCAGTCCCGGCGGTGCGTCGACCAGGGTCCGCACCTCCAGCGCCTCGCCCGGATGCTGCGCCACCAGATGGCGGGCGGTGACGGCCGAGATGGCGAACGCGTCGACGGTGCTTTCCTGAACGGCCTGCAGCGCCCGCTGGGCGCCGGGGATGCTCACGATCCGTTGCGGGCCTACCCCGGCGCCGCGCAGCAGCTCGTTTTCCGCCGCGTCGTGGATCGTGGCCAACTGCAGCGGCGCGGGATCGCGCAGGGATTCCAGCGTTGGCCGCAGAGGCAGCCGGCGTTCTCCCTGCCGCACCACGAGGGCAGCGCGTACACGTGCGGTCGGTAGGGAAAACACAGCCAGCTTCTGCCGGGCGGGGGTGATGAAGAGGCCGGAGGCGATGGCGTCGATGCGGCCCAGCTGGAGCTCGGGCAGCAGTTGCGCAAAATCGAGGCGGACCCAGTCGATGCGCTGGATGCCCATGCGCCGGGCCAGCAGGCGAAAGGTCTCAGGGGCTTCACCGGTCACCTCGCCATCGGCGTCGTAGAACGCATAGGGGGCTTCCGGGGCAAAACCCACGCGCAGCGAGCCGCCCTGTCGGACGTGTTCGGCCGTGCCGGGCGGGTGCGCGGCCATCACCCGCCACAGTGCCAGCAGCGTGAGCACCGTGATGAGCATCATGGCTGTACCCAGTAGCCGCTGATGAGGCTTCAACCGCATCCTCCTTGTTCAGACTCGCAATATAAGACGAGAACGCCGCTGTGAGAATCGGTATCTTTTGTCACCACCTGTGGTCGTTGCCCGAGGCCTGATCACCGGGAATTCGGCCATTTCTCGGTCAACCTGAGGGTGGCTGGGATAATTCTGCCCATGTCACCGCCTTCTCCCCCAGCAGAACACCCCACGGCATTTCCGGCGCCCGAGCGTTGGCGGCTGTCGGTCGCGCCCATGATGGGCTGGACCGATCGCCACTGTCGCTACCTGCACCGCCTGCTCAGCCGCCGCACGCTGCTCTACACGGAGATGCTGACCACGGGCGCACTCATCCACGGCAACGCGGCGCAGCATCTGCAGTTCAATCCCGAAGAGCACCCGGTGGCCTTGCAGTTGGGTGGCAGCGAGCCGTCCGATCTGGCCCGTTGCGCGGTGATGGGGCAGGAGCGCGGCTACGACGAAATCAACCTCAACTGTGGCTGCCCGAGTGAGCGTGTGCTGCGTGGTGCCTTCGGTGCCTGCCTGATGAACGAGGCGCCGCTGGTGGCCGACTGCGTCAAGGCCATGGTGGATGCGGTGGACATCCCGGTCACGGTCAAACACCGCATCGGGATCGACAAAATCGAGAGCTACGACTTCGCGGCGGACTTCGTGGGGACCGTGGCCGAGGCCGGTTGCCGCGTCTTCATCGTGCACGCGCGCAATGCCTGGCTCAAGGGGCTGAGTCCCAAGGAGAACCGGGAAATTCCCCCGTTGCGCTACGACATCGTCTACCGACTCAAGCGCGAATTTCCGCATCTGACGATAGCCATCAATGGCGGTGTCCGGACCAGCGACGAGATTGCCGAACATCTGAAGCACGTGGACGGCGTGATGGTTGGGCGCGAGGCCTATCACAACCCCTGGCTGATGATCGATTGGGACGAGCGCTTCTATGGTGAAGCCCCCGGTGTGCAGGACCGTGAAGCGGTGGAGGCCGCCATGGTGGCCTACATGGAGCGTGCCCATGCGGCCGACGGGGCACCCTGGTATTCGGTGGCCAGCCACATGCTGGGCCTGCGCAATGGCCTGCGTGGTGCGCGCAAGTGGCGCCAGGTGTGGAGCGACCACCGCCTCAAACCCCAACCGCCGCGTGCGGTCTGGGCCCTGGCCCAGACGCATGGGGTTCGGGATGCGGACGATCTGGCGCAGGCCACCGCGGCCTGATTGCTTTTGTTTTTGGAAGGACACCTCAAGATGAACCGAATGACCTGGCGTGCCCTGGCGCTGTCGGCCGGCCTGGCGGGCCTGGCGGCGCTGCCGGTGCAGGCCCAGAACGCCGTGCTGGACGCCGCTGCCAAAGAACCCGGTGCGGTGGTGACCGCGTCGGGTCTGGTTTTCCGCGCGCTGCAGGAGGGCCAAGGGGCCAGTCCGTCGGCGACCGACACCGTGCGCGTGCATTACCGTGGCCTGTTTCCCGATGGGCGCGAGTTCGACAGCTCATACACCCGGGGCGCGCCGGCTTCGTTCCCGCTCAATCGCGTGATTCCCTGCTGGACCGAAGGCCTGCAGCGCATGAAGGTGGGGGGCAAGGCCCGCCTCACCTGCCCCAGCCAGATCGCCTATGGCGAGCGCGGGGCCGGGGGCGTCATCCCGCCTCACGCCACGTTGCTGTTCGACGTGGAATTGCTGGGCGTCGGCGGGCGCTGACGGCTCTTGGGCGGCCGGGCGGCCGGCTCAGAGCCCGATGGCTTGCAGGCTGACCAGCCCGCCTTGCACCGGCGGGCACCAGAAGTAAGCGCCGGTGCGGGGTTCGGTGAAGCTGTAGAGCGCGTCGACGATGCCGTCTTCAGCGCCCGACATGCGCCGGAGTTGGGCTTCGAAGGCGTCGAAGCTGTGGCCGAAGGCGGTGAACACCAGGCCGCCCTGGTTGCTCTCTGCCCAGGGCATGGAGCGGCGCAGCACGAAGGCTTCGGGATCAAAGCTCTCCTGAGCGGTGCGCTTGACGTGGGCGGAGGCCGGCGCGTCGTCGATCTCTTCGTTGGAGTCGCGCTCCCGTCCGATGGTCAGATCCTGCTGCTGGCGGGGCATGGCCTCGAAGCGGCTCATGTGGTGGTGCCAGCGTTGCACGGCCACAAAGCTGCTGCCGGCGAGGGCGCCGGCCCCTTCGGGCAGCAAGGCGGCGGTTTCGGCTTCGGCACCCTCCGGGTTTTCCGTGCCATCTTCATAGCCGGTCAGATCGCGACCGTGGGCGTGACGGAAGGCGTCGGTGATGTCCTGCACGTCGAATGCCGGCGCGAGCAGGGTTTCCAGGTGGCGGCTGGCGATGAGCAGATCGCCCCGGTCCTCGCCCCGCAGCCAGAGCCACAGGTCGGCCGGGGTGGCCGGCAGCTTGGTGCGGGCGCCTTCGATGCCCGCAAAGCAGCGCAGGCCGGGCACCTCTGCGCCAATCTCCCGCACCAGCGACGCCCCCAGGCCCACCACCGTGTGGCGGCCATCGGCTTGCGAGGCCAGACGGCGCAGGACCGTGCGCGGATCGGCGCCGACGCGCAACTGGCAGGTCAGGTAGCGGCCGTGCGCGGGGATGTTCTCAAGAATGCCGGGCTGGGCGCGGTCGGAAACGGGCATGCAGGGGCTCCGAGGTGCTGGTGGGCGGGGACTTTATCAGGCTCGCCGCGTTGCGCCCGCTCGGGGGGCGGCGTTCAGGTCGCGGCTTCCAGCCCGTGCTGGAAGTGTTCCTGCATGCGCTGCATGGTCAGCGGGGCGTTGCCGGCCAGCAGGGCGGCCATGATGGCGCGGTGCTCGGCGAGCGATTCGTCGATGCGGCCACTCTTGAACAGCGAGTTGTGGCGGTTGAGTTTCATGACCTTGCGCAAATCGGTCACCATCTGCTGCCGCCAGCGGTTGTCGGCCAGCTCCAGCACGCGCATGTGGAAGCGCTCGTTGATGGCGAAGAAGCGGTCCCGGTCGCCGGCCGCCGCTTCCAGCTCGGCGTGCAAGGCCTGCAGTGCCTCCAGCGCAGCCGGCTCGGCCCGGCTGGCCACGACACCGGCCGCGTCGGATTCCAGCAGGGCCAGCAGGTGGTAGACGTCGGCCAGGTCCTTTTCGGACACTTCGGTCACGTAGGCTCCGCGCCGGACCTTCATGGTGACCAGGCCTTCGGCCGCCAGCACTTTCAGTGCTTCCCGCAGGGGCGTCCGGCTGATGCCGTATTCCTCGGCAATCTTGAGTTCGTCGATCCAGCTGCCCGGCTCGAGCTCGCGCCGGAAGATGCGCTGCCGAAGGCGTTCGGCCACTTCTTCGTACAAGGCGCGGGGTGCGAGGGAGGCGTCGGTCATGCGGTGATCGGCGTGTCGGAGCCCCGTAGGGCAGGCAGGGACGGGCGATTGTAAAGCGTCAGGTCAAGGCAATATTTTGCATCAATAATTATGAATGACGTAAAATAGACCGGTTATGGTGTGGGCGTCACAGCGCCCGGCCGACGGCCGGCAAGCCGGCTTTTTTCCAACGACGCCACCGAAGTCTTTGCGAGCGCCCATGAGTTCCCAACACCCCGAATTCACCCCCGCCACCCTTGAAGCCTGGACGAAAGCGGCCCAGAAGTCCGCGCCGGGGGGCGATCTGGACGCGCTCAACTGGGTCACACCCGACGGCATCACCGTCAAGCCGCTGTACACCGCCGAAGACACGAAAGACCTGCCTTACGCCAACACGCTGCCCGGTCTGGAGCCTTTCATCCGCGGCCCGCAGGCCACCATGTACGCGGTGCGGCCGTGGACGATCCGGCAGTACGCGGGCTTTTCCACCGCCGAAGAATCCAACGCTTTCTACCGCAAGGCGCTGGCCGCCGGGGGCCAGGGCGTGTCGGTGGCGTTCGACCTTGCCACCCACCGCGGTTACGACAGCGACCACCCGCGTGTGACGGGCGACGTCGGCAAGGCCGGCGTGGCCATCGACAGCGTCGAAGACATGAAGATCCTGTTCGACGGCATTCCGCTGGAGAAGGTGTCGGTCTCCATGACCATGAACGGTGCGGTGCTGCCCATTCTGGCCGGCTACGTGGTGGCGGCCGAGGAGCAGGGCGTTTCCCAGGACCAACTGAGCGGGACCATCCAGAACGACATCCTCAAGGAGTTCATGGTCCGCAACACCTACATCTATCCGCCCGAGCCGTCGATGAAGATCATCGGCGACATCATCGAGTACACGGCGCAGAACATGCCCAAGTTCAACTCGATCTCAATCTCGGGCTACCACATGCAGGAAGCGGGCGCCAACCAGGCGCTGGAGATGGCCTTCACGCTGGCCGATGGCAAGGAGTACGTGAAGACCGCCATCGCCAAGGGCATGGACGTGGACGCCTTCGCTGGCCGCCTGAGCTTCTTCTGGGCGGTGGGCATGAACTTCTATCTGGAGATCGCCAAGATGCGCGCCGCGCGCCTCTTGTGGACCCGGATCATGAAGGGCTTCGGCCCGAAGAACCCCAAGAGCCTGATGCTGCGCACGCACAGCCAGACCAGCGGCTGGAGCCTGACCGAGCAAGACCCGTACAACAACGTGGTGCGCACCACCATCGAGGCCATGGCGGCGGTGTTCGGCGGCACGCAATCGCTGCACACCAACGCGCTGGACGAAGCCATCGCGCTGCCCACGGAATTCAGTGCCCGCGTTGCGCGCAACACGCAGCTCATCATCCAGGAAGAGACGCACATCACCAGCGTGGTCGACCCCTGGGCCGGCAGCTACATGATGGAAACGCTGACCCAGCAGATGGCTGACGAGGCCTGGAAGATCATCGAAGAGGTCGACGCCATGGGCGGCATGACCAAGGCGGTGGACAGCGGCTGGGCCAAGCTCAAGATCGAGGCGGCGGCGGCCGAGAAGCAGGCGCGCATCGACTCGGGCAAGGACGTGATCGTCGGCGTCAACAAGTACAAGCTCGCCAAGGAAGACCCGGTCGAGATTCTGGAGGTGGACAATGTGAAGGTGCGCGAAAGCCAGATCGCGCGCCTGCAGCAGATCAAGGCCACGCGCGACGGCGCGGCCGTGCAGGCCGCGCTGGACGCGCTGACCGCAGCCGCCGAGAGCGGCCAGGGCAATCTGCTGGATCTGGCGATCAAGGCCATCCGACTGCGCGCCACGGTGGGCGAGGTGTCCGATGCGCTGGAAAAGATCTTCGGGCGCCACCGCGCCGACACACAAAAGGTGACCGGGGTGTACGCAGCCGCTTACGACAGCGCCGAGGGCTGGGAACAGCTCAAGCAAGAAATCGCCGACTTCGCCACCGCACAGGGCCGCCGCCCGCGGGTGATGATCGCCAAGCTCGGCCAGGACGGCCATGACCGTGGCGCCAAGGTGGTGGCCACGGCTTTTGCCGACCTGGGTTTTGACGTCGACATGGGCCCGCTGTTCCAGACACCCGAAGAATGTGCCCGCCAGGCGATCGAAAACGATGTGCACGCCGTGGGTGTGTCCACCCTGGCCGCCGGGCACAAGACCCTGGTGCCGGCCATCATCGCCGAGCTGAAGAGGCAGGGCGCCGACGACATCATCGTGTTCGTGGGCGGCGTGGTGCCGCGCCAGGACTACGACTACCTCTACGAAGCGGGCGTCAAGGGCGTTTACGGCCCGGGCACGCCGATTCCGGCCAGCGCCAAGGACGTGCTGGAGCAGATCAAAAAGGCCGTGGCTTGACCCCAGAGCAGATTCTGGCGGGCATCGTCCAGGGGACGTCTGCTGCCCAGCGCCGCGCCATGGCCAAGGCCATCACGCTGCTGGAGTCCACCCGCGCCGACCACCGCACGCAGGCCGATGCGCTGCTGACCGCGCTGCTGCCGCACACCGGCCGGTCGCTGCGGCTGGGCATCAGCGGCGTGCCGGGCGTGGGCAAGAGTACCTTCATCGAAGCGCTGGGCCTGCACCTGATCGCGCAGGGCCACCGCGTGGCGGTGCTTGCCATCGATCCTTCGTCGTCGGTGTCGGGAGGCTCCATCCTCGGCGACAAGACGCGCATGGAACACCTGTCGGTGCACGAGAGTGCCTACATCCGCCCCAGCCCGAGCAGCGGCACGCTGGGCGGCGTGGCCGAAAAAACGCGCGAGGCCATGCTGGTCTGCGAGGCTGCCGGCTATGACGTGGTGATCGTAGAAACCGTGGGCGTGGGCCAGAGTGAAACCGCCGTGCACGGCATGACCGACATGTTCTGCCTGCTGCAACTGCCCAACGCGGGCGACGACCTGCAGGCGATCAAGAAGGGCGTGATGGAGCTGGCCGATCTGGTGGTCATCAACAAGGCCGACATCGACCCCGACGCCGCCACCCGTGCGCGCGCGCAGATCACCTCGTCGCTGCGGCTGCTGGGCATGCACGGCAATCCGGAGCATGGCAGCGCATTCTGGCAACCGCAGGTCATCCAGATGAGCGCTCTGCATGGGCAGGGCGTGGACAGCTTCTGGGCCGCCGTGAGCCAGTACCGCGATCTTCAGACCGCCAACGGCCGCCTCGGTGTGCGCCGCCAGCAGCAGGCCCGCGCCTGGATGTGGGAGCGCATCGACGCCGGCCTCAAACAACGCTTTCGCGAGCACCCGAAGGTGCGCGAGGCGCTCGAATCGACAGGCCGCGCCGTCATCGAAGGCCGGCTGCCGGCGTCGACCGCCGCCCGCCAATTGCTCGAACTGTTCGACTAGATCCCCGATTTCACCGGAGCACACACCATGCAAGACATCCTGGACCAACTGGAAAAGAAGCGTGCGGCCGCACGCCTGGGCGGCGGGCAAAAGCGCATCGACGCCCAGCACGGCAAGGGCAAGCTCACCGCGCGTGAGCGCCTCGAAATCCTGCTCGACGAAGGTACCTTCGAAGAGTGGGACATGTTCGTGGAACACCGCTGCACCGACTTCGGCATGCAGGACACCAAGATCCCCGGCGACGGCGTGGTCACCGGCTACGGCATGATCAATGGCCGTCTGGTGTTTGTCTTCAGTCAGGACTTCACCGTCTTCGGCGGCGCGCTGTCGGAGGCCCACGCCGAGAAGATCTGCAAGGTGATGGACCAGGCGATGAAGGTCGGCGCGCCGGTGATCGGCCTGAACGACTCGGGCGGTGCCCGCATTCAGGAAGGCGTGGCCTCGCTCGGCGGTTACGCCGAGGTGTTCCAGCGCAACGTGATGGCCAGCGGCGTGATTCCGCAGATCAGCATGATCATGGGGCCCAGTGCCGGCGGTGCGGTGTATTCGCCGGCCATGACCGACTTCATCTTCATGGTCAAGGACTCGAGCTACATGTTCGTGACCGGCCCCGAGGTGGTGAAGACGGTGACGCACGAGGAAGTGACCGCCGAAGAACTGGGTGGCGCGATCACACACACCACCAAGAGCGGTGTCGCCGACGGTGCTTTCGACAACGACGTCGAGGCCCTGCTGATGCTGCGGCGCCTCTACAACTACCTGCCGCTGAACAACAAGGAAAAGGCGCCCGTGCGCCCCAGCGGTGACCCCATCGACCGCGCCGATGCGAGCCTGGACACCCTGGTGCCCGAGAACCCGAACAAGCCCTACGACATGAAGGAGCTGATCCTCAAGACGGTCGACGACGGCGACTTCTTCGAGATCCAGCCCGACTACGCCAAGAACATCCTCACCGGCTTTGCCCGCATGGACGGCCAGACGGTGGGCATCGTGGCCAACCAGCCGCTGGTGCTGGCGGGCTGCCTGGACATCAAGAGCTCGATCAAGGCCGCGCGTTTCGTGCGCTTCTGCGATGCGTTCAACATCCCGGTCATCACCTTTGTGGATGTGCCCGGCTTCATGCCCGGCACCTCGCAGGAATACGGCGGCATCATCAAGCACGGCGCCAAGCTGCTGTACGCGTATGCCGAATGCACGGTGCCCAAGATCACGGTGATCACGCGCAAGGCTTACGGTGGCGCCTACGACGTGATGGCTTCCAAGCACCTGCGCGGTGACGTGAACCTGGCCTGGCCCAATGCCGAAATCGCGGTGATGGGGGCCAAGGGCGCGGTCGAGATCATCTTCCGCGAAGAAAAGAAGGACCCGGCCAAGCTCGCTGCCCGCGAAGCGGAATACAAGTCCCGCTTTGCCAATCCCTTCGTGGCCGGCGCGCGCGGCTTCATCGACGACGTGATCCTGCCGCACGAAACCCGCAAGCGCATCTGCCGCTCGCTGGTGATGCTCAAGGACAAGAAGATCGACAACCCGTGGCGCAAGCACGGGAACATGCCGCTGTGATCCATCTTTCTGCCGTTGTTGCGCGCCGGATCGGCTCGGGTGGTGGGAGCGTTTTGCTCCGTGTCCCCCGGCCTTCGGCCTCCTCCTTTACCTGCGCAAAACGCTCCCGCCACCCGAGCGTGTGGGGCGTGTTCCATGCGGCCATCCCGTTGAGTCCTTCGCAGCGAGGAGTGGGGCGGGTGTGCCGCAGCGAAGTCAAGGAGGAGCCGGCCGCAGGCCGGCGGGGGACATGAGCGGAGGCGCACACGCTCCGCTCCTTGCGGGCACAGCAACAACGGCCAGCCAAAACCACTGACTTCTGCAATGGAGAATTCCATGTTCAAGAAAATCCTGATTGCGAACCGCGGCGAAATCGCCTGCCGAGTCATCGCCACTGCCCGCAAGATGGGCATCGCTACCGTGGCCGTTTATTCCGAGGCCGACAAAGAAGCGCGCCACGTGCGCCTGGCCGACGAGGCCGTGCTGCTGGGCCCGGCGCCCTCGCGCGAGTCCTACCTGGTGGCCGACAAGATCATCGAGGCTGCGAAAAAGACCGGTGCCGAAGCCATCCACCCCGGCTACGGCTTCCTGTCGGAAAACGAAGCCTTCGCCGAGCGTTGCGAGAAAGAAGGCATTGCCTTCATCGGCCCCAAGGCCCATTCCATTGCGGCCATGGGCGACAAGATCGCTTCGAAGAAGCTGGCCAACGAGGCCCAGGTCAACACCATCCCCGGCTACAACGACCCCATCCCCTCGGCCGAGCAGGCCGTGGAGATCGCCAAGGGCATCGGCTACCCGGTGATGATCAAGGCCTCGGCCGGCGGCGGTGGCAAGGGCCTGCGCGTGGCCTTCAACGACAAGGAGGCGCTCGAAGGCTTCACCGCCTGCCAGAACGAAGCCCGCAACAGCTTCGGCGACGACCGCATCTTCATCGAGAAGTTCGTCGAGCAGCCGCGCCACATCGAGATCCAGATCCTCGGTGACAGCCACGGCAACGTGATCTACCTGAACGAGCGCGAGTGCTCGATCCAGCGCCGCCACCAGAAGGTGATCGAAGAGGCGCCGTCGCCCTTCATCTCCGACGCCACGCGCAAGGCCATGGGCGAGCAGGCCGTGGCCTTGGCCAAAGCGGTGAAGTACCAGTCGGCCGGCACGGTGGAGTTCGTGGTCGGCAAGGACCAGGACTTCTACTTCCTGGAAATGAACACCCGCCTGCAGGTGGAGCACCCGGTGACGGAGTGCATCACCGGCCTGGACCTGGTCGAGCAGATGATCCGCGTGGCGGCTGGCGAGAAGCTGGCCTTCACGCAGGCCGACGTCAAGCGCGACGGCTGGGCCATCGAGTGCCGCATCAACGCCGAGGACCCGTTCCGCAATTTCCTGCCGTCCACCGGCCGGTTGGTGCGCTTCACGCCGCCGGTCGAAACCATGTGGCAGGCCGACACGGCCCACAAGCAGGGCGTGCGCGTGGACACCGGCGTGTTCGAAGGCGGCGAGATCCCGATGTTCTACGACTCGATGATCGCCAAGCTCATCGTGCACGGCAAGGACCGCAACGATGCCATCGCCAAGATGCGCGAGGCGCTCAACGGCTTCGTGATCCGCGGCATCAATAGCAACATCCCGTTCCAGGCCGCGTTGCTGGCGCACCCGGACTTCGTCTCGGGCGCTTTCAACACCGGCTTCATCGCCCAGCACTACGCGAACGGCTTCCGTGCCGAGGACGTGCCGCACAGCGATGCCGATTTCCTGGTCGCGCTGGCCGCCTTCGTGCGCCGCAAGAGCCGCGAACGTGCCACGGGCATCTCGGGCCAGTTGCCGGGTTACGGCGTGAAGGTGGGCAGCGACTACACCGTGATCAGTCTGGCGGCCGATGGCCAGCACCGCTACACGCCGGTGCACGTGGACGAATTCGTGGGCGAGACGGGTTATGCGTCGGTGCAGGTGGGTGAGAAGCGCTACAAGATCAGTTCGCCTTCGCGCCTGAACGACATCGTCATCACGGGCGAGGTCAATGGTCAGGCCTTCGTGGCCCAGATGGAGCGCGGCTCGGCCAAGAACCCGCTGGCCCTGGTGGTGCAGCACAACGGCACCAAGCTGGAGACCATGGTGGTGTCGCCACGCATGGCCGAGCTGCACCAACTCATGCCGTTCAAGGCCCCGCCGGACATGAGCAAGTTCGTGCTCTCGCCCATGCCGGGCCTGCTGGTCGATGTGGCCGTGCAGCCGGGGCAGAAGGTGCAGGCCGGTGAGCGCGTGGCCGTGATCGAGGCCATGAAGATGGAAAACGTGCTGTTCGCGGCGGCCGACGGTGTCGTGGGCAAGGTGCTCGCGAGCAAGGGCGAGTCGCTGGTGGTGGACCAGCCCATCGTGGAGTTCGAGCAATGAGCCCCAACACTTCCGCGCTGCGCCCTGAGCGGCCGTTCAAGGTGCTGGGCATCCAGCAGATCGCCATCGGCGGCCCTGACAAGCTCAGGCTGCAGAAGCTCTGGGTCGACATGCTCGGTCTGGAGGTCACCGGCACCTTTCGCAGCGAACGCGAAAACGTGGACGAGGACATCTGCGCCATCGGCACCGGCCCCTTCAAGGTCGAGGTCGACCTGATGCAGCCGCTGGATCCGGATAAGAAGCCGGCGGTGCACACCACGCCGCTCAACCACATCGGTCTGTGGATCGATGATCTGCCGGTGGCGGTGGCGTGGCTGAGCGCGCAAGGGGTGCGGTTCGCGCCCGGCGGCATCCGCAAGGGGGCGGCGGGTTTCGACATCACCTTCCTGCACCCGAAGGGCAACGACGAATTCCCCATCGGCGGGGAAGGCGTGCTGATCGAGCTGGTGCAGGCGCCGCCCGCGGTGGTGAGCGCGTTTGCCCAACTGGCGGCACAGCCGGCTTGAGCGTAGCCGGCCGCTTTTTTTAAGAGCCTGAGGAGACAGGCCCCGCCGGCAGACCGCCGAGCGGGGCTTTTTTATTCGCAGATCATGTAGGTCTTGGTCAGGGGCTCCAGCACCTCAAAGGCTCCCGCGAAGCCCGGTGGAATGTAGATGGCCTCACCTGGTCCGGCTTCCTCGAAGCCACCCCGTTCATCGTGCACCCGGCAGCGGCCTTGTAGCACCGTGAACAGCTCGCGTTCGGTCGGGCCCATGGCGATGCGCCAGTGACCGGGCTCGCAGCGCCAGACCCCGCAGTACACCTGGCCGGCCACCAAAGGGTCGTCCACCCGGTTCCAGGTTTCGCGCAGCGGGTTGCCACGGATCAGCCGCTCCGGGCGGGGGTGATCGGTGTCGGGCGTGCCGGCGGGTTGTGCGTCCAGTTTGATGAGGCGGGTGGTCGGGGAAGTCATGGTGGTGATTGTCGGGGACACGATCATGGACCGGGGCGCCCGGGCGTTCCGGCGCTCTGTGCGAACCGGGGGACTGCGGGGAAATGGCCCGTCTGTTCCGGGCACCGGAGTCGGGCGCTGCGCTCTACAGTGATCTCCTGTGGTGGGGAACTCTGGGTGGAGGCCCCTGACCCGCAAGGAGCGCACGATGAACCCCTGGAAGCCCCCTGTCCCGACAGCCGCCGAAGAGACCCGGCCGGTGGTCCTCGCGCAGGCCGACTCGGGGGGATGGCACGCCCAGGCAGCACGCTGGCGCGGGCACGATGCGGCCCGGTTGCCCTGGTCCGCATCGGTGCTGGATGAGTTTTCCTGGCGCATGGCCCGCCATGGTCTCAGCGTGCACCGTGCATCGATGCGGGGCGACCGCTGCTATGCCTTGGCCCAACTTTCGGCCGCCAGCGATTTGCCCGACGACACCTTGCGGCTGCTGGCGACGCAGCTCTTCCGGCAGTTTGTGACGCAGCGCCCAGGCCTGCCGCCCATGCACTGACGTTGCCCATCGGGGTTTCCCCGGGGTTTTCTCAATCCGCAGGCCCGGTCGCCGATAGGAATGCCAGGCGCGTCGCGTCCCCTGGCGCCCATGGAGACCTTTGCATGATCCTGCTCAACCCCTTGCGAATCGGCACGCGATTGATGCGCCGGTTGCATCTGCCGACCAAACTGGGTCTGCTGGCGCTGGTGCTGTTCGTGCCCCTGGTCATCATCAGCCTGACCCTGACCCATCGCCTGAACAGCACGATCCGTATCACGGCGGCCGAGATCGATGGCATGGCCCTGGCCCAGCGGCTGGCGAGCGTGACCACCGAAGTGCAGAAGCACCGTGGGCAGACGCTGCTGCTTGCCGCCGGCGACGCTGGGGCGCAGGCGGCCCTGGTTCAGACCGGCGAGCGGCTGCGCGCCGCGCTGGAGGCCATGGACACCGCGGTGACCGCCCGGCCCGATTTCGATCTGGCGACGGAATGGGGGCGGCTGCGCGCGCAACTGGCGGGCCTCGGGGACGCCGGGAATGCCTCGGCGCAGCAGGCCTTCGACCGCCACACGGCGGCGCTGCGGGCGCTGCGGCTGTTTCTCTACACCACCGCCGAACGGTCGAGCCTGCTGTTCGATCCCGACCCGGCCAGCTATTTTCTGATGGACCTGACCGTGAGCCACTTGCCGCGCTGGGCCGAGCTGGTGGCTCAGGTGCGTGGGTTGGGCGCCAGCCAGGCTGGGTTGGCTGAGCGCGATCCGGTCTGGCGGACGCGCATCGTCAGCAGCATCACCGATGCGCGCGAGGCCACCGCTGACATCGCGTATCTGCAGGGGTTCCTGACGCGGTACGGGGTGTCCGACCTGCACGGCGCGGAGGCGATGAAGGGGGTGGAGGCGTTTCTGGCCGAATCCGGGCGTGCGTTTGCCGATTCCGGCGCCCCGGCGATGACCGGTGCGCAGTACTTCGAAGCCGGCACGCGTGCCATGGCGCCGGTGACCGCCTTCCAGGCGGAAGTGCAGGACCGTCTGCTCACTCTGTTGCAGGCACGCCTGGCCAGCGATAAGCAGTTGCGCCTGTACAGCCTGGTGGCTGTGGCGGTGGGGATCGTGCTGGTGGCGTTCCTGATGCTGTCGTTCTATTGCAGCTTCGTGACCGACTTCCGGCGAGCCATCGATGTGATGCGGCAGACGGCCACCGGCAACCTGCGCACCCACATCGCTGTGCACGGCCGCGACGAACTGGCCGAGCTGGCGGGTCTGCTGGACCGCATGAACGCCAACCTATCGGCGATGGTGGCCGAGGTGCGCAGCAACTCGGCCCTGGTGGCGTTTGCCGGCAAGAGCCTGGCGGCCGGCAACCGCGACCTGGCCGACCGGACCGAACAGCAGGCCGCCAGCCTGGAGCAGACCGCGGCCAGCGTGCAGGAGCTGTCCAGCACGGTGCAGCAGAACGCGACCACCGCCGTCGACTCCGATGCCCAGGCCGCGAAGGTGCGCGACGTGGCCGAGTCCGGCGCCCGCAGCATGGGTGAAGCGGTGAGCTCGGTCGAGGTGATCCAGAAGAGCGCCCAGCAGATGGACGAGATCATCGGCGTGATCGACAGCCTGTCCTTCCAGACCAATATCCTCGCGCTCAATGCGGCGGTCGAGGCAGCCCGGGCGGGCGAACAGGGCCGTGGATTCGCGGTGGTGGCCAGCGAGGTCCGCTCGCTGGCCCAACGCTCGGCGGCCGCAGCGCGTGAAATCCGGGTGCTGATTGAAACCTCGTCGAACCAGGTGGCGCACGGTGTGCGACAGATCCGCAGCGCCGGCGACAACATCCGGCAAATCGTCGACGGCGTGCGCGGGGTGGCCAGCAACATGTCGCTCATCTCGGCCGCCAGCGCCGAGCAGAGCAGCGGGCTGTCGGAGATATCGTCCGCTGTGCGCCAGCTCGACACCATCACCCAGCGCAACGCCCAGATGGTCGAGCGTGCGGTGGAGCAGGCCAACCGGCTGGAGGGGCGGGCCTCCCACTTGGCGCGGGCGGTGTCGTCGTTCCTGTTGCAGCAAGGCACGGCCGAAGAGGCCGTGCAATTGGTGGACCGCGCGCTGGAGCACCGCCGCCGCCATGGTACGGGCGCCTTCGCCCAGGCCATCACCGATCCGGCACAAGGCTTCCATGATCGCGACATGTACGTGTTCGCGCTCGACCGGCAAGGCACCTACCGGGCCTTCGGGGGCAAGCCGGAAAAGGTCGGGTCGAGCGTGCACGACATTCCCGGCGTGGACGGTCAGGCGCTGCTGGAAGACATCGTGGCGCAGGCGGAGCAGGAGCCGGGCTGGGTGGAGTACAACATCGTCAATCCGGTGACCGGCGCGCTGCAGACCAAGATGTCGTACGTGACCCGCGTGGACGATCTGTACGTGGGCTGCGGCATCTACAAAACCGGCATCTCTCGCACGGCCTGACGGCGGAAGCGAGGGGCTCTAGCCGGAGGGGCTCTCGCGCCGCGCCCGTGCGCGGGCCAGGGCGGCCTCGATCACGGCCCTTTTCTTGTCGAGCACGGCCGGGTCGGTGTGCAGCGAATGGGCGGCCAGGTCGGCCAGCTTCATGCGCGCCTTGTCTTCCAGGCGGGCCTCGTGTTCCTTCTGCTCCCGCGCGAGACGCTGCCGCCGCCGGTGGTAGCGGTCGCGCGCCTGATCGGCCAGCGCGGCCGGCCAGGCCGCCCAGCCGGAGGCCTGGCCGACCGGTTCCAAACCGATGCAATCCACCGGACACACGGGAATGCACAGCTCGCAACCGGTGCAGTAGGCGTCGATGACGGTGTGCATGGTCTTGTTGCTGCCCACGATGGCATCGGTGGGGCAGGCCTTGATGCACAGGGTGCAGCCGATGCACCAGCTTTCGTCGATGACGGCAACGGTCACCGGGCCTTCCACGCCGCAATCCGGGTCCAGCGGCTGCACCGCCCGGCCGGTGAGGGCGGCCAGCCGTTCCACCCCTTCCTGGCCTCCGGGCGGGCAGCGGTTGATGGCGGTTTCGCCGGCGGCGATGGCTTCGGCGTACGCGGCGCAATCGGGGTAACCGCAGCGTGTGCACTGCGTCTGGGGCAGGGCATCGTCGATGCGGCGGGCCAGTTCGTTCATGCGCCGACTATACCGGCGCAGGCACGCGGTGCAGCGGCCGGTCGGGTGGGTTTCAGGCCGTCTTGGCCGGCACCGCGCGCTTGCGCGCCGGGGTCTTCCGGGCAGGGGCTTGCGCCGCCGCGTCGGGCGCGGAGGGGCTGGGTTGGTGCGCCAGGATGAAGGCCTTGACTTCCGGGTAGACCAGATCGCGCCAGCGCTTGCCGCTGAAGATGCCGTAGTGCCCGGCCCCCTTGGCTTCGTAGTGCTTGCGCTGGGCCGCCGGGATGCCGGTGCACAGCGCATGGGCCGCTGCGGTCTGGCCCGAACCGGAGATGTCGTCGAGCTCGCCTTCCACCGTCAGCAAGCCGCTGTGCACGATGTCCTGCGGGCGCACGCGCTCGACGCGGCCCTGCTCGTTGCGCACGTCCCAGGTGCCGTTGACCAGTTTGAAGTCCTGGAAGACGGTGTGGATGGTTTCCAGGTAGTAGTCGGCGTCCATGTCGAGCACCGCGTTGTATTCGTCGTAGAACTTGCGGTGCACCTCGGCGCTGGCGTCGTCGCCCTTGATGAGGTTCTGGAAGTAGTCGTAGTGGCTGTTCAGGTGGCGGTCGGGGTTCATCGCCACGAAGCCGGTGTGCTGCAGGAAGCCCGGGTAGACGCGCCGGCCGGCACCGGGGAATTTGTCGGGCACGCGGTAGATGACGTTGTTCTCGAACCAGGCGAAGCTGCGCTGCGTGGCCAGGTTGTTGACCGCCGTGGGCGACTTGCGCGCGTCGATCGGGCCACCCATCATGGTCATGGACAGCGGCGTCGTCTCGCCGCGCGAGGCCATCAGCGATACCGCAGCGAGCACGGGCACCGTGGGCTGGCACACGCTCATCACGTGGCAGTTGCCGTAGGTCTTTTGCAGGTAGCGGATGAACTCCTGCACGTAATTGATGTAGTCGTCCAGGTGGAATTCACCCTCGGACAGGGGCACCAGGCGGGCGTTCTTCCAGTCGGTGATGTAGACCTTGTGGTCCTTGAGCATGGTGCGCACGGTGTCGCGCAACAGCGTGGCGTAGTGACCCGACAGCGGGGCCACGATGAGCACCACCGGCTGGCCCTTGAGCTTGCCCAGGGTGGTCGTGTCGTCGGAGAAACGCTTGAACCGGCGCAGTTCGCAGAACGGCTTGTCGATTTCCACGCGCTCGTGGATCGCCACGTCCACGCCGTCCACATCGACGGTATGGATGCCGAATTCGGGCTTTTCGTAGTCTTTGCCCAGGCGGTGCAGCAGGTCGTAGCCCGCTGCCATGCGCTGCGCCAGCGGCAGGTGGCCAAGGGGAGACAGCGGGTTGTTGAGCAGCTTGGACGTGACCGAGGCCAGGTCGGAAAACGGCTCCATGATGGAACGCTGGGTCTCGTAGATCTGATACAGCATGGGGGAGGCGATTGGTTATGTTGCAGTGCAATATATCAGCATGCCCCTGGGGCCGTGAGGGGGCAAACACCTAATTTGCCCCGCAGACCTGTCACCTTCGTGAAAGAATTCCGCGGGTATTTCCTTTCCGTTTCCGCGTCCAATTGAGGGTTTTTCCGTGAACGATTCCGACACTTCCGTGCCCGCCACGGACCTGGGCATGCTGGCAGACTGGCCGGAAACGCCACCCCTGCCGGTCCTCTTTGTGGGTCACGGCAGCCCGATGAATGCCGTGGAAGACAACGCTTGGCGGCGCCAATGGCAGTCGCTGGGCACGGAATTGCTCGATGGCTGGGAGCGCCCGCGCCTGATCCTGTGCATTTCGGCCCACTGGATCACGCAAGGCTGGCACCTCACGGCCATGGAACGGCCCAGAACCATCCACGATTTCGGCGGCTTTCCCCAGATCCTGTTCGATCAGCAGTACCCGGCGCCGGGAGCCCCGGCCATGGCCGAGGCCATCGGCACGGCCCTGAGCCAGCCCGGATCGGGTGAGCCGCTGGGGCTGGACACCGGCGAATGGGGGCTCGACCACGGCGCCTGGTCGGTGCTCAAGCCGATGTTTCCCGCCGCCGACATTCCGGTGATCCAGCTCAGCATGGACTACGGCCAGCCGCCCGAGGCGCATTTCGCGCTTGGCCAGCAACTGGCTGCCTTGCGGCGCAAGGGGGTGCTGATCGTGGGCAGTGGCAACGTGGTGCACAACCTGCGCGCCCTCAATTTCGGCGCTGGCGACCACCAGGCCTACGACTGGGCCATCGAGTTCGACCGCTTTGTCGCGGACGCGGTGGCCCAGGGGCGTCTGGGTGACCTGTCCGGGTTCCGGCAACAGGGCCGCACCGCGCAGCTGGCGCACCCCAGCTGGGATCACTACCTGCCTCTGCTCTACGCCGCCGGTGCGGTGGTGGGGGAGGAGGGCTCCGGCAGCGAGGCGCCGGTGCGATTCTTCAACGAGGGCTTTCAGGCGGCCTCGATATCGATGCGCTCCATGCTCTGGCGCTGAGAGCCGCCACGAAAAAGGCCGCTCGGTGAGCGGCCTTTTCAGCGAGATGACGGGCGCGGACGGCGCTCAGATCACCTTGGCGATGGCCTGGCAGACGTAGTCGATGTTCTTGCTGTTGAGCGCGGCCACACACATGCGGCCGGTATCGGTGCCGTAGATGCCGAATTCGCTGCGCAGGCGCACCATCTGGTCCTTGCTCAGGCCCGAGTAGCTGAACATGCCGATCTGGGTGGTGATGAAGCCCATGTCCTGCTGCACGCCAGCGGCCTTCAGGCCATCGACCAGCTTCTGGCGCATGGCCTTGATGCGCACGCGCATTTCGGCCAGTTCCTTTTCCCACAGGGCGCGCAGTTCGGGGTTGTTGAGAACCGCCGCCACGACCGCGCCGCCGTGCGTGGGCGGGTTGGAGTAGTTGGTGCGGATGACGATCTTGAGCTGGCTCAGCACGCGGGCGGCTTCGTCCTTGTCGGCCGCGACCACCGACAGCGCACCCACGCGCTCACCGTACAGGCTGAAGCTCTTGGAGAAGCTGGTGGAGACGAAGATGTCCAGGCCGGCGGCCACGAACTTGCCGATCACGGCGCCGTCTTCGGCGATGCCGTGGCCGAAGCCCTGGTAGGCCATGTCGAGGAAGGGCGTCAGGCCCTTGGCCTTGACGACGGCGATCACCTGGTCCCACTGGGCCGCGGTGATGTCGTAGCCAGTGGGGTTGTGGCAGCAGGCGTGCAGCACGGCAATGGTGCCGGGCGCGGCCGCGTTCAGGTCGGCCAGCATGCCGTCAAAGTTGACCGAACGCGTGGCGGCGTCGTAGTAGGCGTAGGTACCCACCTCGAAACCGGCGTTGGTGAAGATGGCGCGGTGGTTTTCCCAGCTCGGGTCCGAGATCAGGACCTTGGCGTTCGGGCTGACCTTCTTAAGGAAGTCGGCACCGATCTTCAGGCCGCCGGTGCCGCCGATGGCCTGCACCGTGGCGACACGGCCGCTTTTGACCACGTCGGACTCGGCGCCGAAAACCAGGCCCTTGACCGCGTTGTCGTAGGCCACGATGCCGTCGATCGGCAGGTAACCACGGGCGGTGGGCTTTTCCATCATGGCCTTTTCGGCCGCCTGCACGCACTGCAGCAGCGGCAGCTTGCCGTTGTCGTCGAAGTAGACGCCAACGCCAAGGTTGACCTTGTGGGGATTGGTATCGGCGGCGAATTGTTCGTTCAGACCCAGGATCGGGTCGCGCGGAGCCATCTCGACGGCGGAGAACAGAGACATGGTGCGTGTGGTCGGTGCGGGATTGGAGGGGCGGGCGGATCGCGTTCGGCGCAGCCGAAGCCGGCGACAGCCCAACCCGGCATTCTACCGGCGGCCCTGCGCGGGCGGTGCACGGTCCCGGCATGCGCCGTACACTCATCGGTTTGTCCTGCCCCCTGGAACCGAACGCCGTGAACGCCTCCCGCTCAGCGCCCCTTTCCGACAGCGCACCGGCGCGCGCCGAAGCGTCGCCGCCTGCGGGCGAATTCGTGCGCTTTCCCGATTCGCCGTTCGAGCTGTTCCAGCCGTTTCCGCCGTCGGGCGATCAGCCCACGGCCATTGCGCAGCTGGTCGAGGGGATTCAGGATGGCGAGGTGTTCCAGACCCTGCTGGGCGTGACCGGATCGGGCAAAACCTTCACGATGGCCAACGTGATCGCCCGGCTGGGCCGGCCGGCCATCGTTTTTGCCCCCAACAAGACGCTGGCCGCTCAGCTCTACAGCGAGTTTCGCGAATTCTTCCCGAAGAACGCCATCGAGTACTTCGTCAGCTACTACGACTACTACCAGCCCGAAGCCTACGTGCCGCAGCGCGACCTGTTCATCGAAAAGGACAGCGCGATCAACGAGCACATCGAGCAGATGCGGCTGTCGGCCACCAAGAGCGTGCTGGAGCGGCGCGACGTGGTCATCGTGGCCACCGTGAGCGCGATCTACGGTATCGGCACGCCCGAGGACTACATGCAGATGCGGCTGATCATGCGCAACGGCGACAAGATCGGCCAGCGCGACCTGATTGCTCAGCTCATCCGCATGCAGTACACGCGCAACGAGCAGGACTTCGCCCGCGGCACCTTCCGTGTGCGCGGCGACGTCATCGACGTGTTTCCGGCCGAACACTCGGAGATGGCGGTGCGCATCGAGCTGTTCGACGACGAGATCGAGTCGCTGGCGCTGTTCGACCCGCTGACGGGCCACGTGCGCCAGAAGGTGCCGCGCTTCACGGTCTATCCGTCGAGCCATTACGTCACGCCCCGCGAGAAGACCCTGCGTGCGGTCGAGACCATCAAGCAGGAACTCGACGCCCGGCTGAAGGAACTGGTGGGCATGGGCAAGCTGGTGGAGGCGCAGCGGTTGGAGCAGCGCACCCGGTTCGACATCGAGATGCTCAGCGAAGTGGGGCACTGCAAAGGCATCGAGAACTACACCCGCCACCTCTCGGGCGCGCAGCCGGGCGACCCACCGCCCACGCTGACCGATTACCTGCCGCGCGACGCGCTGATGTTTCTGGACGAGAGCCACCAGATGATCGGCCAGCTCAACGCCATGTACAACGGCGACCGCGCGCGCAAGACCACGCTGGTCGAATACGGTTTCCGGCTGCCGAGCGCCATGGACAACCGACCGCTCAAATTCGCCGAGTTCGAGCAGCGCATGCGCCAGTGCATCTTTGTCTCGGCGACGCCGGCCGAATACGAAAAGACGCACGCCGGCCAGGTGGTGGAGCAGGTGGTGCGGCCCACCGGCCTGGTCGATCCGGTGGTGGAGGTGCGCCCGGCCACGCACCAGGTCGACGACGTGCTGCAGGAGATCCGCCTGCGTGTGGAGCGCAACGAGCGCGTGCTCATCACCACGCTGACCAAGCGCATGGCCGAGCAGCTCACCGACTACCTGACGGAAAACGGCGTCAAGGTGCGCTACCTGCATTCGGACGTGGACACGGTCGAGCGGGTCGAGATCATCCGCGATCTGCGCCTGGGCGCTTTCGACGTGGTGGTGGGTATCAATCTGTTGCGCGAAGGTCTGGACATTCCCGAGGTCTCGCTGGTGGCCATCCTCGATGCCGACAAGGAAGGCTTCCTGCGCGCCGAGCGCAGCCTGATCCAGACCATCGGCCGCGCGGCGCGCAACGTGAGTGGCACGGCGATCCTGTACGCCGACCGCATCACCGATTCCATGCGCCGCGCGATGGATGAAACCGAACGGCGGCGCGCCAAGCAGATGGCCTACAACGAGGCCCATGGCATCACGCCGCGCACCGTCGTCAAGCGGGTGAAAGACCTGATTGACGGGGTTTACAGCGAAAAGTCGGGCAAGGAAGCGGAGCGTCTGGCCACCGAGGCCGCAGCGCGCGAACAGGCCGAGGCCATGAGCGAAAAGGATCTGGCCCGGGAAATCAAGCGGCTGGAAAAGCTCATGATGGAGCACGCCCGCAATCTGGAGTTCGAAAAGGCGGCAGCCGTTCGCGACCAGTTGCACCAGCTCAAGGCCCGGGTGCTGGGCGCCGCGGGCGACGACGCCCTGGCCTGAGGCTGGGTCGGGTTAAGTCGAGTATTCCACTTGGCTATTGTGGTATACTCGATAAAAACAGTCGGGAACCTTCGGCGAAACCTTTGAACCAAGCACCACGGACACCGTGGTCGGGTGGGTGGAGAAGCGGTCGTCAGGAGTCAAGGCTCCCGGCAACCATCCAACGACGGTCAAGCCACATACAAGGAGCTTGAAGATGCGCCTCACGACCAAAGGCCGCTTTGCGGTCACCGCCATGATCGATCTGGCCCTGCGCCAGAACAACGGACCTGTGACGCTGGCCGCCATCAGCCAGCGCCAGCAGATCTCGCTGTCCTATCTGGAGCAGCTGTTCGGCAAGCTGCGTCGGCACGAGCTGGTGGAATCCACCCGCGGCCCCGGCGGCGGCTACACCCTGGGTCGCAAAGCGGCCGAAATCACCGTCGCCGACATCATCGTGTCGGTCGACGAGCCCATCGACGCCACCCAGTGCGGCGGCAAGGAAAACTGTCTGGGCGAAGGCAATCGCTGCATGACCCACGAGCTGTGGGCGGCGCTGAACGCCAAGATGGTCGACTTCCTGGATTCCGTGACGCTGCAGTCGCTGGTCGACGAGCAGATCGCCAAGGGCGTGGTGGTGGAAAACGCCCCCATGATCAAGCGCGCGATCTCCAGCACCCCGGTGGTCAAACCGATCCGTGTGAACGCCCCCAATTCGGTGTTTGCCCTCGGCGGCACGGCACTGACCAAGTGAGCGGGCGCGCCGGCGCAGTGCCGGCCCTGCCGTGCCGCTGAGGCGGCGCAGGGCGGCAGACACGTTCAGAACATTCCAGCATCCGAGACCCCATGAGCACACCGCACTTTCCCATCTATCTGGACTACAGCGCCACGACGCCCTGCGATCCGCGCGTCGTGGACGCCATGATTCCCTGGTTGCGCGAGCATTTCGGCAACCCGGCCTCGCGCAGCCACGCCTGGGGCTGGGAAGCCGAGAAGGCGGTGGAAACCGCGCGGGGCCATGTGGCCGCCCTGATCGGCGCCGACTCGCGCGAGATCATCTGGACCAGTGGTGCCACCGAATCCAACAACCTGGCGCTCAAGGGCGCGGCCCATTTCTACCAGGGCAAGGGCAAGCACATCATCACCGTCAAGACCGAGCACAAGGCCGTGCTCGACACCTGCCGCGAACTGGAGCGCCAGGGCTTTGAGGTCACCTACCTGGACGTGCAGTCCGATGGCTTGGTGGATCTGGCGGTGTTCAAGGCCGCCATCCGGCCCGACACCATCCTGGCCTCCGTGATGTTCGTGAACAACGAGATCGGCGTGATCCAAGACATCCCGGCCATTGGTGCCATCTGCCGCGAAAAGGGCGTGATCTTCCACGTGGACGCTGCACAGGCCACCGGGCGCATCGACATCGACATGGCTTCGCTGCCGGTCGACCTGATGAGCCTGACGAGCCACAAGACCTACGGCCCCAAGGGCATCGGCGCGCTGTTCGTGCGTCGCAAGCCGCGCGTGCGCATCGAGGCGCAGATGCACGGTGGCGGCCACGAGCGCGGCATGCGCTCGGGCACGTTGCCGACGCACCAGATCGTGGGCATGGGCGAGGCCTATCGCATCGCCAAAGCCGAGATGCACGAAGACAACCGCCGCATCCAGGCGCTGCACGATCGCCTGCTCGACGGGCTCAAGGGCATCGAGGAAGTGTTCATCAACGGACACGAAACCCGCCGCATTCCGCACAACCTGAACATGAGCTTCAACTACGTCGAAGGCGAGTCGCTGATCATGGGCATCAAGGGGCTGGCGGTGTCTTCGGGCTCGGCCTGCACCTCGGCCAGTCTGGAGCCCAGTTACGTGCTGCGCGCCCTGGGCCGCAGCGATGAACTGGCCCACAGCAGCCTGCGCATGACCATCGGCCGCTGGACGACCGAAGAAGAAATCGATTACGCCATCGGCACGATCAAGGAAAACGTGGCCAAGCTGCGCGAGCTCTCGCCGTTGTGGGAGATGTTCAAGGATGGCGTGGACCTGTCCACCATCCAGTGGGCGGCGCATTGAAGAATTCCCCCCCCCCCCCC